>MDTE01115305.1_pt1 | contig 12313 bp, 8 predicted proteins | sample 811231 | NCBI WGS metagenome assembly MDTE01 (sample SAMN05326651, study PRJNA326480) | marine metagenome | isolation source: seawater | place: Indian Ocean: Red Sea | collected 2010
CTTCCGGCTGTTCAAAGCCTGGCAGCAGCGGCACCAAAGCATCGTAACTGCTTCGCGCTGCCAAATGGCCATTTATCTTTTCAAACAAGGTCATTTTGCCTAAACCGCCCTTCTGTCCGGGGCGTAACTGCACGTTGGAAATAGCAACCAAACGGCCGCCTTCTTCTAATTGATCGTATAAAGCAGACGGAATCTGTTGCACCCCGCCCTGAATCAGAATCACATTATAAGGCGCTTTGGCCGGATAACCATCCAGCATCGAACCCGTTGTGACATCAGCATTAGTAATGTTAAGTGCGTTAATATTATTGCGCGCCTTATCGGTAAACTCGCGCTGCTCGTCCAAACCATACACTTTGCTGGCCAAATGCGCCAAAACAGCGGTGGAGTAGCCTGTCGCACAGCCAATATCCAGCACGGTGTCGGCTTTACGTGGCTGCGCAAGCTGCACCATACGCGCAAAGGTAAGGGGCGACAGCATGAAACGACCGGCACCCACAGCAATTTCTTCATCCACATAAGCCGCATGCGCCAGCTCTTCACTCACGAACATTTCGCGCGGAATAGCCGTTACAGCCTTAAGAATAGCATCATCAGTAACGTTGTTGGGGGTTAGCTGCCCCACCAGCATGGCATATTTTGCCTCAGCAGAATATTGCATAACTCACACCCTTTCGCGCTCGTATATATAATTGACCGCCCCGTAAAGCAAGAAACAACCTGAGTTTTTACCGTCATAGACCGTATTTTATCCTAGCCCCAGCCTATGACCGCTACCGTTTGCACCAAATTACCCAACAATCACTTGATTTGTGCCCGAACGCGTATTATGCACATAGCTCGCATACGCAATGGCCCGGTGGCAGAGTGGTGATGCAGCGGATTGCAAATCCGTGTACGTCGGTTCGATTCCGGCCCGGGCCTCCATCAAATCACCACTATTTTTTAACCTCATCCAACGCAGCACGCACGATAGAAAGTACAATCTGCTCGTCATAAGGCTTTGTCAGATAATAATACACGCCTGTGCCCGCACCTTCGATAACATCTTTTGGCGCACTGGCTGCTGTCTGCATGATCACAGGGATGCCCTGCAGATTGTCATGCTTTTTCATTTCTTCCATCACCTGCATACCATCCATATTCGGCATCATGCGATCTAACAGTACCAGCTCGATATCAGCCGCATTGGCTTTCATCTGCTCCATGGCCTGCACACCATCTTCCGCAGAAATGGTTGCGTAAGATGCATCTTCCAAGATCTCTTCCAGGATCTTCCGATTCAGCTCGTCATCATCAACGATTAAAATTGCCATTAGATATCCTCCATATTGGCTAATACATGACGGTTATTAAGGGGCAAAGTAAAGGATAATTTTGCGCCACCACTCGGATTATTGCTTGCCCATATTTTTCCGTGGTGTGCTTGTATGATCTCGCGACAAATAGCCAGACCCAAGCCTGTGCCGCCCGTAAAGTTACCGCTTTTTATTTTGCTGCTTTGCGCAAATTCGTCAAAAATTGTATCCAGCTCCGCCTCTGGGATCCCGACTCCTTCATCGAGAATAGATATCATGATGCCCGCAGGATCTGACTTGCGGCGCAAACTCTGGGCTGCATCCTCTATGCGGATTGAAATGGTAGAGTTTGCCTCACTAAACTTCACCGCATTACCCAACAGATTAATCATCACCTGCATAATACGCTCGCGGTCAAAATACGCTTCTTTTGCGCTGGCATCATTGGTGATTTTTATCTGAATATTTCTTGCCTCAACCAGCGCGGATAATTCAGTAATGGCTTCGCTTATAACACCTAGATACTCTTGCGTATCAAGTGTGAGATTGATTTTATTTGCCTGGTGCTTTGATAAATCAAGAATATCGTTAACAAGCCGCAATAACCGTGTACCGCTACGATTGATATCTTCAAAATACTGCTCAAGCTTTTCGGCTTCCGCCGTTTTTACTTTGCGCTTACCAAAATTGGAGAAATTAATAATCGCATGCAGCGGCGTTCTCAGCTCGTGCGTTATATTGGTAAAAAACTCGGTTTTAGCCGCATAGGCTGCCTCCGCCTCGTGCTTCGCCTCACGCAGCGCATGCGTACGCTCTTCTACCATATGCTCGAGATTTTCCTTGGCGTTATACAGCGCCATCTCCATTTTACGCTGCTCGGTGGTTACTTCAGTAAAGAGAATTGTGCCGCCAATTTCCTGTCCCGCATCATACCAAGGCATCATTTCCCAGCGAATAAAGTCTTCTATCTCATCAGGCCGTTTCAGCCTGTCTTCCTGCGATTTAATCACCTCTCCTCGCAAGCAACGCCCATGCACCAACTCCCACTTAGCGGCTGATTCTGGAAACAATCCGCCCATGGGCTCGCCGATGACTTTGCGATCAGACAAGCCATGCTGTTTCACCCAACGATCACTGGCCATCATCACATCGCCCAGCTTATCAAACACAACCATACCTGCAGGTGCGTGCTTGATAAAGGTGCGCAACATCTGCTCGTTACGGTATATTTGCTGTTCAAAGCGTTTACGCTCTATCGAATACTCGATAATCCGCTTGAGTGTGAATTCATCACCGCGATCCTTAAGCAAATAATCCTGCGCCCCCAGCCGCACCGAATCCAGCGCAAGCTTCGGATCTTCATAGCCGGAATAAACAATAGTCGGGGTTTTGTTTTTAGTTTTTGCAATAATGCTTTCCAGCGTTTCCAGCCCCTTACTGTCCGGCAGGTTCAAATCCACCATGATAAAGTCAAAATTGCCGTCCGTCAGAAGCTCTAACGCATCACCAAGCAACGTGACAGACTGAAAACGGCTACCCGGAAAAACTTTCTCTACCTTATCCTGCAGAATTTCCGCATCGAACTGATTGTCCTCTACAATCAGAAAATGAAGGGCTCTTTGGGTCTTAATGATACGCGTATCTGCGGGCATAGATTAGGCCGACATCTCATTTTAGAGTAAAACAATAATTATCCTATAATATTTGCACAGTTTTTGCTATGCAATACACTACGGGAATAAAAGAAAACACATTGTACGGTTATGCACAGAGAAAACACATCTACCATTCGTATACTAGCATTTTTACTTAGCACTGCGACTATTTTAGGGTTGGTGATGCATGCCGACCTGGCATTTGCAGCGGTTGAGTCAATAAGCGGCAACAATGCGCTTGATCTCGAAGAGCGCATTGCGAATCTGGAGCATAATGCCGATCACCTTTGGACGATCACCGCCGCCATCATTGTATTTCTTATGCAAGGTGGGTTCCTGTTATATGAAGCAGGACTAGTGCGATCAAAGAACAGTATCAATGTGGCACAAAAGAATCTGGCGGATGCATTCATTTCCGCCACTTTCTATTATCTCATCGGGTTCAACATTATGTTTGGCCCCACCGTCAATGGATTCTGGGGCTGGGGCACCGACCATTACTCTCTTACGCATTTATCCAGCTGGACACATACTTTCTTCGTGTATCAAATTGTGTTCTGCGGCACGGTGGCGACCATTGTGTCGGGTGCGACAGCGGAACGCATGAAATTTGGCGCGTATATGGCATGTACGGCCTTTGTATCGACCGTCATTTATCCTATTTTTGGTCACTGGGCATGGGGCAATAAAATTGACCCTACCAACCACACCTTCCTCACCGATGATGGTTTTATCGATTTTGCCGGCTCAACCGTTGTTTGCTCGCTGGGCGCATGGGTATCGCTGGCAGCCCTGATGGTGATTGGACCGCGTATCGGCAAATATAATGACGATGGCAGCGTAAATCCTATTCAAGGGCATAGCATCGTACTCGCCGCCTTCGGTGGGCTAGTAATGTGGATGGGCACGCTCGCCTTCAATAGCGGGCTGGCGCATGCGGGCTCGGAAGAGCTGGCACACGTTATCTCTAACACCATTCTCGCAGGCTCATTCGCGGGCTTAACCGCGCTAGTTTGTGGCCGACTCTATGAAGGACTATACCGACCAGAACGCTCTATTTTTGGTATGCTGGGCGGCATCGTAGCCATTGCGGCTGGCTGTCACGTATTCCCTACTATTGGTACATTGATTGTATCGGTTGTTGCAGGCCTGATCTGTTATTTCGGGTTTGAGATTCTTACCCGTAAATTCAAAATTGATGACGCCGTATGCGCCATTCCTATCAACGGATTCTGTGGTGCTTGGGGCACATTAATGGTCGGCCCACTCATGATGGAAGAAGCACTTGGCGAAACTACACGTTTAACACAAACCCTTGTGCAGGCAGAAGGGGTAGCGATTGCCTTCCTGTGGGCATTTGGTTTGTCTTATATCTTCTTCCGGATTCTCGACAAAATGGTTGGACTGCGCGTCACACCTGCCGAAGAACAAGTTGGCCTCAATACCGCAGAGCATGGTGCAACACTGGGCACAGGCCTATTACAGGAGGCGCTCGTCGATATTGTCGAGGGGGAGCGCGACCTCACCCGCCGTCTGGACCAGACCACGGGTGATGAATCTGCAGAAATTGCCTATTTGTTCAATAAATTCGTTGAACGCCTGCAATATCTGATGATTACTATTTTGCAAAATGCCAAAGTGCTGGATACCACGTCTGAGCGACTATCAACTATGTCGACCAAATTCTCGCAAAGCTTCTCTAATATCTTCGAACAATCCACCGTGCTCAGTGATAGCACACGCGAGCTATCAAAAGATGTAGATGGCGCAGCTATGGTCACTGGCGAGATTAACCAGAATGTGCAATCCATTGCCCAGAGTGCCGAGCATCTTTCCAGCAATCTGCAAACGGTTTCACAAACGATTGGCCAAATGACCGCGTCAATCCGTGAAATTGCTGACAATGCTAATGAAGTGTCAGGTGTGACGGGCAACGCCAAACAAAGCGCTGACCGAGCTGCGCAGGCTGTGGCCCAGCTGACTACGGCAACCGAGAAAATTGACGGCGTGGTCGATTTGATTAAAGACATTGCCGAACAGACCAATCTGCTTGCACTTAATGCGCTTATCGAATCGGCACGTGCAGGCGAAGCCGGCAAAGGCTTTACCGTCGTTGCAAATGAGGTGAAAAGTCTGGCAGAGCAAACCGCTAAGGCAACCGATGAAATCGTACAACGCATTAGCGATGTGAACCACAGCACCCGCGATGTACATCAGGTGATTCAGGATGTGACCGGCATTGTGGAAACCGTCAATGTCGCCATTGGCACTATTTCCAATTCCGTATCCAAGCAAAGTGAAGATACCACGCTTGCTGCCAATAAAGTGTCCGAATCGGCAAAAGAAGCGCAGAGTGTATCGGAAGCGATCAGCAATGTCGCGGAAGGGGCAGATTCCGTATCGCAAAACATGCAATCTGCAGCACGGCAATTGGCCAATGTGCTTAAATCTGTCGAGGACTTTACTATTGAAACGCGTCACAATCAGGAGCTAGCTGACCGTGTGAGCGACACGTCTGAAGACCTCTCGTCGGTGGCAGACCAGCTGGTGGGGAAAGTGGGTGAATACAAAACCTAGGCAGCCGTACCGCTCATTAGTATGACTACGCTCTCTAAACGCAGATTAGTGCGTTTAGACTGCCGATAAAAACTGTAGGTGTTAGGCGTCTACCAATGCTACGCTGGCCTTTTCTTCTTCCGTGCGGGCCTGCATTGCTTCCAGCATTTCTGTCAGCACCGAGCTTTGCTGCAATGCATTTTCCAACACATTAAACTGCTCGTTCAGCTTTTCCATAAATGATAGCGGGCTATAATTAGACGCGGGCGCCAATGCTTCTTTCATAGCTTCCTGTTGCCCCATCAATGCTTCCATCGCCTGTTTCGCCAGACTTCCCGTTATCTTGTTGAAGCCAGCCAGCACAGGGTTGCTATCAATATCCGTGTTATACGTCACCATACTCAGCGACGCGGACTCACTCCGTTCATAACGCAGGCTGTTAGACGTTGCCTCCAGCGACTCAGTGTAATTCACCGAACCCGACATTACCGTATTATCGGTGCGGAGACTAAAGTTCAGCGAGAAAGAGGTGTAGTTCTGTTGATAATCGCCGCTTTGAAAATTTTGCTGATTAAAAGATGCCGAGAACCCAAACTCGATATTACCGCCCAACGCTGACGGGTTTTGCTCAATCGCTTTCAGCGCGGCATCCGCCATATTGGCCAGATCACCCAATACACCGCCGACAAACTCAGCATTGGTGTTTTTGTTCACAAATTGTTTCAAATCACGCAGCGCGTCCGTCACCGCGTCTGCATCCGTATCCTTGGTGAGACGGGCAATAATGTCCTGCAGTTGCGTCATACGATCCGCCTGCGTGCTCACCTCAACACTATCGCCAGCTGCTTGCACAGCATCGGGCGTTTGCGTTTCTTCGGCTGGCGCAGCCAGACGTTCTAGCAAACGTGCAGGCACGCTTGCAGGGTTATCCTGTTGAAAACGTTGTGACAGACCCGCCTGAGTCTGCGCATTGATAAGAGAACTCATCCGTCCCTCCTACATGGTGGACCTTATACATTATAAACAGTTACTTACTGTTACTATCAGTATAGCATAGCAAAATGGCATAATAAATGCATATATGGGGCAGATAATACCCTAAGACGGGCAAACGCAAGGTGAGCAATAGCAAGGAGCTAAAAATAACCCCATGGTTACGTTCAATTTTGACCTGATCATCGATCAAACCATCACTTTTTTCCCTAATAACGACAATATTGGGTTCGGATTTGTATCGGCCAGTCAGGTCACACTGACCGAAAATGAAATTGCCACTGGTGTATTTAACACCGTGATCTCAACAGATGCGGGGAGCGTTACACTTGCCAACACGCAAATCGGCAACCTCACCCTTTCGAATTTGTTTTTCTCCGATGGCAGTGTCATGGCCATTGGCGACCGCACCTCGGATGCCGCTGCTGATGACAATGCCGACACACTTGATTTCAACGCTGATGTGGCGCTAGGCTCGGCGGTCACACGCAACAACCAACTGTTTGGGCTCGGCGGCGCGGATACGATCGATGCTGGCAGCACGACGGGCAATAACTTGATTTTTGGTGGCGATGGCGACGATGCCATCACAGCCGGCTCTGGCATCAATACAATTTATGGGGGCAGCGGCACGCAAGATACCAGCGACGGTGGCGATACCATCACGCTCGGCAACCGTACGAGTCTGGTATATGGCAATGCAGGTGCGGACACCATCGGCTTCAACTCGCCCGTATTAAACGAAACCAACACCAGTATTTTTGGCGGCGCAGGCGCCGATGTCATTAATGCCCCTGCAGCAGTTGGTGCTTTATATGTGGCAGCAGGCACCGAGGGAGACACCGTCAATCTGGTCAATTCTTCCGGCGCGCATACCGTACTGGGCGGCGCAGGTGGCGACACCATTGATGCAGGCGGCAGCCTTGGCGCGCTTACATTGTTTGGCGGCACCTCCACCATCGACAGCAATGACGATGGCGATCAATTCATTCTGGGGCGCGGCAGCAGTCTGGTCTACGGCAATGCGGGTGCAGACACGGTGACACTAAACGCAGATGCGGGACAAATCGCCACCGTTTATTTTGGCAGCGGTAGTGACAGCGCCACCAGTGCCGCTAATTTCGGCAGCTATAACCTGATTGCCGGGCTGGGCGGCGACACGATTGATCTGACAGGGCATGCGGGCAATGCTACGATTATAGGCGGCAACGGACAGGTAGATGCGGCCGATGACGGCGACACGCTGACCGGCGGCGTTGGCGGCCATGTGCTGATGTATGGCAATGGCGGCGGTGACGTGCTGAGTGTATCACCTGCGGCTAACCGCGTGGCTGAAGTCTATGGCGGCGCTAATGATGACACCATCAATGCCGCGCCACAGGATCGCAGCTCCACCCTCAACCTCAATGGCAATCTGGGAAACGATGCATTTAATCTCGATTTCAGCACCTCCCCTGCGGTGGCGAACCTGATAGATTTCGGCATCGGAGACGACACAATTGCTACCACGCTCAGCGGCGGTGACGCCACAACCCTCGTCATCGAACGTGGTGAGAGCAACACAACGGTGCGCAATGGCGGCGAAGAGCAAATGGTGCTGGGACTATTCACCGGCAACTTCACGGCTGAAAATTTTGTCATTAGCGATAGCTCGCTGCTACTCACCAATTTTAATGGCGAAGCAGACACGCTAACAGGCAGCGACAATAACGACCAGATACGCGCAGGCGACAATGGCGATAGCATCGTAGCTGGCGCAGGCATGGATCTGATTATAGGCGGTGCAGGCGCCGATACGATCAGTATCAATAGTGCCGATATCAGCAATGCAGACACGATTAACGGTGGTGCTGGCGCCGACACGTTACTGATTGGTACACCAGCCGTAACGGTGAACGATATTTTCTTTGCCAATGTACGCGCCATCGAAACGCTGGCTTTAGATACAGGTGATTTTAGCGCAAACGGGTTGGCACTTGGCGCACAAGCAGCGGCGGCTGGCATTCGCACCATTGATGCGAGCGCTGCAAGCAGTGCTAACGTTGATCTCAGCGGCATGACCGCTGGCATCACTTACAACGGCGCCACCGGCGACGATACGGTGATTGGCACAGTCAATGCCGACGTTATAAACGGCGATGCGGGTGACGATGTTATCTCGGCCTCGCTGGGGGCTGACACATTAACAGGAGGCGACGGTAATGATGTATTTTCTTACTTTGCCGCTGATGGCGTTGCAGATATTGAAGGCAACGACACCATAACCGATTTTGATGCCGGCACCGCACTGGACGCAGTGGACACGTTCCGTTTCAGCGCAGGGCCTAACAATTACGATCTGGGCAACACCGATGCGGCCGTGGATGGTGCTATCATTTCCAGCATCACATCCGCTGGCGGGCCAAATACCGAGTTGGTGATTCTGACCAATGTAGGCATCGCCACACAAGACATCACGACCAGCCTCAACACCATCAATAATTTTGTGCAGCCGACACGCGGCATGCTGGATGTGTTCTATGACACTACGAAAGGGCATGCGGTTATTTATTATGACAATAACGGCAGCACAGCCGGTGGGCATAATCTTGTAGCGAACCTCACCAACATCACCGACATAGCTGACATGACGAATTTTAACTTCAACGATTTCGTCTTTATTTAGATACCTGCCTTTGACGGCTGACAGATTGATTTCCTGCACGAAGCGTGCTAACGGCTTAGGCTACGCTAATCAAAGGAGTGCGATCAATGGATTTCAATCAAGAAGAAATTATGCTGTTTTTGCAAGAAGAAGGTGTGGACTGGGCCATTAACATTGCTGCCGCGGTTGCCATATTTATTCTTGGTAGGTGGCTGGCAAAATTCTTGGTTGGATTTACAAACAAGCTACTCCGCCGCAGTAAAGTGGATGAAACACTCATTGGGTTTTTGGGCAACATTGTCTATGCGTTAGCACTTACCCTAGTCATCATTGCGTCACTAAGCAAATTGGGCATTAACACCACGTCGCTTGCGGCTGTACTGGCTGCGGCAGGGCTGGCGATTGGTCTGTCTTTGCAGGGCTCGCTGTCAAACTTTGCCGCCGGCGTCATGCTCATCTCGTTTCGTCCGTTCAAAAAAGGTGACTATGTGGAAGCCGCAGGCTCCGCTGGCACAGTAGACGATATCAGCATTTTCACCACCACCCTGAAAACACCCGACAACCGCGTGCTGATTGTGCCCAACAAAAACATCCTTGATAACAACATTATCAATTATTCCGCCATGGACACACGCCGCATAGATATGGTGTTTGGCATTGGCTATGATGATGATCTGAAAAAGGCTAAAACCATTCTGATGGAAGAGCTGGAGAATGATGATCGGGTGCTGAGCGACCCTGCGCCAGTCGTTGTCGTCGGTGAGTTGGCAGATAGCAGCGTAAACTTTCTGGTGCGTCCATGGACCAAGTCAGAGGATTACTGGGCAACCAAATGGGATTTGACCGAGCGCATCAAACTGCGCTTTGACGCCGAAGGCATTTCGATCCCGTTCCCGCAACGCGATCTGCATGTCTATCAGGAAACCATTACGAAAGAAGAGAAAGCAGCATAATCATGCAATACCGCACCTTAGGCAATACCGATCTGGATGTGAGTGTCATCTGCCTTGGCAGCATGACATGGGGCGAACAAAACACCGAAGCCGAAGCCCATCAACAGCTTGATTATGCCCTCGATTGCGGTGTGAATTTTATCGATACGGCAGAGATGTATGCCATCCCGCCGCGCAAAGAAACCTACGGCCTGACCGAGCAATATATCGGCAGCTGGCTTAAACAGCGTGGCAAGCGCGATGATGTCATTCTGGCCACCAAAGTGGTCGGCCCTTCTGAGGCGTTTGATTACGTGCGCGATGGCTCGCCCCGACTGGATCGCAAAAACATCGAAGCCGCAATCGATGCCAGCCTGAAGCGATTGCAAACCGATTACGTGGACCTCTATCAACTGCATTGGCCAGAACGGAAAACCAATTTTTTCGGCAAGCTGGGTTACACACATAGTGAGGACGAACAGGCCGTGCCGCTGGCCGATACGCTGGGCGCATTGCAGGAACTGGTGGAACAGGGCAAAGTGCGCCATATTGGCTTGTCCAACGAAACCCCGTGGGGCGTAATGCATTGCATGCAACTGCATAAAGAGCACGGGCTGCCGCGCGTCGTGAGCGTACAAAACCCCTATAACCTGCTGAATCGCTCCTATGAGGTAGGACTGGCCGAAGTATCTATCCGTGAGCAATGTGGTCTGCTGGCATACTCGCCACTGGGGTTTGGTGTCCTAAGCGGCAAATACTTGGAAGGCCGTCGCCCTGAAGGTCGCCGCCTCACGCTGTTTCCGTCCTACAAACGTTACTTTTCGCAGGCAGGGCAAGAAGCAACCGCACGCTATGTCGCACTTGCAAGGCAGCATGGGCTGGAGCCGGCACAGATGGCACTGGCCTATGTGAATAGCCGTCCCTTTGTTACCAGCAATATCATTGGCGCTACCACCATGCTGCAGCTCAAAGCCAACATCGAAACCGCTGACATGCAGCTTAGCGAAGACGTGCTGAATGGCATTGAAGCGATCCATAACGATCACGCCAACCCTTGCCCATGATGTATCTGCCACAAGCGGAATTAAATCCTGCCGATTATGGATTGTTTATCTGCTGGGGGTTGCGCCTGTGGATATTTTGCGTTATACCTATGAACAACAATAAAAATACATAAACAGCTCGGTTAGGCCTGTATAAACGTAACAACAGAGCTTGACGCTATGAAATATCATTCACTTTTCGCCCTAATGGCCTGCACTGCAATGGCTGCACAGCTACTGCCTGGCGATGCAGAAGCGCGCTTACTCCGTGATTATAAACATAAGCAACAGTATAATACCCCCGAATGGTATGTGGGCCTGCAAGGTTCGGTAAACTTTGTATCGGATGCAGATCTGGATGAAAGCGGCACTCCTACTCCGCTGCTGGGCGATATTGCTTTCGAAAGCGGCTATGGCGTGGGCGCAGTAGTGGGTTATGCACCACAGGATCCTCGCTCAGGTCTCAATTTCTTACGCGTTGAAGGTGAACTGAGCCTGCGTGATAATGAGCTGGAGAGCCTGAATACCAATCAAGCCAACTTCGTACTAAACAGCGATATGCAAGTAAAAGCGGCCATGCTTAACCTGTATGCTGATTTTGGCGAACGAGTAGGTTGGAAGCCTTACATCGGTGCAGGTGTGGGCGCTGCCACCTATACACTGGAAAGCACGGGCACTATCTCGATTGATGATGAAGATACCGTGCTGGCCTATCAGGGCATGCTGGGCATGAATTACACACCCAAAAGTATGCCACTGACGGAATTTAACTTTGGTTATAAATACTTCACCAGTCAGGATCCTGAATTTATCAGCAACTTTAACACCCGACTGGAAGTAGAATATGAAGCGCACACCTTAGAGGGTGGCGTACGCTTCTTTTTCTAGAGCAATCAAGCTAATTAAGCAGCCTGACTTAGCTTTGCACGCTCTGCTTTAGGCAACGAGCTGCGCAGCATCCATGCGGCTTTTTCGTGCACGCTTAGGCGGTCAACTAGTAGGCCAATTGTCACTTCATCATCTGCCTTCTGCGCAGCATTTAATGCGGCATTCAGACTCTTGGCTACGGCGAACTGATCGTCGTGCAACTCGGCCACCATCTCCAGATCATCCTTCTCTGCATCACCTGCAGACAATGTGGTTAATTTGTTAAAAGCCGTAAAGCTACCAGGTGCCTTCGCCCCTAGTGCGC
>MDTE01065284.1_pt1 | contig 12312 bp, 12 predicted proteins | sample 811231 | NCBI WGS metagenome assembly MDTE01 (sample SAMN05326651, study PRJNA326480) | marine metagenome | isolation source: seawater | place: Indian Ocean: Red Sea | collected 2010
CGGAACGTCGTACTTCTTGGCTGTATCCTCTATTGACTTACGAAATTCTTCCTTCGCCTTCTCTACTTCGAGGACCCTTCCAGTGAGCGCTTCTTGCATCACGGCACTGACCATATCGGCCAGACGGATCTTCTGCTCTACAACTTCTACGTACTTCTTTTCGACCGCATCCATATCCTTGTCGTCTACTGCGATCCTTCCATTAGTGATTGTCATGTATTCATCCCTCCTACCCGATGCGCACACTGAGTTATCTAATGCAGCTTCATAGCCTGCCCAGCGTGCTAAGTCTACGTTCTCTTGGCAACACCTTAAATCTCTTATAGGTGTAATCTGCCTTCATGCGAATTGACATCCATCAGCATCTAAATTTTCTTCACCGCAGCGATGAGGACTTCATCCAACACCAAAAAGATATGGGCATTGACCTGACCGTCTTACTGCCCTCAAACGGCAAAGATGGCTTAAGAGTAAGCGCACTTGGCCCTGAAGCAGCCTACCGGTTTACGCAGGATCATGATGGCTTCCTTTTTGCTGCCAATGCACTCCCTAGCGACCAGAAGACCGTAGCCGCTTACCTCGACAAAGGAGCAAAGCTCATTGGAGAGCTGAAGTTTAATGCTCCAGGCGACTCACCCGACCTGTGGTCCTACGCAGAAGTTGCGCAGCAATATAATGTGCCCATCTTGATACACTTTGAGCCTGTACTGGGCATAACACTCGATGAGTTTGCAGCAACATTGCGTCGATTTCCTACAGTAAACTTCATAGGACATGCCGTACAATGGTGGCGAGAGCGCGACGGTCTCACCTCCCGACTATTGGATAACTTCGACAACTTATACGGCGATGTATCTGCAGGTTCTGGGTGTTCAGCAATCGTAGGCAACTCAGCTTTCGTGGAGAAGTACGCAGATAGATTAGTGTTTGGGAGTGATTGTTCGGACCCGGCCAGGAAGGAGAGGTGTCACGGGCGGCGCATGATCTCCTTTATCCGTACGCTCTCACCGGAGATACAGGAAAAGCTATTTCACAAGAACACAGCAAGATTACTTAGATTGAGCGAGCCATATTTTAGTTGAGTATGCTGCATTGTAATGCTCCTCGCAAAGCCACTCCGAGGGGACAACCGACACGTCGTAGCGGTCCCTCCTCGCGTCGTCTAAAACGAGCACACCTCCCGAGCTTAACTTTTGGATCGCTGTCTTTAAGCACGCACTTCTAGCACGACCGTCCACAAAGATCACATCGGCTTTATCCGGCGAACCAAGCGCCATACTATACTGCTCATAATATCTACCGTCGTTACCTAAAAATTGGCTGTCGCCTTCTTGTGTTGCGGGGGCGTGGTGGATAGTCACGTTCGGATCTACCGCGTATCGGTCTACGTAGAGCTGTAGTTTATCCACCCAAACTTTCTCGTGTTCGTAAGTGTGCAGGAACTTTAGGCGCGAAGCATACCAAATTGTCCCGGCCCCTGACCCCCATTCAATACCTACCATATCCGGTGTGAGTAATTCATCTAGCCTCGCTATTGCTTCTTTACTGATCCACGGCTCATTAGGTCCTCCCGTAAATTCAGAGTTTGGACGCCCAGGGGTCGCCACATAGGGACTGTTAGCTTTTATCTGCATTAGACGAATCCTCCTCGCTGCGCGGCTATTTTTCTAATCTCAGTTGCCACTAAAGATTCTCCTTTGGTGTACAATGCTTGAATCGTGGTGTTGATAAAGCGGCTAACACTTCATCTCTATCAAATTCATGTAGCACTGTCCTTCCATGCCGACTTTTGTGAAACGAAGAAGGCCGCGCATGTTCACCCATTTCACCGAAACACTTGGCGTGGTTCACATAAGTCTTCATCTTTTTGATATTTTTTATCTTACATGCAATATCGACGCAACCATCTTGGCTAGAGGCAAACAGTGGTGGGTTTAACGGCCGACCTAAAATCTCCGTAAACCATTTACGAATTTCACCGCTGGGACGACTGCGATACGGCGTAGGATGTCCACGCTCTATTTGTGGGGTAATAAACTTACGTATGTATTCACCGTAGATAGGCTCAATTTCAGTCCACACTTTTCGCGTCTTTAGGTAAAAGGTGTTTTCTCCGCCAGCTGTAAACAAATCAAGATTTGCAGCTTTATCTTCCTGAGAAGAAGACGTTGGACTGCCTACGCAAATTGTAAACAAGTCAGAGGTATATTCATCTAGCTCGCTGTATGCGAGTAACAGTGCATCCAAAGCATATGGAGCAACAAGAAAATCATCAACACAAGAAAGGACTGCATCATACCCCATGTCGAACAAACGTTGCTTAGACTCGTATATTTGATGAGCTACGCCTGCATTCTTTTCTCTTGCCCATATCGTCTTGTTTGGGTGCGGAAAACTCTCTGCGACCTGACGCACTTGTTCACATTTTGCTTTTGTTGCTTGGTTATGTGGCCCTTCAAGCACAAAATAAAAGTCATGTTCATCTACACCGCGTAGGCGCTTATATGTATCTAACGTCCGCGCTAGATACTCGGGTCGATCAAAGGCTGTCATCGCAATCGCAATCTTCATACTTCCTCCAGTCGATCTTTCATCAGCTTACCTACAGTGTCCAAATTATATCGGTCATAGATGGTAGCTCTTGCCGCCACGCCTTTATCGGATAGTTCAGAAGACTTCCTGCCCTCGAAGACCTGACGCATTGTCTCACGCAGATGAATCAGATCGGGTTCAGCCCATGACTGTGTGGCATTATACCACGGACACCAAGGCATCTTGCTTACTGGAGTCATCTGATAGTTAAGTGGATAACTATTACTCTCATCGCAGAATGTTGCAGACCCAGACCAGTTAGTGACAATGCAAGGCGTCTCCATGAGCATGGACTCGCTAATATGCAGTCCCCATCCTTCGCCTCGATGTGGATAGACCCCACAGTCTACTCGCTTATGAAATTGCAGCAGCATATCAAAAGGCAAGAGCTGGGAGATAAGAGCAATCTTAGCTCGTCCGTCAGGAAAGCCTGCGTCCTTCAGTGCATCGAAGATAAGTTGATGCACTCTGCTCACTTCGGACTGTGACGTATTCGAGGCATACGTCTTTAGGACAAGCGCTACGGGCTCATCTGCATCAAACTCAGCAATATAGGCTGTGATCAATCCTAGAGGGTTCTTGCGCTCTGTCCACTGAAACCCCGCGCCAAATACAAACAAGTCGTCAGAGACACCGAAGGATGTGAGGTCAAGGGGTTTGACTTCTGGAGTGAATACCTCTGTGTCGTGCGCATGAGGAATATCCGTCATGCGTAACTTGGGTAGGTCCTTCTTGAAGATATCGATATTGAACTGGTTAGGAAGCCATAGCTCATTTACGCCCGCCTCTTGAATATACTTCGTCCAGCGTTCATCTATCCTGTCTGTCTCCCAGACCGTCTTACCTATTGTGTAACAGTCCTTACGGACATGCTTTGACCAGAACTCCGGCGTAGAGTGTATGATCTGGATCTTAGGATCCTTAGCCGGTTTAATGTGAGACCGCAGAAGGGATTCGACCCGACCATAGTCACACGTAAAATTCGTTGGGTCGAACTGCATCCGTGTAATTGATAAATCTACCCCAGCCCGAATTAATGCATGAGCTGTCTGCCGACAATCGTGACCATAACCTGACGGATCGCCTATCGGTCCTACTAATTCAACTTCCATCAAGCGCCTCTTTTATGTACTCCCGCCAAAGTGGAGTAACAGCTTCTAATGAGTATGTTTGCTCTACATACTTACGAGCTACTTCAATCTTCTCAGCTGGTCCATCCCATGCTTCTTTCTTAGCGGAGCTTAGGAACTGTAAATGACGGGCTACAACATCGCCACCGGACTGCCAGCCGTAACCCCGACTGTCTCCTCGTACCCAGACCTTACCTACAGGTGTGTGTAAATATCCGAAGTCGCCCCCAGCGAGGACTTCACGGAAAGGTCCGTAGTCTGGAGCCAGTACAGGAACGCCCGCAGCCATCGCCTCTATCATAGGAATGCCAAACCCCTCCCTACGAGAAGTAAACAGTAAACAGTCAGAGGCATTGTAGAGCTTATTCAGCGCTTCGTCCGAGCACCCGAGTAAGGTTGAGTCGGCTATGCGATACTCTAAAGGAGATACTTCCGCCGAGCGTGACTGACAATATAAGTCCATACCATGTGCCACGGCCTTTGTATGAAAGTATATCTTTCCCTGTATCTGCTCTCGATTGAGTTCTTTCACGGCGCAAAGGGCGGTGAAGTGGTCTTTCCTATCAGTATTCACCCCCAGACTTAGTATCGCTAGAGTCTCATCCTTAGGGTCTATACCATATATATCCCGACGAAGTCCCACACGCTCCTTCTCCGGGAGTGCCTTGTATACAGAGGTATCTACAGCGTGAGGAATGACATCAATCTTTTGGTCTGGGAGTAATGGCTGAAGTATATCTACACCCCATTGAGTGCAGGAGACGTTGTAGTCTGCGAACTTATTGAACCCGACATCGTCCAGCATAGGACCATCCACAGGAAAATGATAGATGGTAGGTATCCGTGACTTGCTGCGCAGCTCACGAGAACTCCGCATCGAGGAAAGAGCCGAGGCCCACGCAGACGTGATATGCAGATCCTGAATCACTAAAAGCAAGTCGAAGTCCTGAGTCATATACAGCTCTTTAGCAATTAGAAATCCTGTAGGGTCATCTGACGGCGCAGCGTGTATTTTAATGCGGTCATGTTCTACCAAGCGTCCGGGATGATTGAGACCAACTTGAACTATTTCCCAGTCTTCGGACAGCGCATTACATATCGTCCGGGCTACACGACCGAAGCCTGTAGAAGCACAGACAGAATCGCTCCAAAGTAATAATCGTGGCACGCCAGAAGACTAGCGAGCTAGTCACTGTAGTGCAATAGCTAGCGTAACTTTTTTGTGATTGTCTTATTGAGTCTATCTACAGAGCGCCGTAGTTCTTGCTGCTCTCTATGAATGATGTCCATCTTCACCTGAACCGTCTGTACGTCTCCACGAATCTTAGTCATCTCTGTCGTGACCTCTCCAGACTGCTTAACTTGCTGAGTGCGTATCTTGCTAACCTCATCCTTGGTAGCGAAGACATACGTAGCTGCGAAGGTGACAATAGTGGCGATAATAGCTGCGGCGCTCGCGTAGGTTCCAATCTTCATATTCGTCTTCGCCTCGTCATCCATTATAGCATCCTACGGCATCCCGCCTTATTATGGAAACTGCAATGTTCCGTTGTTTCCGTTACCAGATCTATCGGCAAGTGTTGTGCTTCCTGAACCGTCTTCCATGTTGTAATACGACTGTAGGTTTGATGAACTAATATCTGTCGGGGCTTTAGCCTTATTATACAAATCCTGAATATCAGACAACGAAAGGGCAGTATCCCAAATAGCAAACTCGTCAAGGACACCATCAAACTCATAAGCCTCAGTCCCGTTATACCAAAGTGCCCCCATGACCGTTTTTGTTGATCCGCTTGCAAGATCACCAAACCAACTCGCCCCAGAACCCGTAGTCGTGTCCTCGCTCCCATTGTGGTAAAATTTTATACTCGATCCGTCACACGTCACAGCAATATGTTGCCACTGATTCAGAGTTAGAGCAGTTGAGCTTGTCCAGGTTGTTTGAGAACCACCGAACTTGAATACAAACCTCTGACGTTTGGCAGGACTTGCGTTCATCGACCAGTATAGATAGTCGGTAGTGCCCGTTGGCTTGCCCTGCGAGAAAAACATCTCATATCCCGCATACGCATGAGGGTAGACCCAGCACGCCATCGTGCCAGACGTAGGCGAGCTTCCGACTGAGGCAGTGGGCAGGTCTACGTAGTCATTGCCGTCAAATTCTAAACCAAAGTTTCCAATCTCGCCCGCAACCCACGGGGCCACATAAACGACAGGCGTTTGGGATACTTTGTCCGCCGCACTGGTGCCCTGTGGCGTTAGGTTCGCTGAACCAATAACGTCTGTAACCTGTCCAGTTCCTCCGGTCAGATCGTCGCTTGCATCATCGCCCATCCTGTACCAATTTGTTAAATCACCAGTTGCGGTGTGTGTGCTTAGATTTCCAGCCACGCCATTGTTAAAGATTTCAGTCACCTCAGAACTAGGCAGTGCTTTGCCCCAAAAAGACAACTCGTCAATGTCACCGTAAAAATAATTACTCGTTGTCGAGTACCTGGTTGACCTACCTATGGTTAGCGCTTCGCTGTTCGACAAAGAGCCGACAGCGCCAGTGCCAACAGCGGTCGTACTCGAAACGCTTCCATTCTTATAAAGCGTGAGCGTTTCGGCTGTTGCATCCCAAACGATGGCAAGGTGTGCCCACGCATCATCGGCTAGGTACTCGCCTGCCGATGACTGGTAAATCCAGCGGTATGTTCCGCCAGAATCCTGAAACCTAATGTCAACACGCCCTGCACTCGTCACCCATACTTCGTAGCCTGTCCGCGCTGCGGGCATCTTAGATAGTATCCACCGGGTCATACCTGTACCGCCGCTTTTCGGGCGAACCCAAACACTGATTGATACATCCGACGCACCATCAAAATCAACGTCACTTCCTGAGCCTGCGACTAAATACTCACTCATCGTTCCGGTTGCGTTATCAAAGAGCACACTATAGTCATTCTCAAACACACTTGAAGCAGCTTTTACGTCAGCCTCAAACTCACAGTAAAGTTTTACTCCCGTACCATCATCTAAAGCAGTGGCGCGGACAATATCTACAGCGCTTGTGGTTTGTGTAATTGTCGGAGTCGTACCGCCAGGAAAATAGAAATTGCTGCCGAATGTAATGTCTACGGGTGTAGAAGAATCCTGCATCAACTGCCATGTATACGTTTGACCTTCTTGCAGGTTAGTAGGATTCTCAAGCGTATTCGCACCTACAGGATTCAGCGTCACTAGAAAGCGTACCCCCGTATTAGCGTCTGTGCTCTGTGCTCCACCTACGTCTGTAACAGTTCCTATCGGGGTTGGCTGTATTCCAAATCTATACGTCATTAGTCATCCCCTACGGTACGTTAGTGACCTTATTTGCTGACGTCGTATTATACGGAATAAGATCGTTCGACCCTACTTGGTCTGTAATCTGTCCAGTAGACCCAGTGAAATCATCAGAGGCATCATCACCAAACCTCCACCAACTAACTAAGTCGCTCGACCCCGTAAGGTCAGTGGGAGTGCCGCCATTATAGATATCCGCAACTTCACTGCTTGATAGCGCCTTATCCCAAAAAGACACTTCATCAACCATGACATCCATGAAGCTCGCTGGACCATTGAATGCACCGACCTTGAAGCTAGCCGCGTTCGACATGCTCGCCGTAAGTGCTGAGCCTCCCTGTGTTGTTGTTTGCTCGGTGGGGCTGGCGTCAATGCCTGAAATTCCGGTGTATAGTTTTGCGGCTGTTGCGTTATTGTTGCCATCATAAACCATAACTACGTGCGTCCAATCGTTGACGGGCGTGTAAGTAGCTGCTCCGCTAAGATACCAGTAAATCTGAGTCAGCGGTGATAGATTTCCCCGCAGGTGCATGTAGAGGTCGCCACCAAAGTAGTAAAGAGCGTATCCATTTCCTGTAGGGGAGCCAGCCATTTTCGTCACAAGCGCCAGAGTGCCTGTCAACGCTGCTGTAGGCCGGACCCACAGCGAAATAGAAAAAGGATCTGTGTTGCCTTTGTCGAGTGCGCTTGTGCTTCCTAACGCGCAATACTGCGAGGAAGCCTGCACAAGTTCCATGCTGTAGGTATTTACTAACGCAGTTGTCACTGCTTTTACATCGGCCTCAAACTTACTATAAAGTTTGATGTTACCTGTCCCGTCGTCTAGTGCGGTCGCACGCAGAATATCCACAGCACCCGCAACTTGCGTAATCGTCGGTGCTGTGCCGGTAGCAAAATAGAAGTTGTCACCGAAGGTAACGTCTACAGGCGTGACCGAATCTTGCTCCAGCCGCCAAACGTACTCTTGACCTTCCTGCAGGTTGGTCGGATTCTCAAGTGTGTTCGTTCCTGTCGTGTTGAGCGTAACGGAAAAGACAACGCCTGTACTGGCGTCTGTGCTTTGAGTACCTGCAACATCAGTTACGGTGCCGGTCGGTGATGAGGATATACCAAATTTGTAAGTCATCTTTTTACTCCTACGGTGAAATAAACCAGCTCGCGCCGTCAGAATATATTCTAAACGCGGCGTAGTCTGCTGAGAGGAGCTGCGTACCTTGTCCATCAATGTTGCCAGATGACGAGGCGTCTATTGTGATTGTGTCTGTACCAGAAGTTCCACTCGCATCCTTGAACTCTAACCAGCTTCCAGCAGGGCAGCTGGCCGCTGCTGGTACATTTATTGTGACGGCACCGCCCGATGTGTTTTCTATGTGAACAAGTTGATTGCATTCTGCTGCGGAAAGTGAGTAAGGAAATGTCCCAGGTGTAGAGGAGTCTAGCGTAAGCAGTGGAAACCTTGTATTGAGTACTGCGTTTGTCACACTCACGGTAGTCCCGGAAGGCTCAATGCTGAGTGCTCCGCTGCTGTTTACTTCAAAGTCCGCATAGTGAGTCGCGTCGGTATGCGTTAGGCGTAGCTGTGGATCGCTGTCGCTAATTCCATTTGTCACCCCGGCGATTTCGAGCTTGCGGTCTGGTGAGTCTGTACCTATGCCTACCCGCTGGGTTCCTGCTGCTGTTCCGTCAGCATAAAGCGCAATGGCTCCGTCCTCCTGCACCTTAAACTCACTTACGTTTACAGTAAATAGGCGTGCGCCTGGGTCGTAGGTAAAGTTGTTATCACCCGTAAACGTTCCTGCTGGGTCTGAATTAAACTGTATGTTATTAGCGTCCCCAGCTGGAGTTCCACCACCGCTAGTGTCTACGTAGTCCTTAGTTGCGGCATCATCTGCGCCTGAAGGTGCGGGAAGTCCTGTAATCGAGTAACCAGCACAGTCGAGATCGCCTCCCAACTCGGGGGAAGGGTCATCGACCACTGCTGCAATTCCACCACCACCACCACCCCCTGCAATCTTAGCGAAGGTCATGGACGTAGTGCCTACGATAATGTCTCCGTCAGTAGTCAGTTGGAAGGTAGAATCTTCATTCGATGTGCCTTCCGACACAGGAACATGCGCGGTGGGCTCCACGGAGGAGCCAGTTGTCATGTCTGCAGCCCTGCTCCATGATCCTGCAGCCACCACAAAGATGCCGTTCATCTCGGAACTGGATTGATTTGTCAGTAGTACACGATCGCCCGCCACGAGCGTTACATCGTCAATTGTCAATAAACCGCTTGCGACACTATCACTGGTCGCAACAGCACGAACGGTCTGAAACCACGTGCGTACGGTCCCCGTCACTCCCTCTGGAGTTGGAGTGGTAGGTACTGAAATGCCCATAGGACAATCTCCCTTCGTCGGAGATTAGCCCCGACGTAAATAGAATATGGCTACGAGGTCAGATGGACCAACGAGACTACGCACCCAGAACTCTTTAGCTTCAGCAGGACCTTCGTATTCCGAAGTTGAAGCTATAGTGAAGTAGTGCTCATCATTGGTGAAATCTTCCACACGCCAATACACTTTGATGTCATTAGCCCCCTCATTGCGAATCTGTAGAAAGCTACATGGCTGCGGAGAGGAATGGTGTACGCGAGAGGCGTCAGCGCTTGCAGCCAGGGCTGCAGAGAACCGTATATTGCGTGGGATGTGTCCCCTAAGTCCTAACGCCGACATAGTAGTTTACTTTTGCCCTTTGAGTTGACCGATGACGACGATGCTAATAGATGCAGCCGACCAGCCATCATTTACATTGAAGCCGGTGACAGTTTTTGATGCTGATTCCAAATATGCATTGTTGCCGTCTTCCTGACTGATGCATACCGCGTAGTCCGTGTTCGCCATCTGATGCTCTAATGTAATCGTGTTCGTACCAACGCCACTAGCCGCGATTACTTGGTACTGCGTAGCAACACCAGCAGCAGGTGCCGCACTAACATAGTCGATGCCCTGGTCTGCGAAGATTGGAATATAATCCGAAAGTTTTTTAGCCATTATCTTCTCCTTTAGAAGAAAGAAACGAATAGAGGGCAGCAGCGTAATACCGCCGCCCTCTTATCATTTACTTAGTAGTTCTAAGGTGCGCCTACAAAGCCAGCCGCACGACCAATGTTCTTGTATAGGACGTTGTGTCGTGGCGTATAGAGCTTCATTGCACCGTAGAGAAGTTGCATCCAACGAATCGACGAATCGACGGTCGCTAGAGGGATCTTCACCATAGGCGCTAATTGCGCAAACGAAATGTTGGACGGATCCAACTGAAGCATATAGCCCTTGCTCGTCTGCGGCAGGTCAGCGTTTAGATCCGATACCGTAGTAATGTTCTGCGGAGGAGCACCAATAGGAGCATCATTCGCGACACGTCGCAGGAAGAATAGCTCACTACCGTTTCGTTTTGAACGGAAGATATTGAAGTATCTTGCTGCAGACGTGGCGTTCACATTCTCGAAAGGCTCTAGATCAATATTAATTGATTCACCCGCAGCAACTGCGATGGAGGCAGTAGCCGTACAGTTTGAAGCACCGAACTCATTCACTGCTTGAACACTGTATGTGTACGTACCTGCGTCATGCTCGCCCGTACCAGCAGCCCATAGACTTCCGGCAGTCGCACCTGGATTAGTTAGCGTCAGATTTTGTGGTAGGCCCGGAGGCCCACCTGCTGCAACAGCAACACCCACACCACCAGCACCAGCGCCAGGGAAGTTTACACCTTCGTCGATGAAGACATCCGGCTCAAGCGCAACAACACCAGCTTGAGTAGTAACACCACCCAAGGTGAGTCCTGCGATACCATTGTCTTGTTTCTGGAAGACATCATAACGAGCTTTAGGGAAGAATGACTTCGCCAAGTCGCTGTGTGCTTTTGGATTCATGAACAAGTGCGTGGGACGACCGTATGCAGGAGCATCACTAATCGTCAAAGCACCATCAATGATGTTGTCCTCGGTAAGAGGCGCACCACGAAGGTCGATGATGTGGTCTGCCAACGCTGTCGTTCCTGGAGTATTGTAAGCCTCACCTGGGAAAATCAATTTCTCAAGTCCGTCGAACTCCAAGCCTTCAGCATTCACTGCAGAGTTGGTCATAGAAGCATCACCTGTGAACAAGTGACGTTCCAATTGCTCAAGCAAGTACATGGTGCCTGCGATCGTCTCTTGTGCAATCACGTTACCGTGAGCAGGTTTGACCATGCTCATAACGTGAGAGACAGAGCGTTGCGTGCCCATGAATTTGATCTTGGCGTATTGACGACGGTAGGTCGCATCCGTAGAGACTGGAAGTTGACCTTCCGTTACGAACGAACTGTATTGGTTGTTCGCGTAGCTCTGGATTTGATTGTATTCTTCAACCGTATTGTACGCTGGAATTTTTGGAATCGCTTTCCATAGGCGCACATGCTCCATACGGAAAGTGGTGTTCTTTAGTGTTTGTTCGAGAGACTCAACGCGAAGCGCGAAGCCATCTCCAGCAGTAGGGGAGCCAGGTCGTGCAATTTGACTTCCTGCATCCAATGCTTTGTTAAGCGCATCAACATCGCCTTGCGAGGCGTTTCCGGCGAACCCGGACATGCCTTCATAATTGCGCCAGCTAATCATGCCGTTACTCATCTGTCATTCTCCTTGTAGCTGGCGCGACTAAAGCGCCGCACCGTTTAGTTTTTGCCGACGATAGTCAGCGACTTGAGCCATAGTCTGAGGATCAACGTCACCCATCAACTCAATTTTTGTAATCGATTTATTCAACATTGAAGCCTGCTCCTTATTGCCTGACTCCATGCTCTTTTGAAGCATCTCAGACATTAGTCCCATAACTTCGCTCTTAGAAATTGCATCCTCTGCAGGCGGTTGACCCGCGTGAGATTTAGCTACTACGTCGCCAGGTCGAACGATGCTACGGCGTCCACCAATAGGCTGTCTGCTCGTCGCCTCAACTTTTGCGTCAATAGATTTCATTAGTTCATTGGTTTGCTGCGCGAGCTTGCCAATGTCGAGTAAGCCCTTAGCCAATACAAGATTGACTTCGCTTTGTCGGGTGCCACCCTTTTCGATGGTCTCGCCCAAGGTCTGCAGTGCAGTAACAATACCGCCGTGGATCTCTCCAAGAGCATCGCTTACGTCAATAGACTTGGCGAGGGCACTGTCTTCTTGAGGATTGAGTGCTTTAGCAATCTCATCACCAAGACCCGGCTCAGTGGATTTTCCACTAAGTAAGGTTTGAAGCTC
>MDTE01074400.1_pt1 | contig 12312 bp, 11 predicted proteins | sample 811231 | NCBI WGS metagenome assembly MDTE01 (sample SAMN05326651, study PRJNA326480) | marine metagenome | isolation source: seawater | place: Indian Ocean: Red Sea | collected 2010
ATATTTGTGGCAGCAGCTCGGCCGTCACGCCATGCCTTGCGGCTTGGTCCATCAACGGGTTTTTGCGTAGCGGTGTAAGCATGTATAGTTGTCATAAGGCCTTCAGCAATTCCGAAGCCTTCCTTTAGTAAGACATGTACAACTGGAGCCAAGCAATTTGTTGTGCATGAAGCATTAGAAACAATATGATGATTTGCAGCATCATAGAGATTATCATTTACCCCCATAACCACGGTTAAGTCTTCATTCTTGGCAGGTGCTGAAATAATAACTTTTTTAGCACCAGCATCAATATGGCCTTTGGACTTTTCTCCATCGGTGAATAGTCCAGTGGATTCGATTACAACATCCACATCAAGATCCTTCCAAGGCAGCTCAGCTGGGGAGGGCGCTTTAACCACCTTAATTTCTGCACCATTAACTAGTAGAGTTTCATCGTCCTTATGACTAACTTCACCATTGAATGCCCCTTGAGTTGAGTCGTATTTCAGCAGGTAAGCTAAGTTGTCTGCTGGAACAAGATCTCCAACTGCCACAACTTCGACTTCGTTTCCAACGAGGCCTTGCTCTACCATTGCTCTATAAGCTAATCGGCCAATTCGGCCGAAACCATTAATTGCTACTTTTACTGCCATAATAAAAAGAAATTGAGTATTCTAGTCCGAGAAATTCGGGGCGCGAATGCTAACGATATTAGCGAAATCGTCAATGCGATATTCGTTTAATGTTTGTCCCAAGCATTGTGAGTTTGGATAGTTGGATTAGCGATAACGCCGATTTAACTGCTTTAATGCTCGTAATTCGGGCACATCGGTAAAACGGAGGCGAATTATACCTAGTACTTGAAAATGTTTATCAAACGCTCCGCCAAGTAGGGTTCCAGAAGAAAAAACGTGTTCTCTGGATTTTGCTTTATAGGCAACTATAGCAAGTTTTGTGGCGGCTAAGTTGTTTTCCTTTTTATAGAATGCGATTTCTGGCAGAGCCACGGGAGCTCCTGTTACAGGATTCGGGAGGGACTGATCCTCAGATATACCGAGTGTTGCATTACTAGTATCGAGAGAGTTTGCTCCACTGCGAACTTCCACAATCATATCGGCATTCTCCGATTCATCTACCACCAAAGCGCCATTGGATAAAAGTATATCACGAAGTGAACCAACTAAATATTCCTGATCCAATGTTTTTATGTATGTGCTAGATATGAATACCTTGAACCCTTTAAGTCTACCTATTGCTTCAGGGTCAAGTAAAGATAGTGAGCGGTCTATAGATGTGCTTATGAGTAGTTGTTCACCCAAGCTACGGGTTGGCTCGGTCATTCGGATCTTATTTACACAGCCGGTACAGATGCTTATTAGCAATGCCAAGCTTAGTCTAGATATTAGAATGTGATTAGTAAGTATTTCCATTGTATTAGTCATTCGACTTTTTGTTCAGTATACAGGCTTCTAGCCCGAGAATATAAGATGAAGCCCCGAATCCATTAATTGAGCCCATACACGCCTTCGCAATCATGGATTGTTCCCGGTAAGATTCACGAGCATGAATATTAGAAAGGTGGATTTCGATGGCTTTGACACCGGCTCCGGTAATAGCGTCACTTAATGCAATACTGGTATGGGTATATGCACCTGCATTGATTACAACGTAGTCATAGTTGCTAGCTGCTAGTTGTATCTGATTTACTAGTTCTCCCTCATGGTTGGATTGGAAAAAAGTTACTTCTACATCTTTTTGGGCAGCATGATTACGAACCATGTCCTCAATGTCTGACAGCTTGAGACTACCGTAAATCTCGGGTTCGCGCTGGCCCAACAGGTTTAAGTTAGGGCCGTTGAGGAACAATACCTTCATATCTGAAGTCATTGTTATTAATTTTTTGGACTTTTGTCGAATTGATTTATAGGTGCCGCTAGTATCCAGCCAAGCATTAACCAAGCAGGCCAAGCAAGGGCCGGTATATATAGGCCAAACTCAATCATTCCTTGTAGAGCCCAGGCTAGTAATCCAAGCCTTACACCAATAAATATAGGGCTCGTATAACGGCGTTTACTTAATGTCCAGATTGAACCGCCTATAAATGCACAATATAATGTAAAGCCTGGCCATCCGGAGTCGCTAGCTTGCTGGAGATAATCATTATGTGTAAGTCGAGTTGGTTCCGCTTTTGGTGCTCGGTGTTTTTGGTAGGCGATTCGAAAAGTTCCAGGTCCTGTGCCAACTAAAGGCTCTTCAATGGCAGTTTTTAATGCAGCATTCCAGTATCCGAACCTTGCACTAACACTTGTCGCTCCTTTTTCAAAATAGTCAGCATACTTAATAGTAAATCCTATTAGTCCTGCCACTAGAGCTGCACTAGCCAGAAAGATTTTAAACTTTTTAGATAGTGGGAAATGCAGAATCCATGCTCCGATCAGTATTAGTGATATCAGCCATCCGCTTTTTGAGCCTGACCAGTAGAGGCACGCTAGACTTATTCCAGTTAAGATAAATGCCAATATTCTGCGTGCATTGAGCCAGCGTCCCTGACCAATTAGCAGTGCAACTGAAACTGGTAATAATAGCAGGATAATGCCAGCCATTGCATTTGGATAGAACATATGGCCATACACCCTGGTGCTATACCATCGCTTCACCATTTCCACCGGGAATTGTTTCACTTTAGCTGCTATTTCTGGAGGGAGTTTATCTACTTTTTGATTTATATCGGGTGGAAGTAATTTTTCCTTTTCGAATAAATGAGGTGAAATTTTAGTAGGATTTAGCTTGCCGGATTTAATTTGGTTGATGATGCCGTTTCTGGCTTTATCCAGTCCCCCAAAGTGTTCTTGGGTTGCATCAATTAAATTGATAATTAGGCCAAGTGTTGCACCCCAAAATACAAGTTTGGATAATTGCATTCGAGCTAGTACAAACATCCCGAGATAGAGTGCTGCAATGCACGATCCGAAGTGTATCAAAGTCGCTAAAGAGATTTCACGATCGACAGTTTGTGTTGTTGATACGGCTTGCCAAACAAACCAAATAAGGGGTAACCAAGCTACCCACCTTGGAAATCCAGGCTGTAATTGGAATTTAGGTTTTTTTATTCGAGAAAGTCCAAGTAAACAGGCCAAACCAAGGACTGAAAGAATTCCAATATAAGATTGGGCATTAGAATAATTCTCAGATCCTGTTAGTATGATATCTGTTGGTAATCCAATATTTTTTGGTGGATGCAGATAATCAAGGATCACAGGGTTACCGAACATGAAAAGTGCGGTGAATAGCCATATGCCGACTAGAACCAAAAAGACGCGATCTTTCTGTCCTGAGTTTTCTGCAAACATAAATATAATTAGAGTTTAAGTTTAAGTAGGCCGACTTCTAGTGCGAGTGTTTCTTGTACATTGGTAGTTTCAAGAAGTCGCTGGGTCGCCTCTATAACCTCTAAGTTTTCTAATGCCTTATCTGCATTAATACGATTTGCTATTTTTTTGGAATCTTCGGCCCAATCCTGAAAGTGCAAGAGTTCTGTATCTTGTTTCATGGCCATAATCCAAATGTCGCGAAGCCACCACTGCAAGCCAGTCAGGAACTGACTGCGTTGTCCCCTATACTCTGACTCGATGGTTGCTTCCAATTCTTTCTCCCATTTCTTTCTTAATGTTGAATCGATGTCCTCGTGTTGGTTTAACGGTGAGGATTGTTGGTTAATCTCTTCAATAGTGTCTCTTTTCGCAGCAAGATGAGATGAAAGGCTGCTTAGTAAACGATAGCGTCCCATTAATCCCTCGTTTGTCTGCACAGACATACTTACAAAAGAGTTTAGCCAATTTTTGTCTTCAGTCTCAAGGTGAATGCCGGTTTCGCCTTCGAAATTAAGCCTCAGACATCGTGATTGTACTGTATCGATAATTTTTTCTGGATGCCGAGTAAGGAGTATGAAAACTGTAAAATCAGGTGGTTCTTCAAGTGTTTTCAGGAAGGCATTTACTGTTACAGACGGCATGCGTTCTGCATTTGAGATTATAGCAATCTTGAAGCGGCCTTCAGTAGGTTTAAGGGAAATTTTTTGTATTAGTGTTCTTATTTGGTCAACTGTGATCACACGGGATTTTGATTCGGGCCGTATTACATCTAGATCTGGAAAATTTTGGGTATCTAACTTGCGGCATGCGATGCATTCTCCGCAAGAATCAAGTGGAATATTAGTTTCGCTAATATTGGATGGTGATTGGCAATTCAGTGTTCGGGCCAATTCTATAGCATTTAACTCGAGGTTTTTTATATCGCCTCCAACGAACATATAGGCGTGTCCTAGTCTGCCATTTGCTAAGCTATTGCGAAGCAGGTTGATCGAGTGATCGGCATTATTATTGGAGTGTGCGTCCACGGGTTCATAATATTATTTTAAGCTGGTCAAAGCCATTCTTGAATTTCTTTTTTGCAATACTTTGTACTTATACAAGTACGTTTCTTGCTTCAAACGTCAACGTTTGGCATTTTGGCGGTGCATGAACCGAATAGAAGAGCGGTTTCAGGTCCTCAAACAAAGCGAACAAAAGGGCTTTGTAGTATACATAGGGGCTGGAGATCCAAATTTAGACGTTACACATAATCTAGCGCTCGCATTTGACGATATAGGTGTCGACGTTTTGGAGCTTGGTGTTCCTTTTAGTGATCCGTTAGCGGATGGGCTGGTAAACCAGTTGGCGGCCCAACGAGGATTAGATGCAGGTGCTACCACAAGCAAGGTATTACATACCGTGGCCAAAATACGTGAGAAATCTCAGATTCCAATTGTGCTTTATGTCTATTTTAATCTTTTGCACAAGCGTGGTTTGTCGAAATTCGTTGCTGATGCAGCTCAGGCAGGAGTAGATGGATTACTGGTACTCGATTTGCCGCCGGAGGAATCAGATAACTATGAATTATTAATGGCTGAAGCTGGGATGTGTCCTATTTATTTAGTAGCGCCCACAACTCCTCCTAGCAGAGTAGGGTTGATTGTTAAGAGGGGTAAGGGTTTTATCTATTATGTTTCTCGAGAAGGTGTTACAGGTATGCAAGGGACAGTCTCTGATACTATCGGTGCAATGACAGCAATTATTCGAGAAAATACCGATGTGCCAGTTGCAGTAGGTTTTGGTATTTCAAATCCGGAACAGGTTGCAGAGATTGCTCAGAATGCCGATGCCGTAGTGGTAGGAAGCGCAATTGTGAATCAAATTGCTGAAAATGGTCAGTCGGCAGAACTTGTATCTCACATCAAAGCGTTTACAGCTAACCTTATAACTGGAATTCGTAAGTAGGATATGAAAAAAAAGGATCGGTATGTAGTAATCATGGCAGGTGGAAGTGGTGAACGTTTCTGGCCGGTTAGTCGTAAAAGTCAGCCAAAACAACTAATCAAATTACTGAGCAATCGATCGTTATTACAGCAAACTGTTGATCGTGTGAAACCGATTTTCTTACTACAGAATATAATTATTATTACAAATGCTTCACAGCTAGCACTAGTACGCAAACAGCTGCCGGATTTACCAAGGGGTAACATAATTGGGGAGCCTTGCGGTCGAGATACATGTGCTGCTGTTGCATTGGGTATAGCGCTTGTTAGATCCCGTACAGATTGTGGTATCATGGCTATATTGCCAGCTGATCATATTATTACCAATAAGGTTAAATTTCGTAGTGTATTATTGGATTCAATGTGTTTTGCAAGTCGTGAAAAGGTATTATTAACTATTGGAATTAAACCAGAGGAACCGGCAACTGGTTATGGGTATATCCAAGTTAAGAGAAGGAGTAGGGATAATATATCAAAATCGCTTAAATCTACTTTCTTTAATGTGAAGAAGTTTATTGAGAAGCCGAGTCTTGTTAAGGCAAAACGATACCTTAAATCTGGGGATTACCGGTGGAATGCTGGCATGTTTATTTGGTCATGTGCTGCGGTCGAGGCAGAATTTAAGCGTCAGATCCCTAAGTTATATGCGATCATCGATAGATGGTCATCGATTCGAAGTTTGACTAAGCTTAATTCAGTTTTATGCAATGAGTATCCCAAGCTTGATAAAATTTCTATTGATTATGCAATCATGGAGAATGCTAAGAAAATTATTTGTGCTGATGGAGTGTTCGGTTGGGATGACCTTGGTTCTTGGCCGGCTTTATCACGTCACATTAGGAGTGATAATTCAGGTAATAGCAGTGTAGCAGATTTTGTTCAAATCGATTCTTTCAATAATGTTATATTTGATGCTCGCACATTTAATCGGACGCCGATTACATTGGTTGGTATAAATGATTCAATAGTAGTGCAGACTGATGACGCAACCATGATTGCAGCTAAATCCGAATCACAAAAAATAAAACAATTAGTTGCGAAGCTTGCTAAGGATAAACGTTTTAAGCATTTAGTATAATGTCTTTGATCAATTCTACGCTTCATTACGAAAATGCTCGAATTGCCCAGCAGCTATTCAATAACGATGCCAAGAATCTTCAGGCATTAACTGATCGTCTAGGAGTAAAAGTTACTTGTCGTGACGGCTGGATTAAACTGGAAGGTGACGAGGCTGATGTAGCTATTGCAACAAGCTTATTTCAGTCGCTGGAAAGTGCGATAAAATCAGGTGTAGTTATTCGCAATAGAGATTTTTATTATGCTTTAGAGACTATTGTGACTCAAGGAGTTGATTCCCTCGATGGGCTGTATACAACCACTCTGCAAACTTCTTTTCGAAAAGCTCCGGTTAATCCTAGGACGCTTGGGCAGAAGCGTTATGTGGAAGCTATACAAAATCATGATGTTACATTTGGTATTGGGCCTGCCGGAACAGGGAAAACATTCTTAGCAATGGCATTGGCAGTAATGGCGCTTAAGGAGGAAAAAGTTTCTCGGATTATCCTTACTCGTCCTGCAGTTGAGGCAGGTGAGGCCCTGGGGTTTTTACCAGGTGATCTGTATGAGAAACTTGCGCCATATTTGCGTCCTCTTCATGATGCTCTTCAGGATTTGCTTCCGATGGAGGAAGTGCAGAAGTTAATGGATCGTGGAATTGTTGAAATTGCGCCATTGGCATATATGCGGGGACGAACGCTTAATAATGCTTTTATAATTTTGGATGAGGCTCAGAATGCTACTGCAGAGCAAATGCTTATGTTCCTTACAAGGATTGGATTCAATTCTCAAGCTGTGGTAACTGGAGATCCAACACAGATTGATCTGCCATCAAACAAACGCTCCGGTTTAGTCGAGGCAGAGTTAGCACTTTCGAAGATTAATGGGATTGCGTTATGTCGATTTGAGCGAAGCGATGTGGTTCGACATCCACTTGTGCAACGAATAGTTGAAGCTTACGAAGCATTGAGGAAATCAAAAAATTGATCTTCATTTGGTCAAGGTTTAGTTATGTCATTGAGCGTTCGTAGTCGACAGAAAAGCTACTTAATTGACCCTTGGTTAATTAGGCGTATAGCTAAGTGGGTATTAGATATAACTGAGCCTAATGCTGTAGACAAAGTTAAATTATGTGAGCATGAATTAAGCGTTTTTATTATTGGGTTAGAGGAAATGTCCAGGTTAAATTTTTCCAGTTTAAGGCATGAAGGGGCCACTGATGTAATTACATTTGATTACAGTGATTATGGAAAAGCTCCCAAGTGTGGGCCAATTTTAGGAGACTTATATATTTGTCCAGCAGTGGCCGAGGAAAATGCAAAGGATTTTGGTGCAACTTTTGCTCAAGAGATAACCCGTTATTTAATTCATGGTATTTTACATTTGCGAGGCTATGATGATAAAAATAAGGCTTCTCGTAAAATCATGGAACAGGAGGAAAATAGACTGATGAATGAAGCATTAAGTTGCTTTCCCTTGAGCTCTTTGGTTAAAGAGCCTAAAACCAAACGCGGATGAGTAAAAATAAGAAAACGTTATTTGGCCGAGGTCGGCGGAATTTTTTTACAGGCTTAGCTGTAGTGCTGCCAGTAATTATTTCTATCGGTATAGCGTTGTGGCTGTTTAATAAGGCAGTCGATGTTTCTGATATTTTACTTTACCCCTTTAGGTTTATACCAGGATTGAGCCCAAGCGATATTTGGAAGGATGCAACAGCAGAAAGTCCTGGTACTGAATTATTTTGGTGGTGGGAAGTAATTGCAATATTTGAGGCGGTTATATTTACAGGGTTATTAGGATTTATAACTCGTTATTATATTGGAAAAAAAATTGTTCAGCTTGTAGATTACACAATGTTGCAGGTTCCCTTACTGGGTAAAATTTATGGCACGATTAAGCAGGTAAATGAGGCGTTTACATCAGAAAAAAAATCGAGCTTTAAACAGGTAGTCATGGTTGAGTTTCCCCGTAAGGGCTTGTATTCCGTCGGTTTTGTAACTGCAGAACAGGTAAAGACAGATTCTGGGGAGAGTATTATTAGTATTTTTGTTCCGACTACACCTAATCCGACTACAGGGTTTTTACTGGTATTGCCTGAAAGTAAAGTGGTGCTGCTCGACATGTCAGTAGCTGATGGTATTAAGTACATTGTGAGTCTAGGTGCGGTGTCTCCTGAGAATGCAGAAGGAGTTCAAGCGGCATTTAAGGCTCAAGCGGAACGAATGCTGGCTGAGGATGGATGAGCAAACAACGGGCTTAATTCTTCGTATTTTTCCCCTTACGGAAACGAGTCTAGTTGTTCACTGGTTTAGTCCAGATATGGGGCGAATCTCTACAGTTGCTAAAGGTGCGCGCAGGCCTAAATCTAATTTTCAAGGTAAGATTGATTTATTCCACGTCGCAGAATTTAGTTTTCACCGAAGTCGTCGTTCAGATTTACATACTTTGCGTGAGGTAGCCCTGAAGGAGGCATTCCCTAAATTACGGACCAACATAGATCTGCTTAATTGTCTTGCTAATATTAGCAAGCTGATTACTAAAGCAACTGAGGATCAGACTCCTTTGCCAGATGAATACTTTATGTTTATCGAGCTCGTGCGGATACTAAATAATAGTGGAGTCACGGATCATTGGCCGGTAATATTCAAAATTAAGTTTCTTTCAATCCAAGGTTTTACACCTGATTGGCAGTATAGTGGTTTAGATCTAGGTACTCGAATTATAGCTGAAAAAATGATTGATTCTGATTGGTCAAGTTTGGCCAAGATCAAGCCCAGTAAGGTTCAATTGGATCGCCTGACGCAATTCATAGAGAACTTTATTCGACATCATATTGGTAACATCTAATAAAATAAAGAGACTGGTCCTTGCAAGAGTTTGCCTGGGGCGTCAGTGTATGTCCTACACATGAAGCCTAATAGTTATAGCTTATGTTGTTGTGTCATTTTCTTAATTATCCAAGTATCGCTAGCTGATTCTATTAGTTTTGTAAGAGATGTAGCCCCAGTATTAGTTAGTAAATGTCAGAATTGTCATGGTCCAGAAAAGGTTAAAGGTGGTTATCGGTTAGATACTTTCAGTCACTTCTTAACAAATGGAAGAAACGATATTATCCCAATAATTCCTGGGGATCCTGAAAATAGTGAGTTATTCATAAGGTTAACTTCAGATGATGAAGATGCCCTTATGCCGCAGGATGGTGAGCCGCTTAATCAGAAACAGATTGAACTTATAAGGCTTTGGATAAAAGAGGGAGCAAAGTTTGATGGAGAATCAATTCAAACCCCTTTGATAAATTTATTGCAGCCAATCAAGCACTTACCGGCCCCAGAAAAGTATCGTCAAAAAATTCCGATTACAGCACTTGAATTTGGGCCAAAAGGGGAAAAATTGTTTGTTAGTGGCTACCGTGAAATTACCGTTTGGGATACAAAAAATGTTAAGCTGCTAAATCGTTTGGGTAATATATCAGAGCGAGTCTATGACTTGTCAGTTTCAGCGGATGGTTGTTTGCTAGCAGTGGCATGTGGTCAGCCTGGAAAGTTAGGGGAAGTTCGGATTTTTGATTTGATTTCCGGCCAGTTAAGTACGGTTCTAGCTGCGTCAACTGATGTAATGTTGACTGTTGCTTTTAGTAACGATACCGGTCTTCTTGCAGCAGGGGGTGCGGATAACAAGTTACGCTTAATAGATGTCGATTCAGGCGAAATAATGCATGTATTAAATAGCCACTCCGATTGGATTAGGTCATTAGCGTGGAACACTGATGGGTCAAGAGTCGTTACTGCTAGTCGTGATAAAACGGCAAAGGTGTTTGATGTTCAATCTGGTAAACGGATCGCAAGTTACCTTGGGCATCAAAATGATGTTCGAGGCGTTGTGTTTCATGAAAATGGAAGGGATGTTTTGTCAGTGGGAGATGATAGGAAGATTCATAAATGGAATAGCATTGGTCCAAAGCGTATTAGTGATTCATCTTTGAGTGAAAAAGGAATTCCTATGGCTATCGAACGCCTAGGTAATAATGTTCTGATAGCGTACAGCGATCATTCAGTTCAGGTTTTTAATATCAACATAAAAGATGAAATGATCAAGTGGGATGGTCATAGGGAAGCTGTCTTGTCCGTTGCTATTTCCCCGAGTAAGCGTATTGCTGCAAGTGGAGATTTTGATGGGGAGGTAATTTTATGGCATATAGACGATGGTAAAATTCAACGTCGATTTTTCCCTTTGCCAGGTTATGAGAAATGAGGATTTGGTTAAATCTCGAAAGTTAGCTCGTCATCTAATAAGTCTACTAGAATACAATCGCCTTCTTTGAACTTACCATCAAGTAATTGTGTAGATAATGGATTAAGCAGTAGTTCTTGAATAGTTCGTTTCAATGGCCTTGCCCCAAATTGTGGGTCATAACCTTTATTTGCCAAGTGTTGTTTAGCTTCATTATTTATCTGTATCGTAAGATTTTGTTCAGACAGTCGTTTGGCTATGTTTTTTAGCTGTATGTCAATTATAATGCTTAATTGTTGCTTATCGAGGCTGTGGAAGATGATTGTATCATCAATTCGATTAATGAATTCTGGTCGAAAATGATTTTTCATTTCGTTGGATATTTTTTGTTCCATATCTAACAAATCAGAATCACTTGATTTTCCATTCGAAAAGAATTCCTGAATCAAGTTAGATCCTATGTTGCTTGTCATGATGACTATAGTATTTCGGAAATCAATCGTGCGGCCTTGACCGTCAGTTAGGCGACCTTCATCCAAGACTTGTAGGAATAAATTGAATACATCCGGGTGTGCCTTCTCAATTTCATCTAAGAGCACCACACTATAAGGTTTGCGTCTAACAGCTTCACTAAGTTGACCTCCGTCTTCATGTCCAACATAGCCTGGGGGAGCACCAATTAATCGTGCGACAGTATGTTTTTCCATATATTCACTCATGTCGATTCGCACCATTGCAGTTTCGTCATCAAACAAGAACTCAGCAAGAGCGCGGGCTAATTCAGTTTTTCCAACGCCAGTGGGTCCCATAAATACAAATGAACCAATTGGTCGATCAGGATCTTGTAATCCACTTCTAGCCCGGCGAACCGCGGCGGCTACAGCGTTGACAGCTTTGTCTTGCCCAACAACACGTTCACCAATACGTTCTTCCATATTGACAAGTTTCTGGCGTTCACCTTCGAGCATTTTTGAAACAGGTATACCCGTCCAAGAGGCCACCACCGATGCAATGTCTTCTTCCGTGACCTCCTCTTTAAGCAGGCGTTTTTTCTTTTCGGATTCTTTTAGTGCAAGCTGCATCTCATCTAGTTTTTTCTCAAGTTCAGGGATGGTTTCATAGCGAATTTGAGCAGCCAGATTTAGATCGCCTTCGCGTTCGGCTTTTTCCTGATTTCGATGAGCCTCTTCAAGTTGGCTATTAATTATACTAGCTGCATTGATTGATGCCTTTTCGTCCTGCCAACTTGCCTTTAATTTGTCTGACTGTTCTTTAAGTTCGGATAGATTTTTTTGTAAATTTGTTAATCGCTCTTGACTAGCATTATCCTTTTCTTTTTCCAATGCGGTGCGCTCTATTTCTAACTGCATCACTTGGCGGTCGAGTTGGTCTATTTCGGTTGGCAAGGAGTCTAATTCCATCCTAAGACGAGAGGCTGCCTCATCAATTAAGTCGATTGCTTTATCAGGTAAAAAGCGATCTGTTATGTAGCGGTCTGACAGAGTTGCTGCAGAAACAAGTGCGGTGTCCTGAATTCGTATGCCGTGATGTACTTCATATCGTTCTTTGAGACCTCGCAAAATGGCAATTGAGGCTTCGACTGCAGGTTCATCAACTGTTACTGGTTGAAATCGTCGCTCAAGTGCGGGGTCTTTTTCAATATACTTACTGTATTCATCGAGTGTGGTAGC
>MDTE01010168.1_pt1 | contig 12310 bp, 12 predicted proteins | sample 811231 | NCBI WGS metagenome assembly MDTE01 (sample SAMN05326651, study PRJNA326480) | marine metagenome | isolation source: seawater | place: Indian Ocean: Red Sea | collected 2010
AAAACCCATTTCCGAAAGACCCCGAAATTATCAAGGACGTTTCTGCAACGGTCGAGTGGCTCGCTGCTCGAGGTGATGTCGATATGAAGAATCTTGGAATTCTTGGCCATTGTATGGGTGGCCGAATGGCTTTGCTTGGTGCTTCGACAAACGAAGCTTTTAAAGCATGTGTTCCCTATTATCCTGGAAATATGTTTAAGCCATGGAGTGAAGATGGGCCAGCCCCATTTGAGTTATTAGGGGGTATTAAAGGCACAGTTCAGGGGTTCTTTGGCAATGACGATCAGAACCCATCGCCAGAAGACCGAGAAAAAATTTCTAAGGAGTTGTCGCGTTTGGGTGTGGAACATGTTTTTCATGGTTATGATGGTGCCGGCCACGCGTTTCAAAATTTTGTAGCACCTGAGCGCTTTCGTGCTGATGCGACGACGGATTCATGGAAAAAAACGATCGCCTACCTCGAGAGTACTCTTAAGGGGTAGTGATATTTAGACTTTCAATGAGAGTGCCCGACCTCTTCCTTAGCTTTGGTCATGGATGAGTAGTTTATCATCGATAGGAGTAAATCACTGGTGCAGTCATTTTTTCGACTTGAAATCGTCTTGCATTTAGGCGATGCAGTTGGATCTGATATCCTCCTAGTTTAAATTTTTTTTAAATAAGAAATGTGAGCAGGGTTTGAGTTTAGAGATTTCAGAGTTGGTTCTTAAAGAACTCGTCATTGCTAATAGAATTTTGGCTAATGAAGGAATTGTCGATGCATTTGGCCATGCCAGCGTGCGCCACCCTGAACTTCCTGACAGGTATATTATGGCGTGTTCAAGAAGCCCAGGGATTGTTACCGTTGATGACTTGATGGAATATACGCTAGACGGCGAGCCCCTCGATCAGCGGGACCGACCAATGTATGCCGAACGTCATATTCATGGCGGGATTTACGAAGTTAGACCTGATATCAAAGCGGTAATTCATAATCATTCCCATGCTGTCATTCCGTTTGGTTTGACCAAAACTGAAATTCGACCAGTTTTTCATATGGGGTCCACAATGCTTGGCCCAGTCCCGGTTTGGGATATTGCCGATAAATTTGGAGACACAACCTTACTTGTCCTAAATTTGGATCAGGGTCGAGATTTGGCTCATGGGATGCAGGGTGGACGAATTGCTTTGATGCGTGGTCATGGATGTGTCGTCGGTGGTGATACGATCAAACAAGCAGTAATGATTGCAATTTATTTGGAAGCTAACGCCAAGCTGCAAATGCAGGCGTTACAACTTGGCGATCCGCGTTATATGACGACTGGTGAGATAGAACAATGCAGTGAGCGTATTACTGGTGAGCTTGCCATTGACCGTGCATGGGAATACTGGACGATTCGCGCTGGTTGCCAGACGCTTTGACTGATGTGGTAACTCCATAACATTCTCTTTGAACCATTTTCATTCTCTTCTATATGTCTTCATACAAGTCCTATTAATATTGCGTTGTAAATATTAGATGAATTCTGACGATATTCTTGAAATCTATAATGAACGGATCGGAAAGGGTGAAATTCATCCCGATCCTGATCAGTACGCCGTAGCAGAGGTTCTCCATTCATTGAACGGAGAGTTAATTTCTGCCGAAGAGGTCTCCTCCGGGGTAGCGGCTATCCTGAAGTCTATATTGAAAGGTTCTAAGGCTATATCCGGACCCCGGGGCTTGTATATTTATGGGCCGCCCGGCCGAGGTAAGTCGATGCTGATGGACTTATTCTATGAAACAACCCCCGTCGAAAAACGGCGCCGAGTACATGTTCATCCCTTCATGCAAGAGGTACAAAAGAAGTTGCACAATTGGCGGAAAGAGGGCAACGGAAAACAATTAGTGGAGCCCTTACCGCGCCTCGCCCAGGAGATAGCAAGAAAAAGCTCACTGCTCTGCTTCGACGAATTCCAAGTTGAGGCGGTTGTCGATGCCATGATACTCCAAAGGCTTTTTGAAGCGATGTTTGAGTTCGGCGTAACGGTTGTCGCTACATCTAATACAGCGCCCGATGACCTTTACGCAGGCGGACTGCAACGTGAACGGTTCCTGCCCTTTATTGATTTGCTGAAAGAAAAGATGCAGATCATAGAGCTCTCGAGTGAAAAAGATTATCGTAGAGATCGTCTAAAAGCTGTTGGTGTGTATCATGCACCCCTCGGGGTAAAGGCTCAGGCTGCGCTTGATGATGCTTTTCAGCGTTTGACCGATGGAGCAGAAGGCACGCCTGATACGGTCATCGTGAATGGACGAACAATTTCGGTTCCGAAAGCGTCACGCGGTGTAGCTTATTTTCCGTTTTCTGAATTGTGCCAAAAGCCATTGGGCCCAGCTGATTATTGGTCGATCGCTTGCCAATATCAGACCGTAATCGTATCTGAAGTCCCCTTCTTTAACTCCAGTGATCGAAATATCGCTAAGCGGTTTTCCACGTTTATTGAGACGCTTTATGAGCAAAAAACTAAATTAGTTTGTTCAGCGGCAGCCTTACCCGATAATTTATATCCAGTTGGCGATGGGGCAGACATTTTTACGCGTATCGCGTCACGTCTAGAGGAAATGCAGTCCGAGGAATATTTGTCAGCACCCCATAGCCCCGCAACTGCGAATACCGCTTAAGTATTTTTTCAACTTTTACCTGGCTCCCATGTTTTTTTTAGTATGCCATCGCGCTCTGGCGGCAAAAAGATTGCCTGTTCGCGGCTTGCCTCTGCCGCTTCATCAGTTGGTAAATTGCAATCCCATTTCGATCCAATAAATCTACAACCGGTTATTTCCCCAGCTTTATCGGATGCAAGCCAAACCGCTGGTGGCACTATTACGTCTGCTGGAAGATAGGATTTCCCGGTTTGTTTTGCTGCGGCCCGCACCGCGGGTAGAACAAATTCAGTTTCAACCGCGCCTCCCGGCGCTATACTATTTACTGTTACGCCGCTGTCTAATAAGTCTTGGCCCCAGCATAAGGTCATCGCCTCGAGGGCCGCTTTGGAGGGGCCATATGGGGATTCGTTGGGTCGGTACATCGATGAACGAGATTTTGTAACATTCAAGATGCGCCCCGACCTTTGTTTGAGCATTTGCTGAATTACCGCGCGAGCCATAAAAAACGGCCCGTTGATATTAGTATCTATAATTGCCTTCCAGCCTTTGGGGTTTCCCTCATAAAATTTCACACGATGATCAGCCATCATTCCCTGACCAAGACCGGCGTTATTGACTAATACATCGATGTTCCCAAAGGAGTTCAATGTTGTCTCAGCTACGTCTCGGCAGGCATCTAGGTTGGTTACATCGGCCGTAACTGGGATACCGATCTTCCGGCCTGCGATAGAATTTATCTCTTCGGAAACTGTTTCAATTTGGTGAGGGTTTCTCGCAGCAGTAATAACTATCCCGCTAGCGCCTGCCTCAGCATATCCAAGCGCAATCGCCCGGCCCAGACCGCGCCCACCACCCGTGATTATGGCAATTTTCCCATCTAGTGCTTTTTTCATATTCTGTTCCATCTCGATAGTGTGAAGCCCCGTTAAATAGTCATATAATAGTTATTACATTTGATGGCAGGCATATAATCAGCTTTATCACACAGATTTATCCCATGAGGAGAATTGAAATAAAATGTCATTAGTTTTTGAAGAATGCTCTTTTTGGGATTTTTCTTTTCAGGTTTATGGCTGTGAGGGTGTCTCAGCTGCATGCATAGGTTTACAGGATCGACATATTCTTGATGTGAATATTATTTTATTGAGCATGTGGCTGGGTCACGATGGTTATCCTATTATGGATAATAATGCGTTAAATCGGGCATTAGATATTTCTAGACGTTGGAATAAAGACATCATTTGTGGTATTCGAGCTGTCCGGTTAGCTCTTAAAGACGACTTTTCGCCAATTGGTGCTGAAAATTGTGAAGTGTTGCGAAAAAGTATTCTCTCTCTGGAGATAGAGGGTGAGCATCTTGAACAATTAGCTCTTGCATCAACTGTGATATCAAAGCCGAATCCGGAGCTAGAGCCTTCATTGAGGCTAGCAATTTGTACAGCAAATTTGGGATTATATTTGACCGAGCTTGGCGTTAAATTGGATGAACAAGACTATGACGATTTTAGAGTGATATTTGCGGCAACCTTTCCCGACCTGGATGAAGAGGTGTTAGGCTTTGCTATGCAATCATTCGCCGCGATATGACGGCACAGTAAGGTGCATAGAAGTTTTAAGTTCATTTCAGAATTAAATTTAAAATTAAGATAAAGGCGTTTTGTTTTGTTAAGTTAAGAAAGCTTTCTAGTGACCTCGGTGACGCGCCCAATAACTCTAATGTCATCTGAGTAAAATATGGTTGCGCAACTGTTTGTATTGTCGTCCTCTAGCCGAGCTGGCCCATCTTGGAATTGTTTGAAAATCGTATCACCATGATGGTTAAAGACGTAGTACCGTCCTGGTTCTAAGAGGCGATCACTTAGGTCGACAATTATGATACTTTCGTCAGGCGCTATCTTACCCATGCTGTCACCCTGTATCCTTAGAGCTATAAGATTTCGAGAATTGGGGGGCGTAACAATAAATTCTTCGGCCTGGGCCGAGGAATACAATGTATTGGGTTCCGTTAATTGACTTAATACTGACCAACTTACCAAGGGAATGCCTTTTGCCGGTCCATTCCGTGTCGAGCCATCGACAGACCCCGACTCTAAAAGGTCCTCCAGCCTGCATTCGAGGCCGCGAGCGATTCCAGCAAGAGTATCCCGTCGGGGATTTCGAGATTTGTTTCTGAGGACATTACGAATGGCATCTGGAGTGAGGCCGCCGTCAATCGAGGCTCGGCGTGCCGATTTTTTAAGTTCTCTGAGGCGCGCTCGAATTTGATCCGCTATGGCAACCATTCAATATCTCCTTGTATCGTAGTATTTGAACCTCAGACAACTTCCAAATCTTATATTGTATGTTTCACCAATAAATTTAAATATTTGTTCGCCGAATAACTGCTTTCGGCATCCAATTCAGGGTCTTACATCAATATTTGATGGCCTGCTAGAAATGGCATGAAGGTTCGGGTTTGAATTGACTCTCCTATATCTGCTAAATAGACACTCTTTACTTGGGGTGTATCTGATTATAACCCCGACCCTGATTCCTAGAGTGTCGATGACAGCAATAGAAAATATAAATAGTAATCCTGCAGCGCTTGCAGCAATGCTCGCAGTAGATCGCGCAGCGCATGAATTTCGTCGCGGCCGTCCTGTTAGAATCTGTGATGATGTGGGTAATTCAATAATTGCGCTTGCTTCTGAGGTGAGTACTGATCAAGCAATTGCCCGGTTATCGGAACTCAGTGGCACAGAGCCATCCATCGCAATTACACACCATCGAGCACGAACTTTAAAAGTAAGGCTATATACTGACGAAATTATATTGATTCCGTACAAGTCATGGCGTACTGCCACAACTGCTCGAACAATCGCTGATCCAACCAATGATTTATCAAATCCTCTAGGTGGACCCTATACTGCAAGTCGGGATCCGGTTAACTCAGCAAGTGTGGCCGCAGTTCAATTGGCAAAGATTGCTCGCCTGCTTCCCTCTGTTATCCTTGTCGATTATGAGGGGGGGCAGGATACTGCCCTTGCCGGGGACGGTATTGCGACAATAAATGCATCAGATGTCATTTCTTACGAAATGGATACCGCAGGGACCCTTCGCCAAGTGACAGCTGCCCGCGTGCCCCTAGAGGATGCAGAAAATTCCCGAATTTTATCATTCCGTTCGCCCGATGGCGGGAGAGAGCATCTCGCGATCGTAATTGGTGAACCACTGACTGACCGGCCGGTGCTTGCTCGCATTCACTCGGAATGCTTTACAGGCGACTTAATAGGTTCTCTGAAATGTGATTGTGGCCAACAGCTTCGAGGCGCTATTGCACAGATTGCTGAGGAGGGTTCTGGAATTTTATTGTACCTTAGACAGGAAGGGCGGGGCATCGGTTTGACAAACAAGCTAAGAGCCTATGCTCTTCAGGATCAAGGTTTTGATACTGTCGAGGCCAATGAAAGATTAGGTTTTGAATCGGACGAAAGGATATTTCTGCCAGCGGCAAGAATATTAAAGCAGCTCGGGTTTGGAAAAGTACGTTTGATGACGAACAATCCCGATAAGGTAGAAGGCCTGACAACTTTTGGAATTGAAGTAGTTGAACGGGTGCAGCACGCATTTCCGTCCAACGACCACAACGAGTTCTATCTTTCTGTTAAAAAAGAAAAGAGCGGTCACTTGCTATAGCGATGTGATGGTTAATCCGCGCAGGTGCTTATGCAGGGGGAAACAGCCTTGAGTGATTTGATAAGCGCTCTTTGATATTTATCATCTAAAGCGCCGTATCCAAACTCCTTGACTGACTTTCTCACTGACCATTGTTGTTCTATATGCAGAAAACGGCCCGAAGAAGCCTTCACGCTTTTATGGCAAATATCTGCGCTACCATTAAGTTGTCTACCCTGAATATTTGTTCGTCCGCAAACTCTTCGATATTTATATCGGTTGTCCCTAAGGTCTTGGCAGCTTGTTGCCAATTTGGATTGGCCTAAAGACTCCCTAATCCTGTCTCTCACCTTCCCTGCAATCCCGATATCTTTGTATACTTTTCGCGTAGACCCATCAGAAATTACAAAAAGTGCGTCCGTTCCTTTCCCAGAAAACCCATGTAGTTGGATGAACAGGGCATTTGGCCATAGCTTCGAGAAAAAAGTATGAGTTGAATGAAATAAGTTATCCAAGCTGTGGGCGGGGTCTGATGTCGGGTAAGCCTTTTTTCTTCCTCCGCAAACTTTCGTTTTACCGCTACAAGTTGTTTTTGACCTAGCAGCACAGCGGTGATTTCCTGAGATAATTGCCGCCCGTCCCTCTAAAGTTTTTAAAAGAAAGACCGCCTGCGTTCCCGTCCCTCTGTCTATTATCGGGTGCGGTGCTTCAAAAACAAGGTTGTATTTTGATCGCGTTGCCAAAATTATAAATGGGCCCGTTCCGCTATTCACAGGTCTTAAATACCAGTAAGATTTCTTATTTTCCAAAATTAATTCAGCGGAATAAAGCCCTAATTCAAATTTACCTGAATTCGGTTGAACCAATTTTTTTGATATTAAAGACACTAGATTTTCGATATCAGAAAACTGTTCCTCCGAATAAAAAATGTTCTCGACGGAGTTTTTCGGCATATATTCAGCATACTTTATCCTATCAATCATAGGTGTATGCTTACAGGAAGCCACAAAAAGAATTATCATAAAAAATGAACGGTTGAGAACGAAAATAAACCTAGAAAACAATATAGGTAGCCTGATCCTTAAGTAATTTTTAGAATTTCTCTGGGTCGCCTTCAGTCATATATTCCCATAGCCGTTCATATATTCGTCCGGTCCCAGTTGCCCTAATTTTGGCTTCCTCTTCTGTAAAACATACAGACTGGTGATCCGGGTGAGATGCCATCACAGCTAATTCGGTTGTGGCGGATTCTTCCAAATAGAAAGCCATGACTACACTTTCCTCAACTGTAGGTGCGACGCACACCGCGCCGTTACCTCTCATCACAATAGCGCGGTTATTTGCCAACGTTTTAGCAAACTCAAACGCCTGTTCATCCGACCGCAAAAGTAGGGGGTCATCCCATAGAGGGGGGTACGGAAAGAAATACGATCCAAACCCTAGCCGCGCCTTCGGGGTTTTCTTAAAAGTTGAGAGTGTCATGACGTTTCTGGGGAAAATTCTACATATTCCATTTATATCGTTGCGAGCCGCATAGATTTTTTGATGACACCTTACTTCGCCTAATACTCCTGGTGGTAATTCTCCGGATATTGGCACTATATCTCCGTCCTCACCTGGTTCTATCAGCCCCATTGGTTTAGGAGTACAAACAAGAAAACTTTCGTTATTTAGTCGAGCGCTAACGTGACCATAGGCGTGGACGAGATTATGTCGTGCAAGCGCTCTCGCTGCTAATCGCACGCGTTGCTGGGTAGTATCGAGCGGTTCACCAATAAAACCAAAAGCTTCTTCCATATTATTTTTAGTCCCTAAATTCGGGAATGTCGGGTTTGGCACCCCATGCACAGAAAGCCTCCGGCGTGAACGGAAATTGCCGAGGCCGGTAATTCGGATCGTCTATTATTCTGACACCATGTGAAAATTCGTAAATCATGCCATCGGGGCCTTCGTAATATAGGAACATAGCGCCAGACGTGACGTGGCGACCTGGGCCAAAGACGATGTGGACTTGTTTTTCAGATAGGTAGTAATAGGACCGCATGATGTCATCAATGCTGTCGACCTGGAAGTTAATATGTTGGATGCCCGGCTTATCTGCTGGAAAGAGGGCGATGCGGTGATGGACTGAGTCGAAAGATAAAAGACCGGCATCGCCAATCCAATCGTTTGGACGAATATTGAAGTTGGTTGTCCAAAAATTTTCATCTCGGGGGGCATTGGTCGTCTTCAGGCCGACATGACTAAATTCATTAATGCCGGCGTCTCGCGTCGGGAAATAGCGCCTCGCAGATTTCTGGGGTCTTATAACGATTTCGAAATTATTACCGGTTGGGTCTGAGAACCTAAAGAAGTCTAAAACCCTGCGATCTTTTTTTTCTTCGTCAGAGCCACGTTGGACTGAAACGCCGGCGCTTTCCAGGTCTTTGATGCCGGATTCTAGAGCTTTATCATCCGCGACTTCAAATGCTACCACATGTTTATCAACACCACCTTGTACATAGCAGATGTCGTGATCCCGTTCATCACCCCTGACGTATATCCTGTTATCCTCTCTTCGAACCTCTTGAAGGCCAATCGTTTCAGTAGCGAATAAAGCCGACTCCTCTAAATTAGCAGCGCCGACTCGCACATATGCGAGATCTATAATTTCAATCATAGAGCTATGATAAGTCGCAAATATCGCTGTGCAAGCTTTACCGTCAATTTATTGTTATTTTCAGTCCTTGATATTTTATTAATTTAACCGAAAAGAGCTTCTATCGCCGCTTAAAAATTTCTTAATGGAGGCAATAATTTATCAGATTTTATCTTATATACCCCTTGTTAATTACCACCCATGGCCAAATGAACCTATGATGTTTCGTTGACAATGCTCAACCCTTCGGCAACTTTGACTAATCGTTTAAATAATAGCTGTACCTAAGACCGATAGAAATGCCATGGATGTAAGTTCAGTTCCACACCACTTGGTTTTTGCGGCTCTTCTATTATTTATATCTATTTCAATTACTTACTGTATGCGGAAAGTGCGAATAATCGCTTTGCCTAACCACCGTTCTTCTCATGATGAACCCACACCAAGTAGCGGAGGTGTTGCAATTGTGCTCACCACAACTGGTGGCTTCCTATATTTAGGTTTTTTCCTTGATTTTCAGGGGAGCTTATTAATTCACATTATTGGCTTAATCGTTGGATCTCTGGTGGTCGCCATTGTCGGTTTTATTGATGATCTCGGTCGATTGCCAAACTTTAAAATAAAGTTTTTGTCCCAAATTTTTGCCGTATTAATTTTGTTTGGGGGAAATTTGGTTTTTGTGAAGTTGGAGTTGCCATTCGTTGGGTTAATTGACCTTGGCTGGTGGGGGTATGTTGTAACCTTTGTTTGGGTGATCGGGGTCACAAATGCATTTAATTTTATGGATGGTCTTAATGGAATGGCTGGCGGCACAGCGGTAGTTGCGGCTTTATTTTTTGCGTTAATTGCTCTTGATCAAAATGCAGTAACGGTTTTTGTATTGAGTTATATCGTTTTGGCCGCTGCGCTTGGTTTTCTTCCCTTTAATTTTCCAAGGCCTCGAATTTTTATGGGTGACGTTGGGAGCCAATATTTGGGCTTTTTTTTCGCAGGGCTGGGAGTGTTGGCGGCAGGAGATAATAGTACTCAGATCCCATTTTGGGTTATGCCTTTAATTTTTTTCCATTTTATTTTTGACACCTCTTTTACGTTTTTCAGACGTTTGTGTGCAGGAGAGGTCGTCACTGATGCTCATCGATCTCATTTGTATCAACTGCTCAACAGAATGGGCTGGCCACACTCCAAAGTTAGTATATTTTATGCTAGTATGGCCATTCTTCAGGGGTTTGCCGCCATTTGGCTGATGGACTCATCTGCTTCGAGCAAGGGGGCAGTTTTTCTTTCTTTCTCTATAGGTTACACGGTTTTTACGTTGATAGTTATTCGTGGCGCACGAGCGAAGCAGATAATTTAGAATTTCTGTGATTGTGTCGCCCTTGTTGCGGGAGATTATGTACTGTACCTGTTGTTAGTCGCTAAATTTATGGAGGGTATTTGAATGACTCGGGATTTCGAAGATCACTGCTGGCGTGGTTTTGTTGATGAGGAAACTGAGGAAATTTATAGTCATTATAAACGCGATGTCTTCGTCGGTGAAAACCCAGCTGTTTTGATGGTAGATGTTTACAAAGCTAGTTATGAAGGCGGACAGCAACGAGTAATCGATGTTATAAAAGAACATCCCAGTTCTTGTGGGGAACGGGCCTGGGCAATGGTCGAACCCGCTAAACAGCTTTTGGAGGCTTCGAGGGCTGCGGGTATCCCGATAACTTATTGCACTGGTGACACCAGAAGCTCCTCCAACAAAGGTCGCGCGACCAATCGCCAAGTACTCAATGAACATAATGAATCCTATGATATTTTAGAAGAGTTGGCGCCTGAGGATGGTGAGCTTGTTGTTTACAAACAAAGGGCCAGTGCTTTTTATGGGACCCCGTTGATGTCTCACCTAACTCAAATGGGAATTCAAAGCCTAATTATGGGTGGGGGTACGACAAGTGGTTGCCTACGAGCTGCCGTTCAAGACGCTAAGGCAAATGGATTCCATGTGACCCTTGTTGAAGAATGCTGCTATGACCGGACAGAGATGAACCATATGGTTAACTTGTTTGATATGCATCATAAATACGCTGATGTGATGCATTTGGATGAAGTGTTAAACCATATAAATGGTATGGGAGAGGTTAAGAAGGCCGGCTAAGGGGCTGTGGTTAATTAGCTTCAGCGCGCCGTTAACTATCGGGTAACTATTTGTTGAGTGGAAGTTATTTTAATTAGGGGGGTGAATTGGCTGGGAATTCATGCTCTTTCCCTTGGAGCAAGTATTTCTGTCCAGTCATCCGGAATAACCTTGGCTTCGTGCCCACGGCTTAAATAGTAACGCCAGAGTTTTACGGAGTGGTTTGTTCGCTTGAAATTTGCGGCAAATTGATCCGATTCTTCTTTCGTTAGTGGGATTGGGGTTCCCAAGCGCGATGCATCATAAAGGGCTCTAGCATTTTCATCGAAATGGACGGCATCTACCATAAGCGCCGGTATACTCTCGGCGCCAATTACGGCGCCATGGGCCCTTAAAAGAACGGCGTTGTGTTCTCCCATAGTCTCAACCATTGCGCGGCCGCGCTCCTGAGTATCAATATGCCAAGATTCAGGATGTATCGGGATCCCGCTTGACCACCTGTAGGCGTGATTCTTCATTGGAACGAGTTTAACTCCTTCGACAAGTGTAAATAGTGTGGCTATTTCTGGGTGCCAATGGAGTACTGCGTTGATATCGGTTCGGGCGCGCATAATTTCTGAATGAATTTCCAATTCATTTACGGGGCGGGCGTCCGGATTGCCGTCGAGAACGTTTCCGTCGAGATCAATAACGTAAAGATCTTCCGGCGTTAAATCGTTGCGACTAGCATCAAAGGCTTGAATAAGCAGGGTATCGCCGTCGGGGAGACGTTGGCTGACATGTCCGCTGTATCCTAAGACCCCCTCGTGGTTGAGGAGACGCGTGCAGGCGGCCACCTCTATTTTGGCAAATTCCACTGCTGAATTAGATAGAGTTTCCATCTTTATTCACTCCTATTAGCCATTCGGTGGTCTCTCGGCTCTTGCCCATTTCTTTAAAGTGTTGGAAATAAGTGTCTTGGACCACCTGGCTACTGTCAAGCGATGTAGTGGTATGATTATTAGGGTAAAATTAAACGGAAATTCCAAGGTAGATGAAAGATTCTTCGGCCCCTGAAATTCCTTGGCAGACACAAGCAGCAATTTATGGCGCTGGTTTGTTCAGTTTCACGATGGTCCTGATATCATCATTGATCGTTACGTTATTGGCTGTTCAACTCACAAAATCAGAATTCTTGATTGGGTTGATTGTCGGGTCTAGATATTTTCTGACATTAGCATTATCGATCCATGGCGGCGCCCTGATGGATCGCTTGGGTACACGCCGTGTAATG
>MDTE01114142.1_pt1 | contig 12310 bp, 10 predicted proteins | sample 811231 | NCBI WGS metagenome assembly MDTE01 (sample SAMN05326651, study PRJNA326480) | marine metagenome | isolation source: seawater | place: Indian Ocean: Red Sea | collected 2010
CAGAACCATGGCTTGGAGAAATGGAGAAGTTGATTCTAGAGAAGATTCCAAAGGGCGAGAATTTGACAAGACAAGAGATTCTAGCCGATTTCCCTAAGGGTGAAGACCACAAATCATTACAGAGAGATCTGAAAAATGCCATTAGTAATCTAGAAAGACAACTCTGTCTAGTCAAGCAATTTGAAGATGTTAGTGGGAGACGCAGAAGGTTGTCATTATTCCACAGAGTTATCGATGTTTATGAGCCAATGGATTTCGAAGACGCACTCGTAGAAGTGATCAAGAGAATGGGGCCAGTCAAAGCATTCACACTGCGATATTATGTTTCTAGAAGTGTAGAAGAATTAGCTATCGCACTAAGAAATTTGGAGAATAAAGGAAAAATTGCAAAGATTATGGCGCTGGTTCCAGAGCCAGAAGCATTCTATGTTCTTCCTGAAGAAGTAGCCAAACTAAGCACGCAAAGTCGTGAAGATCGAACATTGCGAATTCTGACTCAATCCGATCCTTATGTTTCAAGGTTCATATGGGAAGTTCGCTCAGTTTTGGACAGAGGGTGGTATCTTCCTGTATTCAAGGGAGTTGACCCAATTGGTAAGGTGTTGATGTTCAAGATTAACGACTACCTTGAGATTAAAGACATGCACATTCCTTATGCTTACTTGGATGAATTCTGTTCGGCCTTCGAAAAGTTACTGGACAACCACTCAGACCAACTCGTGGATGTGGCCGTATTATCTCAATTCAATGGAATTCCTGTAACTGAATTAGAGGAAGACTCAAGAAAAGCCCTCGAGAGTATTGGCTTCAAATTAGCTGGAGAGAGAATGATTCGAGGAGGAATTGTCGATCCGCAACCTAGAGAAATTGCGGAACGAGCACTATTCCATCGTCACCATCTGCACCAGAACTCAAGGCTCGAAAATGAAATCCAAGCCCTTGAAAGTGTTCAAGAAATTCGTGACGATTTCGGATTGCGTGGTCGAGCAGAAGTTTATCGCGTCAGTCTGAAAAATATGGCAAGTGCTAATCAATTACACCAAGGAATCAATCTCAGAGGCCACCAAGTTTGGGCATCATATGACCACTTCTCCACATTGTTAGCAATCAGAGGAGAAGAGCCAAATGAGGAGTTACTAGATGTTCTAGAATTCTTCGAAAGTCATAGTGACCCTAACTTGTTCATGGAGAGACATGCAATGAAGCGTGCAGCATTCAGAAAATTGATACAACCGCTGCTGAGGAGTGGGCACATGGTTCAGGATTATCGAGGAGGATTCCGTTCAGTAGCTCCTCGTAGAGGGTTAGACCGTGTAATTTTGCGAAGAGAATACTTGCGAAGATTAGTATCAGATTACCCTGTTATCACTCTGAAACAATTCACTCGCTTGGCTGGCACCCCGTTTAAGCCTGAAGAATTGAAAGCTATTCTGACTGAGTTTGAAGAAGATTCAACTTTGATTAAGGGATTCTTGATACAAGATTTACACGAGGTTTGCTGGGGTAAAAAGGAATTGTTGGATGAGGCTAAGAATGTGCCACCGATTCGTGATTTCGTTATCCCGCCTTCTGACCCGATTGCACCATACTTCGCAGATGTCCTAAAACAAAAATTCGGCTTCGGGAGCGCATATTTAGTATTCAGAAACGCCGAGCCAGTTGCTGCTTTCAAGGCGAATACTCGTGACAAAATTATCGATGTTACCGATTATGAGGGGTCAGAAAAGGGTTGGCGAATTGTCAAGGAATTCGCATGGGAGCACCAAATGCCACTCAAGACTGAACTCAGAATCGGTGGTAAAAGAATGAAGTAAGTCTACCAAACCAGTTTGGCAATGGTAAGATTCGCAATGTGCTTCTAATGGGCAATTCGGGTGTTAGATTAAATAACAAGTTTCTGCGTGTACAAACCGTGAATCAAAAGGCTATACTCTTGACGGCCCTGATGTTACTTGTTTCTGCGAGTCCATTCGTTACGACTTCTTCTGCTAACGAGGTTCAGGATATTGAGGTTCTAGACACAGTGATTAACCCAACAAATAATCACACCTACCACCTGCTCTCAGCATCATCTTGGAGCGACGCAGCTTCGGTTGCAAGAAGCCTTGGTGGATTCTTAGTAACTATAGATGATGCAAATGAAGACCAATGGATTTTCGACACATTTGCGGTTAACAATGACACTACAAGACACCTATGGATAGGATTGTCTGACCACCAAAGCGAGGGAGATTACCGCTGGCATGACGGGACTCCATTCACTTACAGAAACTGGGGTGATGGACAACCAGGAAGTGGAGATGACGAAGATTATGTTCACATTACAGGAACGAACATGGGAAGCATAGAGCCAGCTTCTTGGAATGACCTCGAAGATGACCCTCAATATTTCCCCGTTTACGGTGTAGTTGAAATTGGTGAGGGAGCAGATTACGCACTACGTTTCGATGGGGATGATGACCACATAGTAATCGATGGAGACCTACCAGATTGGGGCAATCACATCGAGATTGAAGCTTGGGTCAATGTCGCAGATACAGACGGTATCCAATTCATCACGATGCTCGGAGATTATGGCTGGGGATTGTACCTCAATGATGGATACCTAGCATATTCCAATGAGTACTCACTATCTAGGAATCCGACTTCTAATGTTTCGATTCAGGAAGGCGTTTGGACTCATGTCAAGGTTGTAATTAATTCTGAAAATGGTGGGGAGTTTTTCATTGACAATGTGTCTGCAGGATTAATTGATGCAAACTATTCACAAATACCTGCGGGGGATTTTGGCTCCAATGATTGTTTCCAATCTGGGGAAGACTGTGATGAGCTATACATTGGAAGAATGGGAGCGGGTTGTGATTGCAATTATTTCCGTGGAATGATGGATGATGTACGTATTGGAAACGCCGAGAATGAATCCTTCTGGATGTTCACAGAAGGAGAGGGCGACTCTACAGAAGACTACCAAGGACTCGTTGGAATGATTCATGGGGCTGCTTGGGTAATGCCTGATGGAACCATCATCGCACAAGCCTTTGAATTGGAAAATGGGGAATATTACGACGACTTCAGTGCTAGTGCTGGAGATACGCTATTATTCTTCATGGAAATTCCTGAAAACACTCAGTATGCATATCTAAACATGTACTCGTGGGATTTCGAATTTGAAGAAGACTATGAGGAAGTAGAATACGAGATTTACATTGCAAAGGATAGAATTCCTTCTGCTTGGGACCACGATTACGAAGTTGAGACATACTATGGTTTGTATGTTTACGAATACTTCGATTGGCCACAGGAAGGCACCTATTGGATCACTCTGAGTTCAAGTCACGACATAGATGAACTTGAAGTGAATGCATATTGGGAGCTAGCTCCGGAACCTCCAGAACTAGATGAAATGACTGAATTGAATGATGGCATTTCCGTGACAGGACAAAGAATTACCAGAGACAGTGGGAAATCACTGTATTTCTATGTCGATCTTCAGGATGAGTTAGCCGAATTAAGAGTCAAAACATGGGGAGGACCTGGTGATTGTGAATTGCACATTGCGTTAGGAGCACTACCATATACCGACGATTGGGTATGGATAGAGGATGAATGGTTTGAGGAAAGCAGTGGAAGTAATGGCCGCCAAATTGGAGGACAACAAACTTCAGACCATTCATACAACTCAGGCAATGATGAAATTGTACAGATTTTCGATGCTCAACCAGGAATCTATTACATCATGATGACATCCTATTCAGGCTGCAGGGATGTTACAATACAAGCAGATTTCACATATGCGCCAAATAACGTTGACCCAGAATCAGCGGTAGAGTTGACTGATGGTATTTCATATGGGCCACTGAGTGGATTCGAAGGCCTAGACCAATTCTTCTACATCGATGTTCCGGTGGGAACTGAGAGACTGGAAGTTGATCTGAATAACGGAGATGGAGAAGCCAAACTGATGATGAGATTGGACCAATTCCCTACTTGGTCAACATATGACATGCATTCCAATGCTCCAGGGGCTGGTGATAAACTTGGATTCAACGACCCTACTCCGGGAAGATGGTACATTCTCCTAGGGAGTGAAGAATACTACAGCAGAATTGACATTACCGCATCCTTTGAAGAAAGATATGTTTGGACATACGATGGCGAGCCAATCCAGTTATTCAATGACGAAGACATCGGTGGAATGAGTGCGCCAGAAGGCGAAGAATTGTATTTCTTCATTGAATTAGGAGAATCTTCAGCCATGGATCTTACTATCAAGACATGGGGAGGAGAGGGTGACTTGGGATTATTTGCAGAAATTGAGGAGTTCAATTGGGATGATTTTTATGAAGAATTAGATGAACCAATGGGCAGACAATTCGGTGAGACCCAGTATGAATCCGACTGGGGTGGAGCAGATGAAGAAATTTACATCTTCTTTGCTAGTGGTAGAATTGACATTACAATTTATGCAAATACCGAGATTGAGGATATTTCTATCATCGCAACCTGGGATGACTTTGACGAACCTAGCCCTAGACCTGAGCCACCGGGACCTGAGCCTCCAATAGGTGATGAAATACTCTCTTGTGACAAATACGCAGAAGTCATCTTTGAGGATATGGACAGAAATGGGGATGGGGATATTTCTCGAGACGAAACCTTCGACGGTGATGATAGCGAATTCGAAGAGATAGACATCAATAGGGATGGAGTAATCGACAAAACTGAGGCAAAAGTAGCAATTTGCACCTGTGAAAATGAGATTTACATCACTTTAGAACAAATTTCCAACGGAGACATGGGTGAGTACTCCATAGAGTTCCTATCAGGAATTGCGTGGAAAAATGAATTCGATTTCTTTGAGATCGATTCCAATAATGATATGATGATCGACTTTGGTGAAATTGAAGACTACACAGAAAGTTGTGTAACAACCTATGATCCATTGGACCGAGACGGAGATGGAACTCCAAACGACAAAGATGCCTTCCCAGATGACCCCTCTGAAGACACCGACACAGACGGAGACGGAATTGGAGATAATGCTGATTTCATAGCAAGCGTCGATAATGATGTTATTTGGGTATCTGCAAGTATTCTAGGTCTAGTATTGGTTTCAGCTCTAGGGATGATGTTTGTTAGGTCAAAACGTCGCCCTGAATATGCTTGGGAAGAATATCAAAAAGACCGCATGTCAGAATCCATGCTTGCAAGCATGAGCAGTCCTGTTAATCCGCCTCCCTCACAAGATGTTGTGCCTCCAGCACTTGACTTAGGGCCGCCTGTAGAGGAAGTGCCTGAAGACATGACAGTATCCGATCTCTACGACTGATGCTTCCTTTTCTTAGGGCCCAATCCCAAAGGACGCATTAGGGATAGTACGTGCTTGTGCATTTGTGGAAGCATTTCAAAGAGTACCAATGCCAGCAAGAACATTGCACCTAGCGATACAAATCTTGAAGCATAAGCATGACCAAATTCAAAGACAGATAGGTTCATCCATCGCCAGTCTGGATAGCCCATCTGAAGCCAAATTAAGCCTGCGTTTCGGAATAGGTTCAGTATGTGAATTAAGGATAGGGCAATGAATAGTGCTCTGACACGCTTCCTCCAATCTATTTCAAGAACTGAAATTGCACCTACAAAGATAATCATCGATTGTATCGCAGTACAAGCTAATACAAAGTTAATGTAAATCGGCTCCCCATTAACCAATAACTCCGTGTGAAAAGAAAATTCTGACATTTCATCGGTCAAGAACCAACGGTTTCCATCCCAATCATTCCAGTTAACTGATGCCCCATTGGCGGGATTAGCATATGTTTCTCCAAGAGTGACTTCAGCGCCACCTGCAAATGATAACAGAGCCGCAGATTGCCAAGCTACAAACCATATTGCTAGAACATTGAGCATCGGAATATGAGCGATCATAAGATATGGTAGTCCAGCAACAGCGACAGTTCCCCTGAACCAACGTAAAGCATTGGCAGATTTACCTTCAGAAACCTGTCTTTCCCAAATTGCAATTGCACATGCACCAGGTAAGGTGATTGCACTCATCACAACCAGTACAACGTCATCATGAGCAAGATAAAACCCAATGTCGTTGAAAAAATAGAAACCCGTCAAAACCCAGCCAACAGGAGCGATAGACTCCAATTTACCCGACCGACTTTTCCAAGTGACAAAAAGAATCAACAATCCTACCGCACCAAGGATGGTAGCGGTTGACCTGTCGACTAGGTAGTCACCTGCCATGGCGCGCCATGAATGGCGTTTCATCTAATGGCTTCGCCTTAATGCACATAGGTATGATTCGTTTCGAGGGTAACGATGCAGGGCCCGATAGCCGAGGTGAACATGCCCGAGATGGACTCGGAATGGAACGGTGCTATCGCATTTCTAGATAGAGATGGAGTTCTAAATTATGGAAGTCCTAATTACATTAATTCGCCTGAGGAATTAAAAATCATTCCCGGTGCCAAGCAGGCAATCAAAGAGCTACGAAAACTTGGATACCGTATTGCGGTCACAACAAATCAATCAGCAATAATGCGTGGATTGTGGGGTGAAGAAACAATTCATGCCATTCATGAACGCTTGCAAGAGGAACTTGGGGTATTTGATGTATTGATGACATGCCCGCACAGAAACCGAGACATGTGTGGTTGCAGGAAACCTCGACCAGGTATGTTAAACCAAGCTTCACATATCATCCGTGGTAAATCTCACGATACGGTAGATTGGTGGGGAGATAAACCGAAACCAATTCATCCTCTAGACCTAATGGTAGGTGATAGAGATTCTGACATGGGAGCAGGATGGGCTGTTGGTGCAAGGTTGTTCAAAGTGGATCAGAAAATCGGAATCCAACAAGTTATTGAAAGAATCATCAATGATGACCCCGGTGATGATTTCAAGCCAGTGTGATTGATATGTGGCTAGGACTCGACGATACTGATTCATTGGAAGGTGGTTGCACAACACTCGTGTTTCATGAATTACTGAATTCACTTCCTTGTGAACACGGTGAGCCCAGATTGACCAGATTATGGCCGTTTGCTGCACAGAGAACACGAGGTAACGCTTCGCTTTCAGTAGAATTGTTCGCAGACGACTCGATTGTTGAATGGCTAGACAATTACTGGCATCAAAACATACTACCACTAAAAGGTAAGATTTCAGAATCATCACATTCTTTACGCAAGCAACACCCATCCGACCCTGGAATGGTTTTGTTCAAAGAACAGCCAACTGAAGATTACTACTGGAGGGCAGTTCGCAGCGAAGTATCCTTCTTTGAAGGTGGTAGGCAATGGGGTGGTAATGGCAGAATTGGGGCTGCAGCATCATGCGCTTGGCGTAGTAGTAATGTTACTTGGGAGGGGATAGCATGGCGAAAAGGCGCTCGCCAAGTTAGTGAAGAAGCCCTTGCACAGGTTGAAGCTATGGATGGAACTTTTTTGTGTCGAGATCCAAGAACAAATCGTGGACTAATTGCCCCCAGAGGTCCGTGCCCCGTGATGTTCGGAGTAAGAGCAATTGACAGAGATACAGCGAAGAAGGCCACTGATATATTGGTTCAAAGTAGCGCAGAGACGATAGGCAGCAGAATTTTTGCTACAAATCAGGCGACAGGAGACCATATTGAGGCTACTCAAAAATTAGTGGTAAAAAGTAAAGAAACGTTGCAAGGTGGTCACGTAATTCTGAACAATAACTGCTTAGCATTCAATGAATCTGGAGATGTAAATCGAATTGCACAATGGTTAGAAATTGGTGACGAAATCGAGTTTATGGGACTAGAATATGAAGGAGATTACCATCTTGAAGCAATCAGAGTAATTTCCTCGACCATATCACATAGGCCGATTTGCGAATGTGGAACCAGAATGAAATCCATGGGTAAAGGACAAGGAGTTCGTTGCCCAAAATGCAAAAATCGTAGTGATGTAAAATGGACTAATGAAGAAAGATTACCTCCGTTGCAAGGTTGGGTTCAACCGCCAGCAGATAAGCGGCGACATTTAGCCAAGTCACTGACATAACACCCTAAATCTTGATAGCCGAATAGTATTGGCACCTATCATGGTAGATTCAACTGAACTGACATACATAATTCTTGGATTGACCCTTTTGGGTATGATTTGGTACATGACAAATCGTGGAAGGGCTAATCTTGCTAGGGCTCGCGAGGATGCAGCTCCCGCTATTGCTGGAAGCGATGTTATGGACGGTGCTGCAAAGAATCCTGAGCAATTTGATGAGCCTGATGATGAAGCACTCGATGAAATGGCTAAACTTCTAGGCGAAGATGAGTGATTAGCAGACAAATCCTTCTTCGTTCAAACGAAGGTGCAATTTATCTTCATCCATCCAGAGTATACGCTTTGAATCTGAATCGGGGCGAGTTAGCAACCACACCTCGTCGCTGTTCAATTTGCTTTTACCTCTTGCTATCAACGGGGTGGAATCCATCGAAGTACCACCCTTTGAAATCAACAATGTAGTCCAAGTTGTATCTGATATCAACTTGTTAACGGCGTCAATTACATCACTAGGAATAGCGCCTGAATCTGGGCAGTAGTCATCTAGAACAACTAGAGAAACATTCGGTAAAACTTTGGCAGTTTTTAGTAGGGAATCAATTGCTTGGTCAACATTTCCAACAAGATTCATCGCATGAAATCTAGATGAAGCAGTCAAAGAAACATCTGAGAAAATCTGTGAAAACCTCACTCCATCAGGCAATTCTGGTGCAGCCCAAAGAACCCTCCCGCCATTATCGATAACCTGCCGTGCTAACTGTAGCCCCAGTGTTGTTCCACCACATGAACCCTCTACAGCAAGATGTATCGAGGATTCATCCAAATCGGGTTGCCATATTTCCATTTTATCACTCAATCCAAAGAGATCATCGATGGAACATCGGTTTCTGTTTCCTCATCATCATTGCTGCCCAAAAGTAGGTCTAGGAGGTCACCACCTGAATCTTCTTCCTCGATCTTTTTCTCCGTGATTGCTCTGCGAGACCTTGAGAGTCTTGCAGCCATCAAAAGATGAGCCTCTAGTCTTCGGGTTGCTTCCCGATAATCTCTTACTGAGAAATAGCCCATGAAATCTCCATCACCATCGATAACAATGATTGCATCAGGAGTAGTACTACTCATAATGTCCAAACCCTTTGAAAGAGGAGTTTTTCCTTGCACTGCTAGTATGTTTGTTCTCATTATTTTATCGACCTTTACCTTAGTTGCATTCAATCCTTCAGCCATTTTGGCAAATATATCTCTGGCAGTAACTACACCAAGAATGTCCCTGCCTTTCTTAACAAGGATTGCGTGCTCTGGGTTTTTGGATAGTACCTGACAAATGTCGCTGATTTTGGTCTTAGTAGCGACAACAACATGTTCGTCAGTAATTGACATATCTGCGACTGTTGGCTCTTCCATGGTAATGGGTAATCGACGAAAGAAGATATTGGTTTCCCATAATTTGTATGGCAAGCCATATGACCCAATTGCCCGTCACGCAACCATGGCCGGCGAATTACGCAAGGGTGAAAGAATTCCACGCAGACCACTTCCTGATTTCGCTGAATCTGGTACTTTGAGTGCCGGACTAAAGCGAGATGGCATCGTTAAAACTGCACTTGAAGACAGCAATGAATACGGTCCACATTCAATGATTCTGCTGTTGATGGTTGTTGCATCAGTAACCGGTGGAATCCTCTTAGCATTCCGATATATCTAATCCGTTTAGAAAACCACTTTTTCAAAGATTAATCAAGGGCAATATACAAACCCTTGACAATTGAGCACCTGTTATGAGTGAAGGTTCGGTCAATGTTGAAAGCCGAACATCGTCCCAAGATAAACGCTGGACAATTATGGCTGCATTACTGGGAACTAGCACAGCAATACTGCTTTTCCAAGGGATTGAACAAGAAAAAAATCCCAAGTTTGTAAGGGAAGTCGCTTTGACAATTATTGCGGCAACGATTCCTTTCCAGGGAATATATTTCCTCATCTACACGTTTTTACTTGAAAACAATGGTATGTTGAATGAAGACATGTTGAATCGGCTGAATATGGCTTCAGCTCTATGTCAAGTCGCTGCATATCTCTCACTGATCGGAATAATCGCACTTTGGTATAGCATGTCACCAATGGTTGGAATAGCATTTACTATTTCGGCATTTATCGCCATGATACTAGTGCGGGTATCTATGAAGCAACCTGAAGAAATTTCTGGTGCTACTGAATAGCATTTCTTGCTAATTCAACAGCCTCATCCACGATTTCACCAGAAACCCCAATGTGATTGGCTGGGTCAAACATTGCTTCGAGTTCTTCAGCACTGAATGCAGCAGCAATCGCAGGTGTCCTAGCACAGACATCGATCAACTCTTCGCCTTTTTCAATTGCCTCAAAAGATGCTGACCTGAGAATCTCGTGAGATTCATCACGCCCAATACCGTGACTTACAAGTTCAATCATTACCTTCTCTGCCATGACCAATCCCTTCTGGCTAGCAATGTTAGCAAGCATCCTTTCACCATCGACCCACAAGTTCGTAAGAACGTTGGCTGTCTTTGCAACCACATCTTCACAGAGTGCTGATGCATGAGAAAGCGTGAACCGCTCGCTACTCGAATTAGCAAGGTCTCTCTCGTGCCACAAAAGTGCGTTTTCGTATGTTGGAATAATGAACGAGCGAACAATCCTTGCCAGTCCGGAAGCATTTTCGGATTTGATTGGGTTTTTCTTGTGTGCCATCGTAGAGGAGCCAACCTGTTTCTTTACATCGAATCCTTCTCCTGCTTCTGCAATCTCAGAGCGCTGAAGATTGCGAATTTCTTGCAAAATCTTTTCACAAGTACAAGCAACATTCGAAAGCCAAGAGACATACTCAATGTAGCGGTCCCTGCCAACTACTTGTGTTGTAGCTAATGGTACTTCAAGGCCCAAATGAGTCAAAATCAATCTTTGAAGTTCTCTTGCGCCTTCACCTTGGGCTGCACCAGTTCCAACAGCTCCGAGGAACTTTCCTACTGCAATACGTGGTGTTGCCTCGTCTAGGCGAACGAGTTGTCTGCGCATTTCATCGAGCCAAACTGCCACCTTTAAACCGAAAGTAATCGGAACCGCGGCTTGACCATGAGTTCTTCCAAGCATCACTGTGTCTCTTTCACGCTCAGCCAAATTAGCCGTTACTGAAATCAAATTGCAAAGTCCTTTGCGCAACAAAATAATTGAATCTCTCAATTGCAAACCAACTGCTGTATCTACGATGTCATTTGAAGTTGCACCCAAGTGTATACACCAACCTGCCTCACCAGCAGCCTCTGCCATCGCTTTTGTCAAAGCCATGATATCGTGTCGAGTCTCAGCCTCAATTTCAGATACTCTCTCCTTCGTAACCACAGATGGAACTGCAATTTCGGCTACCTTTGCGTAATCTTCAGCAGAGACTTTGCCCATTTCCATGTGGGCCCAAACAAGTGCTCTTTCAACTTCCAGCTGTCTTTGATGTCTACCTAATTCAGACCAGATTTCTTTGAATTCTTGACAGCCATAACGATAGTCGAGAGGACAGAACGCCATGTTACTTCGCTTTGACGAGGGGAAATGAACATTCCGAGAGAAATGATTAGTTCATTCTCCCGAATTATTGGAAAGAAAGGTGGCCTCTCACTCCATCCCAATGCTTCACATAATCGATTTCCAACTCTCCTATCATGTGAGGTCCAGCGACCACTAAGGTCTCATATTCGCCTCCTTCCCCATCAACATGGAATCTATATCTCGAAGCGATACGAGTTAAATCTTGTAATGATTCTTCATTTAACACGCGGCCTAACCACTCACTGTCAAGCCCTTCTGTTGAAACTCCTGTGATCATAACTTTGAATCCATTAGCAATTAGATTGCTCATATGCGACTTGCTGGATTGGTGCCATAAGGGAGTAAATGACTTAATTCCTAACTCTTCGCTCATCCTTTCAAGTCGTGTTTTTTGATAATCTGAACGCAATGCCCCTGAAACAATTCCATCAATTTCTAATTTCGAAAGGGCTGCTTTCAAGTCGTCAACCTCTTTCTCAGGCTCACCCTGAGTTGCTACTGGCAACCACTCGCATCCACATAGTTCGGCCTGATGCTGGACGAGCTGTGTTCCTGGGATTTGAAACATCCAAGAATCTTCACCTTCAACAATCATGGTAACTAGATGAGAAACCTCCCAGCCCTTGCACTGAGCCCACCAAATTGCGGCACTACTGTCTTTGCCGCCACTAGAGAGAACTGCTACC
>MDTE01155077.1_pt1 | contig 12310 bp, 12 predicted proteins | sample 811231 | NCBI WGS metagenome assembly MDTE01 (sample SAMN05326651, study PRJNA326480) | marine metagenome | isolation source: seawater | place: Indian Ocean: Red Sea | collected 2010
AAGGACCACGACGGCTACCTCACTCCCAGTGAATTGAAGGAATTCATCAAGGAATCCGGAGATGACAACTGGGCAGAGAAGGAGGGCAACTGGTGGTCGGACGATGGCAATTAGGCCAAACAGAGACTAGCCTCTTTCCCTATCGTCAATCTGGGAAGCAGGACTTCCTGCCGCCAAGCCCCATCTTGCTTTCAGAACTCCAATGCCGTAGTCCCAGAGAAGCAGGAAAGACACAATGGAAGACAGTAGAATCGTCACAGCTCCCTTGCTGGGAGAGGGGCCCCTTGCTGCACCCGCCCAAGCTACTAGGTTGAACAGTATAGCTAGGGTGGGTAGTTGGTGTACCGCTATCCTCTCGTTCCCTATAGGAACGGCCTTAGTGGAGATGTCCCAGAACTCTGGCCACGCTAGACCTCCGTTAAGGCACCCCCATGCGAACGCTGCGAATGAGACTCCGACTATTAGCGGGAAGGCGGAAACCATGCTATGGCTCCAGCCCCATAGGCCTGGGTAGCGTCTGCCAGCCAGCGTCCTGACTAGGCCGTAGTTCCTGATCTGCTTCCTGACTCTGCCTAGCCCGCGCCTCCTGTGCCAGATAACCGCTGTTCCGTCCGACCAAAGTCGGTGACCCGCTTCCCTGATCCTGAAATCTAGCATCACATCCTCGGCGCCTATCGCTCCCGAGTCGAATCCACCCACCTCCTCGAGCACATCCCTTCTGTATGCGGAGTTTACTCCTGGGAGCTGCTCTATCTCCTCGAGCTTACCCCTAGTTTTTCTGCCATAGTTGGTTCCAGCTGTAAGATAGCTGTTGCAGAAAGCAACGTCGATCGCTCTCTGCCAAATCCCCGACTCGTCCACAGGAGCAAAGTTAGGTCCACCGACCCCCGCGACCTCGGGCTTGTCGAACCAGCGAACTAGGCTCTCTACCCAGCCCTCTGGTACGATGACGTCGTCGTCGGTGAAGAGAATAAGCTCCGACTCAGTCTCTCGGATTGCCACGTTGCAGGCGTCTGCCCTTGTCCGGGAGCCCTCATCGTCGATGAATCTCAAACCCCTGTCTCTTGCTATCTCTCTCGCTGGGTCGCTTAACGGGCCCACGACCACGACCTCAATGTCCGAGTAAGTTTGGACGACCAGTCCGTCTAGCGCTACACCGAGCTCTTCGGCGTTGTTCACCGATGGGACGATTACACAAGCTCTGGCCACGTTAAGGCCTGATGGGGGGCCATTGATGAGTTCACGGGTCAGTCGTTGACTATTCGAGGCGCTAGGAAGTATGTCCACTTCGCACCGCCGTCGTTACTCATCCACGTCAGCTTGAGCGGGTACTTCTCCTCGAACTCTAGGGAGACTTCTGCTGTCAGCCCTCCTGCTAGCTTCTTGGTCAGCTCGCCAAGGTACTGCAAGGAGTACGTTGAGTGAGTGGGTGATCCGCAAGTCAGCTCGCTGAGCTCTCCGGACTCGAACTTGACGTTCACGCCCTCGCCCGCCTCTACGGTGACTGATACGGCGAGGTGGTTCTTATCCATCGTCAGGTCGACCTCTCCGCCAACGAACTTGGCCGCTCTGAGAGCCCTAGACAGTTTCTCGGAGTCGATAGTTGCCTTCGACTTGAACTCAAGTTCGGGCAGGTTGGGGTTGTCCATCGTGCTGGTGTCGATACCTCTCAGGATCATCAGGACCTCGCCGACCCTGACGTTGATTGCGCCTACTGCGTCGTCAAAGTCCATCTGAACCAGGTCGCTGGGCCCAGCGAGTGTGAGCAGGTCTCGCATCTTGCCTAAGTCCAGCCCGATTTCGACCGACTCGGCCTCGTAGGTCTCGAAGCACTCGTCTGCGATCGTGGCGGAGAGCAGAGCCACGTGGGACCCGTCCACCACGGAAACGCTGAGCCCCCTCTCGCCCCAGATTAGCTTGGCCTCTGTCGTGAGAACAGACAGGATGTCAACGATTTCCTTCATCAGTTGCTGCTTCGCAGTAATCTTCAGCATGTGTCCACCAGTATGTGCTTCAAATTAGGAGGCTCTTGATGCTTGTTGGGGTCTGGCCAGTTAGTTTCTACTGGTACTCCCTCCATCTGTGACCGCATGTTTCACACGTGCATATCTTGGTCTCTGGCTCGTCCGAGGACCTGGTCTGACGCATCTCGACGAACGCCCTGTCTCCGTCGCACTTGGGACAGAGGTAGTCCCCTACTCGCAGAGTACCCCTTGGCCCATCCTCCTCCACTACCTCGGTGAGGTGCTTCAGAGACTTCGAGTCTGTAGTAGCCAAAGTCTTCGAGAGGTCGATCGTCTCTCCGGTCATCGGGTCAGTGAATTCTGAGCCCTTTCCATCCTGCCCTGACAGGGGCCCCTCGTAACCGCATTTGTAATCCGGGCACTTGATCCATCCCCTGTCATCGGGGTAGGAAAGAGAACCACACTCGGGACAAAACATGACTCTCACTCCATTAACGCATTAACGCGAACCATCTCCCGCTTTGCCTACCGACTATTCAACTATTCGTTTTGGCCCGCAGGCCACTCCGCACCGTTCAAGCCTTCACGCTCCTTGGCCCGGTCGTGAAAATCCACTTCGACTGGCGTTTGGCGAGGGTTGTCGACGATGAGGGCAACGTCATCGACGAGATTGAGTGGGACGGCCACGTGGGACCCTCGATAGTGGCAAAACGCCTCAGACTGATCCAACAGAGGAGGAATCTACCGGAGGTTAACACTCTTTCCGAGAGGTTCCCGGACGCTGAGGTCGACCCGATGGGGGCGATGTCCGATCCCGACTGGCCAGAGATGGAGGGTTCTTCGGAGCTGTTCCAGAGCGCCACCGAGCAGCTAGCCAAGATGGGCGTCGCAGACTCATCGGGGGACATCGACAGGAGACTCGACATGCTAGTCTCCTCCGCACTAGAGCTCAGGGCTTCTTGGACTACCTCAGAGGCAAGGTGTGTCGAGTGGGCCGGGCTGTTTGTCACAGAGGCGGATCTTGATGGACAGAGGCAGGAGATTCCCAAGGCAGTAGCTAGTGCATCCGACATCTCAGAGGTAGCAGAGAGCCTCGGTGTTAGCCAACCCAAGCACGATCCGTCGGAATCCGAGTGGGAATCAATGAGGTCGCAGGCCTCCTTCGTGGTCGAGACCTCGGAGATGCTAGACCAACAGGAAGGTGCCATCAGGGACATAGCAACCTCACACGTTGCATCTCTGAGTGCACTTCTAGGCCCTATATCCGCGGCTAAGTTGGTCGTGCTAGCAGGGGGGAGGGAGAGGTTGGCAAGGATGCCTTCAGGCTCTCTTCAGGTTTTAGGTGCCCATGCTGCAATGTCCGCACACAGGAGAGGGGCGCCACCACCTAAGCACGGTGCCGTTCTGTTCTGCATGCCTCAGGTTAGCCGCTCACCCAGATGGGTCAGAGGCAAGATAGCTCGCTACCTGGCAGGGAAGGCGAGCATAGCAGTAAGGGTAGACCACTTCGGGGGTGTGCCTTGGGGTGATGAAGAGGTGGACCAGATCAACAGAGAGATAGACGCCATCAAGGACAAGTTCCCCAAGCCACCCAAGAGGAGGTGAGGAATTGGTGTCCAAGAAGGAGCTCCTGGGATGGGGTGTGAAGAGGCACGCCAGATCGCTCTGGACCAGGAATGCAGTCAAGGGCACCTCCGTCAGGGGCGAGAGGAGGAAGCGCGAAGGTAGGATAGAATGGAGGAGGTGGGACCCGACCAGATCCAAGGTCGCAGCAGCCCTACAGAGGACCAAGTCAGACCCCTCAGAGTTACTTCCATTACCAGGGTCAACCTGCCTCTACCTAGGTGCCTCGAGCGGCGGTACCGTCAGCCACATTCACGACATGGTCTGTGGCGCAGACAACCACCACGGAGGACAGGTGGTGGCTGTGGAGATTTCACCTCGGATGGTGAGGGACCTGGTATCCCTCTCGGAGCGAAGAAGGGGACTTGTCACGGTGCTCGGGGATGCGAGGAGGCCCTACGAGGTAGCCCCTTTCATGAGGTGCAAGGCTGACTGGATCCACCAGGACCTTAGCATCGCGGACCAGGCGGAGACTTTCGTCAGGATGGCGAGCTCCTTCCTGTCGCCGGGAGGGGTGGCGTTGCTAAGCCTGAAGGCGGCAAGCGAGAGGTCTTCCGACGGGGACGACGAATCCAGGTTCACGAAGGCGGAGAGAATCCTAGAGGGGTCCGAACTGAAACTAATTGAGCGGATCGACCTTGCTGGGCTAGAGGAGCAGCACATGGTCTTCGTCTGTGGATCGCCCCAGTAAAGATGTCACTCAGTCAGAAGGCCAACACCCGAGAATAAGACATCTGTCAGCAACCAGTAGAACGCCACGGCCAAGAGGATTATGATGGCCCAAAGAACCAGTGTGAAGATCGAGATCCACTTCGAGGCCACTGCCGGATCATGATCGGGGTGACCGGGGATTCCTGAAGTTACTGCCAGCGCTCTTTGGGCTATTATCAGTGCTGGAATGGCAGTCAACGGACCGCAAATCAGAAGTCCAGAGATGGAGAGTATCAGTGCCAATGTAGCGTTGGTCTCTGGGAACGCCTGCCCGCCGAACTTTCCCGTATGAACCAATATCTGCTCTCTTGCTCCATCGCCCATAGATGCCCCTTAGGGTCCGATGGAATAACCATGCCGTAGGTGGATTGAGAACAGTAATGACCCATCTCCTCTCCTGTTGTAACGTGCCAGAGTTGCCGGAAGTAGAGACCGTCCGAATCGGTCTGGAGAGACACCTAATGGGGCAGGAGATCACAGACGTTGAACTCCGTCGCAAGGACCTAAGATTTCCATTCCCTAGGGACTTTGAATCCAGCCTGAGGGGCAGGTTGGTAAGTTCCGTAGACAGGCGTGCAAAGTACCTCCTAATTAGGTTGGACAAGGGTCTGACATGGCTCTGCCACCTAGGCATGAGCGGTAGGTGGACCCTGATTGGAGATGGCATAGAGAGCAGGCCGGGGAGGTTCGCAAACGGGGCCCCGATCGGGAGTGGAGACGGCCCTCACGACTGGGTAGTAGTCCACCTTGGCAATGGAAGTAGAGCAGTTTACTCCGACCACCGAAGATTCGGATTCATGGACTGCTTCCCAACATCTGAGCAGAGTAGCCATAAACTCCTGGAGGGCATTGGTCCTGAACCCACTCCCAACCACCTAGTTCCCAAAGACCTTGCAGAGGGACTCAGAGGCAAGAGGAGACCGATCAAGACGGCTCTCCTTGACCAAAGGGTGGTGGCTGGACTCGGCAACATATACGTCTGCGAGATCCTACACAGGGCGGGCGTCTCGCCGAGGAGGCTGGCCAGCAGCGTGGCCGGGAAGTCCGGAGTCTCCCTTAGGGTCGAGAAGATTACGGCCGCAACTCATGACGTGATAACAGAGGCTATCGATGCCGGAGGATCTACCCTGCAGGACTTCCGAGGTGTCGACGGGGACGAGGCTATGGGGTACTTCGCCCACAACTTCCTCGTTTACGGCAGAGAGGGGGAGGCCTGTACGAAGGTGGGCTGCTACGGTACCGTGAAGAGGGTGGTCCAGTCAAATCGTTCCACATTCTTCTGCTCGAACTGCCAACGTTGATGGACGTCCTAGGCTGAATCTGCTCCATGTCGGACGACAACCAGATGAATGCAAAAATAATCACCGAGTTTATTGGAACCTTCTTCCTGTGCTTGACCATCTGCACCGCAGCCGCATTTGGGGTTGCTGGTGACTTTGCTCCTTTCGCTATTGCCGGGACTCTCATGGTAATGATTTACGCAGGAGGCCACATCTCGGGAGCCCACTACAACCCCGCAGTAACTGTTTCGATCTGGTTAAGGGGTACTTTCGATAGGTCCGATCTAACTCCTTACATTCTGTCCCAGATGACAGCAGGTGCGATTGCCGCACTCGTAACTGCCAACGTGATCATCACAGGCACAATTGCCGACGAGTTCAACATGCAGATGTTCGACCCCAACTCGAACCAGACCATCTCGATATTAGCTTCGGAGTTCCTATTCACTTTCGTATTGGTTTACGTAATTCTGAACGTTGCTACTTCAGAATCCACCGAAGGAAATGGGTATTATGGTGCTGCCATCGCTTCTGTCGTCCTCGCCGGGGCCCTGACCGTGGGGCAAATATCCCTTGCATCGTTCAACCCCGCAGTAACCCTCTCCCTTTCCATCGCGGGTAAGATGGCATATGCCGACATGTGGCTCCACTTGGTGCCCCAGCTTCTCGGAGGCTGCGCAGCATCCTACGCATTCCTGTACACCGATGGCTAGTCGAAGTTATGCGACATCTCGATTCCCCTCACTAGGGCGAGTAGCATCTCGTTCCTGGGTGTTGGGATCCCCATGTCCTCTCCCTTGGAGACTACTGCCCCGCACAGGACCTCGACTTCCGTCTTTCTTCCCGCCATCAGGTCCTGCAGCATCGAGACCCTGTTGTCTGCTGTGTACTCCACTACCTTTCTCAGGTATGACTCCATATCCACATCTCCTATGTCAATCCCGGACGCACGAGCCACGTTCTCTGCCTCCCTCATGGCCTCCAGGGACTGGGCCCATAGCTCCGGGATCTCGACGAGGGCACCGTTCCTCACGCCTGCGATTGCGCATACTGGGTTGATTGCCACGTTGATGAGGAGCTTCCTCCAGATCTCACTCCTGATGTCTGACGACCACTTCGGGTTCAGACCCCCTTCTCTGAGAGACACAATCAGATCGGATGTGACCTGCCTTGGTCCGGAACCGTCGATCCTCCCAAGCAAGATTACGCCTCTTCCAGTCCAGTGTACCGCCCCTTCCCCATCTCTCCATGCGGAGTGGGTGGTTGAGCCTCCGACTACTCGGTGCGCTCCGACTCTCCTGGAGAGAATCTCCGCGTGGCCGAGCCCGTTCTGAATGCTCATCGCCACCCCCTCGGCTGAAAGCAGGTCCTCGGCTACTGATGAGAGGGTGTCCGTGGAGTCGGCCTTACCGGTGATTATGGCCGCGTCACAGGACCCGATCAGGGATTCGGGTAGTGGTCCTGACTCGCTGTCAAGTACGACGTACCTCTCGCCCGGAATCATCTCCACGGTTCCCTCTGGGGTGTGGAGGGAAAGTCCCGTTTCCAGGGACTCGGCAGTAGGTCCCCTTGATACGCAGACAATCTCAGATTCAGTGTCAGAGAGGCATCCCAGCAGGACCCCTCCAACAGATCCCACTCCGAGAATCGCTATTCTCAATCAGCAGCCTCCCTGGGGGCACCTAGCTGAGAGATGGACTATTACTCCAGAGGAGTCCGCTGTCACCCAAACGTTCCTCTCCAGCAACGACCCGCCGACGGGAGTGGCTCTAACTAGAACGCTGTCTCCTGTATCGACTCCGTCTGGAATCTCAACCTCCCAGATACTACTCTGAGGGGAATCGCCGTGCCACTCTACAGAAAGAACCATCCTGTTCGGGGCCCTGTTGAAGATTGTGAACTCCTCCTCGGTAACTCCCACTCCGATGCCTCCCGGGGAGACGTAGACGTCGACAGAATGCAGTATCATGTAGGAGTCCATAGAACCGTCTTCGTGACATACTGCGAGCCAACCGGTGTCTCCTACCCCGATGGTGCCGTTACCGGCTAGATCCCCCTGAAGCCTGAGCGAAGAGTAGTTCCCTAGATCTGCTGCCCAGTCTTCACCTGTGTCGACCTGTGCAACTACCTCGCTAGATGGGCAGAACGGAGAACCCGAGTCAGCATGGAATAGCACGTCCCCAGTAGAAGCGAAGCCTACCGGCACCCCCCAATCCCCGTTTTCGGACTGCAAGGTCGCTCCTGTGCCCTCTATTGCCAGGACCCATGGTCCCGACGAGAAGTTTTTCTCGTCCAGGACCAGTCCCGGCCCTAAAGCTCGTCCTTGTGCGTCGAATTCACCGGAGCCGAGAATGGCCCCTTCGTGCCCCTCGAGGCAGACCAAGCTGACTCCCGAGCTCAGGTTCGTTTTGTTTATTGGGGCCCAGTAGGATCCCTCGATTGTGAGGTTACCTCCCGCAACTCCCGCTCTCAGGCTTGTGCAGATCACCGGCCTATCGCCACCTTGGACTATTTCCCAGAATGGCTCCGTGGGGCCACTCTGGGTTGAGTTGGTCAGAGAAATTACGTGCTCCTCTTCGAACCCGCTGACATCTACAAATATCCTGAGTAGGTGAGGGGTGAATTCTCCCACAGGAGGGGTGACTCCGATCGTCACCATTCCTGGGTTAATCTGCGTGACCCCTGGTATTCTGCAGGGAACGCCGTCTTCTGTACACGACGATCGTATCCCCCACTCATCGGATTGGGGACCTTCAATCCTCATTTGGATCCATCCGTAAACTGGAAGCACTCCCGACGGGGTGAAATCTAGCTCGATAGACGCCTCCTCGCCCGGTGAGACGACCACCTCTTTTGTCCACCCCGAGGTGGACAGGCCCGAGTCGTAGTCATCTATTTCGTACGAGGGGACGGCGCCCGGCATTCCTGCTAGCAGGATTACCAAAGCGAGGGATACGAACCTGCTTCTCACCCTTTCGTCAAGCTCCTCGTACTCGTCAAGGACCACGGGCTGAGGGACGTTGTCGGGGCTGAACCTCTGCCACGCCGCGAAGAACGCCAAGAAGATCCACGGATTCCACTCAGCTGTAGCGAAGACCAGTACCATGGCGACCAGGACTGCTACGAATATCGAGGTCTGGACCCCTCCCTTCCTCATCTCCGAGGGACCTATCACCGATTGTAGAACCCTGTCTCCAGGGAGTCCTGGTATGGGAAGCATCAGTCCCCAGCCCACTAGGGATAGTGCAATTCCCGCTATCCCTACCGGGTGTAGCCACTGCAGGCGAATCCCCATCTCACTCCCCATCCAGGAGTCTGCGAGAGAGCTCGCGAACAGGCTCGCTTCGAATACTACGGGCGGCCCGTCCAACTCGGGCGGGCTGCTTGAGGTCATCATCAGTCCAGCAATGGTCAGAAGGAACCCTGAGACGGAGATTACTAGGGGTGCTACCAGCTCGATGGAGCCTAGTGCTCTACGACTGGGCATCGGGACAAGGTCTGGCCTTCTTTGACTGAGGATTCCCACTAGCCCGAATGGCCACCATGCGGGGATGGGGAATACTATGGGGACCATGTGACCTATCTCCACGTCGAATCTGCGCGCTACAGCGGCCCTAGCTTGGCTAGCGATTAGAAGAGAAATGATCACGGGGAGGGCGAAGTACAGGACAGATTGCCCGAACTCCCCAACCCCTGCTGGGTTGCTCCCGTGCCCATATTGTGTGACCCAGTAGGATCCCACCGAGGTTAGGAAGGTGGCCATAACCGTCCACAGTAGGCCCTGCTGCCAGCCATGCATCACGTCCCTTCCAGGAGGAAGTCTGGATATCGCAAGTACCGGGGGATTGCTCCCCTCTAGAGACCCTACCATCCCCATCGAGCTGAGGTGCCTGTTAAGCCTCAGCAGCTGCTCGCTGACATCCTCGCCATCAGCCCCTCTGACCTCCCAAGATGGTGGGTAGGACCCTTCGTTCCCGAGCTCGAAGTATCTCGAGCAGATGACCTCAAACAACTCTCTGGCTCCCCAGGTCTCCTTGTCGATGAGGATTTTGACAGGACCCTGGGACTGACTTTCGGAATCGCTGATGTGACCGCCTCATTACTATCCCCGAGGGATGTGGGATTTTACCCCTGCTCTCTGCGAACTCACTTGTTCTTGAAGCGCTTTAGCCGAAAAGTCTCCTCTCTTTCCATCTCCTCGAGCCTAAGCTGTATGAACGTCTGGGCCTCCTTCATCTCCGGGATCACCTTGAATTCCAGAGCATTGACCCTCCTCTTTGTGGCTTCGATTTCTTCTAGGAGCCTCTTCAGGGTAGCTTCCATCTCGGCGGCTTTTACCACCTTCTCGACGAGTAGTGAGTACGCGTCCGCTGCCTCGTCAATGTAGGGCGAGCCACCGACCATCCCCAGTCCCCTGTCCTCAGCGGATAGCTTGAGGTTCTGACCCTCTACCTTAGGGACCACGACTCCCATGATGTTCCTTCTGGAAACTTCGACTTCGGGATGCTTCGAAGCTGCAATGGCAGCGCTCTTCACGGCAAGGCCACCTTCTATAGACGATGCGAGATTGATGGCCTGCAAGGCCTCCCTGTATGTGCCAACCAGCTCCTCCCGGGCGGCAATCATTTCCGACAGCAAAGTCCTGAACTCGTGGAATAGGCCGTCCCTCTTCATCTTGAGGAGGTTGTAGCCGCTTGAGGTCTGCTTTATCCTGCGCTTCAGGTTGATTAGCTCGGACCTTGTGGGCTTGATGTCTAGGGCCATTCATTCACTTCCTTGGGTTGACTATTCTTTCTTGTCTGTGGGGTGGTACTTGTCTATCCACTTCTGGTCAAGTCTGACCAGGTACTTCGTGTCTATGTTGGAGAGGAGGTTCCATGCCAAGTCAAGGGTGCCTTCCTGGATCGAGCGATCCTCGTCCCTGCTCTGCCTGAGGAACTGGTCCTCGAAGATGTCTGCGAACTTTAGAAGCTGCAGATCCCTCTCGTTCAATGCGTCCTCTCCCACAATTGCAACCAGTCCCCTGAGCTCTCTGCCCTGGGCGTATGCGGCGTATAGCTGATCTGAGACTGACTTATGGTCCTCTCTGGTCTTACCGGGACCGATTCCTGCGTTCATCAGCCTGCTAAGGGATGGTAGAACGTTGATCGGAGGGTATATGCCCTTCTGGTGAAGCTCCCTAGAGATCACGATCTGCCCCTCGGTGATATACCCGGAGAGGTCTGGTATGGGGTGTGTGATGTCGTCACCGGGCATGGTCAGGATTGGGAATTGCGTGATCGAACCCTTCTTCCCCTTGACTAGCCCCGCTCTTTCGTAGAGCATTGCCAAGTCGGTGTACATGTATCCCGGGTAACCCCTTCTGCCAGGAACCTCCTCCCTTGCCGCTCCGATTTGCCGGAGCGACTCGCAATAGTTCGTCATGTCAGTATAAATCACCAGAACGTGGTAGTCGTGCTCGAAGGCGAGGTATTCCGCTGCCGTGAGGGCCAGCCTCGGGGTGATCAGCCTCTCTACGGCCGGGTCATCGGCCAGATTTACGAAGAGCGCGGCATTCTCGAGTGCCCCGGTCCTCTCTAGGTCGTGCACGAAGAAGTTGTATTCCTCGGCGGTAATCCCCATGGCACAGAACACGACCACGAAGTCATCGTCGCTGTCCACTAGCTTCGCCTGTCTTGCGATTTGCAGGGCTATGTCGTTGTGTGGGAGTCCGCTAGCGCTGAAGATCGGTAGCTTCTGCCCCCTAACTAGGGAAGTGCAGGCGTCTATGGCCGAGATCCCGGTCTGTATGAATGACTCTGGACTCTGCCTGGAGTAGGGGTTAATCGCTGCACCGATTATGTCCGCCATGTCATCGGCGACAATCTCGGGACCACCGTCTCTTGGTCTGCCAGCCCCGTCAAGGATGCGACCTATCAGGCCCTTGCTAACTGGAAGCTTAAACACGTCTCCTAGGAACTTCACTCCGGTTTGCCTGTCTACCGAAGCAGTCCCTTCGAAGACTTGCACGATCACTTGGTCGTCTGATGTGTCTAGGACTTGCCCGTTCTTCATCGATCCATCGCTCAGCCTCAGCTGGACGATCTCGCCGAAAGATACTGGTTCTGTCTTGTTTAGGAACACTAGTGGTCCCTTCACGTCTGTTATTGTTCTGTACTCTTTTCCGGTCATAGTATCACCTCAACTGGCCTCCATGCTAGCAGCGATCTGCTTCCCCATCTCGGACACAAGTTCCTCTATCCTGGAGTCGTAACCCTTCTCGAACCTGCCTCTCATCAAGTCGGTTCTTGCAGGGACGTTCACAACGTCCTCGAGCTGGGCCCCCCCTGCAATTGCTTTCTTTCCCTCTTCCTCGAATGACAGAATCGCCTTGGCCATGTCATATTGGAGCTTTAGATCGCTGTATGTGTCCACGTCGTGGAAAGCGTTCTGCTGCAGGAAGAACTCCCTGATCATCCTCGCAACCTCAAGAGTCAGCTGCTGGTCGATTGGCAGCGCGTCAGATCCCACTAGCTGGACGATTTCTTGGAGTTCGGCCTCCACTTGCAGCAGCGTGCTGATCTGGGTCCTTACCTCAGGGAAGTCGCTTGAAATGTTGTCGCGGTACCATTGGTCCAAAGCCTGTGGGTATAGGCTGTAGGAGCTAAGCCAGTTGATGGCCGGGAAGTGCCTCTGCCTTGCGAGCCCTGCATCTAGTCCCCAGAAGACCTTCACGATCCGCAGGGTACCCTG
>MDTE01181105.1_pt1 | contig 12310 bp, 7 predicted proteins | sample 811231 | NCBI WGS metagenome assembly MDTE01 (sample SAMN05326651, study PRJNA326480) | marine metagenome | isolation source: seawater | place: Indian Ocean: Red Sea | collected 2010
ATCAGAAAACTGCAGCAAGACATTTTTAAATCCAAGATCTTTATAAATTTCTAAAATTAAATTTGTAACAGTCAAACATTCTTCAGTAATTTGATCTTCGGTACAAAAAATATGTGCATCATCTTGTGTAAATGCTCTAACTCTTAATAGACCATGTAGTGCACCCGAAGGTTCATATCTATGAACTTTTCCAAACTCTGAAAGCTTAAGTGGAAGATCTCTATAACTTTTAAGTCCTTGGTTAAAAACTTGAATGCCACCTGGACAATTCATTGGTTTTATAGCAAAAGTTTTTTCATCTGGAGTTTCTGAAGTAAACATATTCTCACCAAATTTTTCCCAATGTCCTGATTGTTCCCACAAAGTTTTGTCCAACATTTCTGGAGTATTAATTTCTTTATATCCTGCTTTTTTTTGTTTTATTCTCATATAATTTACTAGTGTTTGAAATAAAGACCATCCTTTATGATGCCAAAATACTGCTCCTGGACTTTCTTCTCTAAAATGAAATAGATCCATTTCTTTTCCTAATTTTCTATGGTCTCTTTTTTCAGCTTCCTCAATTCGTTTTAAATATTCATCAAGTTCTTTTTGTGATGGCCACGATGTTCCATAAATTCTTTGCAGCATCTCATTATTTGAATCTCCTCTCCAATAAGCTCCTGATACCTTTGTAAGTTTAAAATATTTTCCTATTTTTCCTGTTGATGCTAGATGAGGTCCTCGACATAGGTCATACCATTTTCCATGATAATATATAGAAACCTCTTGATCCTCGGGAATGCTGTCTACAAGCTCAACTTTATATTTTTCCCCAATTTTTTTATAGTGGTCTTTTGCTTTTTTTCTTTCCCAGACTTCTCTTTTTGTAAGTTCATCTTTCTCAACAATTTCTTTCATTTTTTTTTCAATTTTTTCCAAATCTTGCAGAGTGAATGGTTCCTTTCTTGAAAAATCATAATAAAAACCGTCTTTTATTGCTGGACCGATAGCTATCTTGGTGCCTGGAAATAATTCTTGAACTGCCATTGCCATTATATGTGTAGCGTCGTGTCTCATGGCATCAAGTCCTTCATTGTCTTTAGCGGTAATTATTTTTACTGAACAGTCTTTTTGTATTTCAAAGCTCAGATCCTTTAACTCACCATCAACACTCATTATTAAAGCTTGTTTTGATAGCGATTTACTAATTTTATTTGCTATTTCAAAACCATCAATTTTTTTTGAAAATGGAATTTTTTTACCATCTGGCAATATTATATTGGGCATTCGTTATGATAACTCTATCAATTTTTTATATTCAGTAAAGGTTGTGTTGCACATTTTATCAACATCAAATTTTTTTAGCACATTTTTCCGACCTTCAAAACCAATAGATTTTAATGAATTATAATCTTTTTGCATGACCATTATTATAGTATCTGCTAACGATTTTGGATCTCCGCTTTTGAATAGAAAACCTGTTTTATCTTTTGCTATTGTTTCTTTTGAACCTCCAATATCACTTGCAATAATTGGTATCTCCATAGATTGAGCTTCTACAGATATTCTTCCAAAGGCTTCGGGTTCTATTGAGCAAGAACATACTAAATTTGCAATTTTATAAGCCACGGGCATTTCTTCACACCGATCAATAAATTTAATAACTCTATTTAATCTATACTGCTGCGTTAATCCAATAAGTTGTTTTTTGTAAACAGTCCTTCCTTGATCACTTCCCAGAATTATTGTTTCGAAAGATTGAATATCACTTCTTTCACTAATTAATTTAATTGCCTCTATAAATATTTTTTGACCTTTCCAATTAGTAAGTCTTCCTGGTAGCAAGATAATAAATTTATTTCTATCTATTTTGTTTTCTTTGGCAAATTTATCAACCTTGATGGGAAGTACTTTTTTAGAATGAAAATAATTTGTATTTATGCCCCTAAAAATTACTAATAGTTTTCTTTTTTTTTTTAGAAAAAATTCCCCATAATTTTCATTTATATGAGAGAATATAAAATTGGATCCAGCAATAACTAAGTTAGATCTTAGCATTACAGAATTATAAAATTTTTTAATTTTATTTGAAAAATTATATGTGCCATGAAATGTAGTGACAAATTTTCTTGCAGTAATCTTTGTTGCAATTAAGCAAGACCAGGCTGGAGCTCTACTACGTGCATGAACAATATTTATATTATAAATCAAAATTATAAAAGAAATAATTATTGCATTGAATAAAATTAAAATAGGATTTTTAGACTGCACCGGTAGTCTTATTACTTTTACTTTATTCTTCTTAATATATTTAAGTAACGAACCCCCGCTTGTAATTATGTAAGACTTACAATCTTGTTCATGTAAAAAATGTGCTAAATCGTAACAGCCAGTTTCTGCGCCCCCTAATCCTAATTTAGGTATAACTTGCAATACTTTAATTTTCTTTTTCATTTATTTAAAATATTATAATACGACATATGAGTTACAAAAGATCTAAATATTTTACAACTTCAAATAAAAGAAAAATTAAATATTTATTTGCAGATAACAAAAGCCAGATTGTTGTAGTTTTTTTCCATGGTTTTATGTCGGATATGAATGGAAAAAAACCTATTTCTATACAACGTTTTTGCAAAAATCAAAAAATCAGTTACTTAAGATTTGAATATTCTGGCCATGGTAAATCATCTGGTAAATTTATTGAAGGAAATATCTCAAAATGGACTGATGATTCAAAACAATTAATTAAAGCAAAAATAAAAAGGGATAAAAAATTAATTTTTATTGGATCTAGTATGGGAAGTTGGATTGCGCTTAATTTATTTTCTTATTTTAAAAAACAAATAAAAGGTTTTATAGGTATTTCTTCTGCTCCTGAGTTCTTGGAAAAGCTTATGTGGAAAAAATTTAATATGAAAGCTAAAAAATTAATATTAGCAAATAAAATTTATAATCTTAATCATGGCAACTTCACTTATCCTCTTACAAAACAATTAATTTGGGACGGTAGAAAAAATAAAGTACTAAATAGTAAAATAAATTTAAAAATACCAATAACACTGTTTCATGGATTAAAAGATGAAGTTGTGCCTTTAAATTTTTCGAAAACAATACTTAGAGTTTGCAATAAATCAGAAAGCAAACTGATAAAAATTAAAAATGGAGATCATAGTTTATCAAAAAAAAATGATTTGAAAAAAATATGTAAAGAATTAAATGTTATTATTTCTAATTTTAAATAACTTTTAATTTTTTTTGTTTTAGGGATAATGGATTGCTCAACTTGTCTATCATCTCTTTTGGACAAATTTGCTTAAATTTTTTATATTCACTAGTAAAATCTTTTAATATTTTTTCAGCAATTTTTGATTGAGTTTCTTCTAAATGCTCTTTAATTAAATTTTTTAGATAATCTTTCCAATAGTCAGTTTCTGGAATTTGCCATATTACTGAATTAGGATTTACATAATTTTCAAATTCATCTTGTGGATCATAAACGAAAGCCATTCCCCCGGTCATTCCGGCGGCAAAATTATCACCTACCTTTCCTAAAATTACTACGCTTCCACCTGTCATATATTCACAACCATTTGAATCACATCCTTCTATAACTGCTTCGGCACCAGAATTTCTAACTGCAAACCTTTCTCCTGATTGTCCAGCTGCATAAAGTTTTCCTGAAGTCGCTCCATACAAAACTGTGTTTCCTATAATTGTATTTTCATTGCTAATTAAATTACTTGCAGTAGGTGGTTTTATAGTTATTGTCGCGCCTGATAACCCTTTGCCCACATAATCATTGGCATCTCCATTGACATTTAATTTTAAACCTTTGATAGCAAAAGCTCCTAGCGATTGCCCCGCAGATCCTGATAAATTTATTATTATAGAATCTTTTTCTACATTTTTTTTGTTAAAATTTTGATAAATATAATGCGATAAACGTGTTCCAACTGCTCTATGCGTATTTTTAATTTCATAGTTCAGTTCAATTTTATTTTTTTTACCAAAAAAATCTTTTAAATCTTTATAGATTTTTTCATCCAAAGTAGCAGGAACTTTATTTATTAAATTAGGTTCACAATATCTGTTGTTTGCACCCGGATCTGCTTGAACCAATAGTGGGCTTAAATCAAGATCATCTAAATTTGAAGCACCTCTACTTACTTGTTTTAAAAGATCTGTTCTACCAACAATTTCGTTCAAAGATTTAAAACCAAGTTCGGATAAAATTTCTCTAACTTCTTCCGCAATAAAACTAAATAGATTAACAACCTTATCTGGAGTACCTGTAAATTTTTTTCTTAAGCTTTCATTTTGTGTACAAATGCCTACCGGACAAGTATTAGAATGACATTGTCTAACCATAATACATCCCATTGCTACAAGTGAAGCTGTTCCAATTCCAAATTCTTCTGCACCCATCATCGCTGCTATAATAACATCACGACCTGTTTTTATGCCTCCGTCTGTTCTTAAAGTAACTTTGTGCCTTAAACCATTCAACGTCAAAATTTGATTTACTTCGGTGAGTCCCATCTCCCATGGTATACCAACATATTTCACACTGGTTTGTGGACTAGCGCCTGTTCCACCACAGTGGCCTGAAATTAAAATCACATCTGCTTTTGCTTTTGCAACACCAGCTGCAATAGTCCCAACCCCGGTTGAAGCAACCAGTTTTACCCCAACTCTTGCATTCGGATTTGATTGTTTAAGATCGTAGATAAGTTGCGCCAAATCTTCGATCGAATAAATATCATGATGTGGCGGTGGTGATATTAATGTTACTCCAGGAGTTGAATGTCTCAATTTTGCAATTTCTTTAGAAACTTTAAAACCTGGAAGTTGACCTCCCTCTCCAGGTTTAGCTCCTTGAGCAATTTTTATTTCTATTTCGCTACAATTGTTTAAGTATTCAATAGTTACACCAAACCTTGCAGAAGCTATTTGTTTTATTTTAGAGTTTGCGTTATCACCATTTGTTTTAATATTAAACCTTTTAGAATCTTCACCACCTTCTCCACTGCAAGATGAAGCTCCAATTCTATTCATTCCTATAGCTAAAGTTTCATGAGCTTCAGCTGAAAGCGCTCCATGAGACATGCTCCCGCTACCAAATCTTTTTCTAATAGCTTCCACGCTCTCAACTTCATTAAGATCAATAGGTTTATTCAATTTTTTGAAATCTAAAAGATCTCTTAAATTTACAATATTTAAATCTTGTATAATTTTTGAGTATTTTTTATAAGTAGTATAAGAATTATTACCAACTGCACTCTGTAGAATATGAATAACATTTCCTTGATATTGATGTGTTTCACCATTTTTTCTATATTTATAGATACCTCCGATCGGAAGAATTGATATATTTTTTTGAAATGCTTTTTGGTGTAATTCTTTTATTTTTTTTTCGATTCCAGCAATTCCAATTCCCGATATTCTGGATGTCATTTCAGGAAAATATTTAGCTACGACAGATCTACTTAAACCTACGGCTTCAAAATTACATCCGCCTCTATATGCGCTAAGGACAGAAATGCCCATCTTAGACATTATTTTTAGTAAACCATTATCAACAGATCTAATATATTTACTAACACATTCTTCAAAACTAGTTTTTCCAAATAATCCTTTTTCGTATCGCTGATATATTGAATCAAAAGCAATATAAGAGTTTATTGTTGTTGCTCCAACGCCCAACAAAACTGCAAAGGAATGTGTATCTAAAACTTCTCCTGTTTGTACGTTGATTGAAGCAAAACCTCTTATCCCTAGTTCAACTAATCTTGAATTTATTGCACCAATTGCTAGAGCCATTGGTATTGAAGCTTTATTTGCATCGACCAATCTATCACTTAAAATTAAATGTTTTTTTCCTTCGCGGATAGAGATTTCTGCTTCTAAGGATAGTTCATCTAATCTTTTTCTTAAACTTTTTTTAATCTCAAAGGTACAATCTAAAACTTTAATGTTTTTTTTAAAAAAATCTGAAAGTTTTTCAAACTGAGAATTAGATAAAATTGGACTTTCTAAAACGTAAATATTGTCTTTGGTTAAATTTTCAAAATCAAGAATATTTCCAGTATTTCCAAATCGAGTCTTTAAACTCATTACTTCATTTTCTCTTAAAGAATCAATAGGAGGATTAGTTACTTGGCTAAAATTCTGTCTGAAAAAATGAGAAAAAGGTCTATACTTATCCGACAAAACTGCAATTGGAGTATCATCGCCCATAGATCCTACTGCCTCTTTTGCATCTTCTACCATTGGATGTAGAATAAGTTCTAAATCTTCAATGCTCATTCCAGCCAAAAATTGCCTTCGCCTTAATTCGTCGCCTCGATAAATAAATTTTTCTCTTGTAGATCCAAATTTTTTATCCAAATCAATTATTTGTTTATTATATTTTTTGTATTCTTTTGAAATCTGATTTTTTAAACTTTTACTGTCATGTACTTGACCTTTATCAAGATCAACTGCAATTGCTTGTCCTGGTCCCAACCTTCCTTTGAAAATAATTTTTTCTTCTGAAAATGGAATCATGCCTGTTTCTGAGCCAGCAAATAAAAGTTTGTCAGAAGTTATTGTATATCTTAATGGGCGCAATCCATTTCTGTCTTGAGCAGCAATTATCCATTTGCCATCTGTTGCGGAAATAGCAGCAGGCCCGTCCCAAGGTTCAATTGTGCTATTTAAAAAATTAAATAACTGTTGATGAGCCTTTGAAACTGTTTTTCTTCTTTTTGACCAAGCGTCAGGAATAAGCATAAGTTTTGTAAGAGGTACTGATTTTCCTGAACGCACAAGTAATTCAAATACATTATCTAAAGCTGCAGAATCTGAATTTCCCACACCTATAACTGGTTTTAATACATCAATATTTTTAAATAACTTACTATTCATGTCTTGCTCGTGAATTTTCATCCAATTCGTATTTCCTTTAATAGTATTAATTTCTCCATTGTGAGCTAATGTTCTAAAGGGTTGAGCTAAATCCCAGCTTGGGAAGGTGTTTGTTGAATATCTCTGGTGAAAAATTGCAAATCTTGAAATAAATCTTTTATCCATTAAATCGGGATAAAATTCGGATAAAGCCTCTGCGAGAAACATTCCTTTATAAATTATAGATCTAGAACTGAACGAACATATGTAAAAATCATTTAATTTTAATGAATTAGCTTGTTTCTCAATATTTTTTCTAATAACAAATAAATCTCTTTCTAAATCATCATCATTTATATTTGTGTTGTTAGATTTAAAAATTACCTGAACAATCTCGGGTCTATTACTTTCTGCTTTTGCTCCGAGAACTTTTGTATTAACGGGAACTTGTCTCCATCTATAAACGTAATAATTTTTACTTAATAATTCGTTCTCAACTATAGTTTTACATTTTTCTTGTGAAGCATAATCATTTTTTGGAAGAAAGATCATGCCAATACAAATCGTTCCTGTTTTATGCTTTCGACCAGCGTTTTCAATTCTTTCAATAAAAAAATTTGTTGGAATTTCTATATGAATTCCTGCTCCATCCCCGGTTTTACCATCAGCATCAACTGCACCACGATGCCAAACTGCTTTTAATGCTTGTATGCCAAACTCAACAACTTTTCTTGACTTAATACCTTCTGTCGAAGCAATAAAACCTACTCCACACGCATCATGTTCTTGTTTAGGGTTATAAATATTATTGCTTATTAAATTCTTTAAATTTTTTTTATATAATTTCATTTTTATGCAGCTTTTATTTTATTGATTATTTTTTGTTTTAAGTATTTTTGAATTTCTATTGCGGCTTCTCTTCCATCTCTAATTGCCCAGACTACTAAAGAAGCTCCTCTTACTATGTCGCCAGCTGCAAAAATCCCAGGAATGTTTGTTTCCATAGTTTTTAAATTAATTTTAATAGTGCCCCACTTAGAAACTAAGAGATTTTTGTCATTAAATAATTTTGGTAAATCTTCTGGATCAAAGCCTAGAGCTTTAATAACTAAATCGGCTTTAATTTCTAAATTTGAATTTGGAATTGATACAGGTATTTTTCTTCCTGAAGAATCTGCTTTATCTAATTTCATTTTTTCAATTATCACAGAAGAAATTTTATCTGAACCTATAAATTTTTTAGGATTTGATAGCCAAATAAATTCTACACCTTCTTCTTCAGCATTATTTACTTCTCTAATTGAACCAGGCATATTTTCTTTGTCACGTCTATAAATGCATTTTACAGATTTCGCATTTTGCCTAACGGCAGTCCGCACACAATCCATTGCAGTGTCTCCGCCTCCAATCACTACAACATTTTTATTTTCTGCATTTAAAATACCATTATCAAATTCCTTTACTTTATCTCCTAAACCTTTTCTGTTAGAAGCGGTTAAAAATTTCATAGCAGGAAAAATATTTTTTAAGTGATAACCGGGTAAATTTATTTCTCTTGGCTTATATACCCCTGTAGCAATTAACATTGCGTCGTGTTTTTTTTTTAACTCCTCAAGAGTTATATTTTTTCCAATTTCAATATTTTGCTTAAATTCAATTCCACTTTTTTTTAAAAGATTAGTTCTACGTTCTACAACGAACTTTTCTAATTTAAAATTTGGTATTCCATAAATTAGTAATCCTCCAGGTCTATCGTACTTATCATAAATGGTTATCTTGTAACCTAATTTGCGCAATTCCTCTGCACACGATAATCCTGCTGGACCAGCGCCAATAATACCAACTGATTGATTTAACTCTTTAATAACTTTAATTGGTTTTACCCAGCCCTTTTCCCAAGCAGTATCTGTGATGTACTTTTCAACTGAACCAATAGTAACTGTGCCATGTCCTGATTGTTCAATTACACAATTACCTTCACATAATCGATCTTGTGGACATATTCGACCGCAAACCTCCGGCATGTTATTTGTACTGTGTGCTAACTCACTTGCTTCCTTCAATCTGCCTTCAGCTGTAAGTTTTAACCAATCAGGGATATTATTATGTAGTGGACAATGTACTTGGCAGAACGGAACCCCACATTGAGAACATCGGCTAGATTGCTCTTTTGCTTTTTCATTAATAAATTGATCATAGATTTCTTTAAAATCATCTAGTCTATGATCAACATTTCTTTTATTTGGTGTTTGTTGATCTAGATTCACAAATTTAAGCATTTTTTCAGTCATAATTTTATTTACAGCTGATACTTTTATACCAATATAAATGACCCTAAAACTGTTTTTAGGTCATATATACTGACCTTTTTTCTAAAAATCCCAATAAAATAGTGATTTATATTGCATACCTGCTATGCAATAATGAACTTATGCTTTCATCAGTAGAAATTTTAATTCTATCAATTATTCAAGGTCTATCAGAGTTTTTACCTGTAAGTTCTGCAGCACATCTTATTGTTGTTTCAAAATATTATGCTTTCGTAAACCAAAATTTACTAATCGATATTTGTCTTCACCTAGGTTCTCTGATTGCAATTATATTTTATTTTAGAAGTGACCTTATTAATTTCGTAAATAATAAAAATTTTTTAATAAAAATTTTAATAGGAACTATACCTATAATTCCCATAGGTTTTATGCTGTACCAAACTGGTTTAATTAATCAATTACGAAGTTTGGAAGTTATTGGTTGGATGAGTTTAATATTTGGAATCGTTCTTTATGTAGCTGATAAATCAACAATTTCTAAAAAAATTGAAAAAGAATTTTCTAACAAATCAGCAGTTATTATTGGATTGTTTCAAGTTTTAGCGTTAATACCTGGTGTCAGTAGATCTGGTATTACTATTACTGCAGGAAGATTTTTAGGATTTAATAGATTTGACTCTGCTAAAATTTCTTTTTTTTTATCGATACCCACTTTAACCGCTGCAAGTATTTTAGGAATTTATAATATTTACAAAGAGGAAAGTACAGAGTTAAATTTTTTAGCTATTGTTGCTGTAATTTTTTCATTTATTTTCTCATACATCACAATTGCTCTTTTCTTAAACTTTATAAAAAAGTTTAGTTTAAATGTATTTATAGTTTATAGAATAATTCTATCACTATTTATATTAGGGATAGTCTATTTATAATTTTTACTATAAATTGGTGCAAGTTGAGAAAGTAAAACCCCAGTAAGTATCAACAAACAACCAATAACATTATTCAAACCTAAAATTTGATTCAAAATAATCCATGCTGAAATTGCTGCAACAACACCCTCTAAAGACATAATAATTGCTGCCGGTGGTGCTGGAATATTTCTTTGTCCAAAAAGCTGTAGAGCAAATGCAACTCCACCTGATAGTATACCTGCATACAAAATTTCGGTAGTTTCTAAAGATATTTTAGAAAAGTCTATCTCTTCAAATATTATAACCAATATGAAAGATAAAACCGCCACTATAATATTTTGTAATAAAGCGATAAAAAAAGGTAAATCGAACTTAAGTATTATTTTTCCTATATAAATAATATGTAAAGCCCAGAACAAAGCCCCAATCAAAACTAGAGTGTCACCAAATCTAATTGTAGTATCGCTAATATCACTTAAAAGATATCCTCCAATAACGCATGCTAATACAGATGGCCATATCGACCAATGTAACTTTTCTGAAAATAAAAAATAAACAATAATTGGAACCATTGGTACGTAAAAAATTGTAAAAAATGCAGAATTTGCAACATCTGTATAAAGCAATGAGACCTGTTGAAAAATACATCCTAAAAATAAAAAAACTCCAACTGGAAAAATAAGTTTAAAAAACTGATTTTTTTTATTTTCTATTTGGTATTTTATTTTTTTTCTTTCAAAGAAATATACAAAAGGCAAAACAGCCAAAGCACCTACAAAAAATCGAACTGAGTTAAAGGTAAATGGACCTATGTTGTCCATTCCTGTATCTTGAGCAATAAAAGTTGTACCCCAAATTAAAGTACAGACAACTAGACAAATAAACGATATTGTTTTTTTCATAAAATTTGAACTATACCGCTAATTTGTAAGCAAAATCTTTTCCGAGACTTTCTTTTAAGTGTACACAAAAACGGGCGCCTTCTGCTCCATCAATAACTCTATGGTCGTATGACAATGACAAAGGTAACATAATTCTGTTTTCGTACTTTTCTCCAGTAAAAACCTGTTTTGTTTCTGATCGTCCTATACCAAGAATAGCTACTTCCGGCTGATTGATTATTGGAGTAAAAAAACTGCCTCCAATACTTCCTAGGCTAGAAATTGTCATAGATCCCCCAAAAAATTCTCTTTTTTCAATTTTAAGATCTTTGCAAAGTTTAGTGACTTTCTTTAATTCTTTTCCCAATGTAGTAATATCTTTTTTATCAGCATCTCTAATCTTTGGAACCATCAGTCCGTGTGGAGTATCAATAGCTATACCGATGTGGAAATATTTTTTGTAAATGATTTTTTCTTTTTTTAAATCTAGTGAGGAGTTAAAGTTTGGATAATCTTTTAAAGCTTTCACTACTGCTCTTATAATAAATGCTAGAGGCGTAATTGTTATTTTTTCACCTGTATAAAGATCTCTTAATGATTTTCTAAATTTTTCCATTTCAGTAATATCTGCCTCATCATGCTGAGTTACATGAGGAATTTCTCTCCATGATTTTTCTAAATGAGGGCCAGCAATTTTCTTGATTCTAGGAATAGATTTTATTTCTATTTCTCCAAACTCTGAGTGATCATATTTTTCTGTTGTTTGTTTTTGTTTCTTTTCAGTTTTCTTGGAAATTGATTCTTTAATAAAAGATTTAACATCTTCTTCCGAAACTCTTCCTTCTCTTTGGGAGCCTTGTATTTGATATATATCCGCCCCAAACTCCCTTGCTAATTTTCTAACTTTCGGACTTGCGCTAACTATTTTTTTTTCATCTGACATTTTTATAACTCTGTGGGAATAGGTTTTTCTTTATCAATATTATATTTCTTCATTGCTTTCTCTGCGTATTTTGATGGTATAAGCTGTTCCTTAGCCAATGCACTTAAAGCATATGTTACGATATGCTCTTTATCAACCTCGAAAAATTTTCTTAATTTTTTTCTGCTATCGCTTCTTCCATATCCGTCAGTTCCGAATGAATAGAATGGTTTTGAAAGATAAGGTCTTATTTGATCTGCATAACTTCTCATATAATCAGAGGCTGCTATAATTGGGCCGTCCCTTTTACTTAAACATTTTTGCACATATGATTTTTCTGGTTTTTCGTTAGGATTAAGAAGATTTTTTCTTTCAGTCTCCATTCCTTCTCTTCTTAATTCATTAAAACTTGTTACGCTCCAAACATTACTATCAATACTGTAATCTTTGCTTAAA
>MDTE01155662.1_pt1 | contig 12309 bp, 9 predicted proteins | sample 811231 | NCBI WGS metagenome assembly MDTE01 (sample SAMN05326651, study PRJNA326480) | marine metagenome | isolation source: seawater | place: Indian Ocean: Red Sea | collected 2010
CTTCTGGCCCCTCTCGTCATTCGCCGCTCCCACAGGAGTGTTGGCGAAGTTGATGACCGGCTCCGTCACTTCACCGCCATTACTCGCCAAGGCCAGTATCATGTCTCGGACGTAGCGTCTGACCGCCGTGCTCTCAGACATCCTGCCTATCGGGTCGTAGTGGTGGGCTTTGGAGTCATCGTCACCCTCCAGTGCGGGTGGAGTCTCCCTCGCCTCCTCCGGTTTGACCTCCTCGAAGGATACGTCGCTCTTGTCTTCCTCGTCCTTGTCGTCGCCGAGGGACAGGTTCAGGAGCTGGGCGCTCACGGGCATCGGATCGAGAATAACAGACGTCATCTGTCGCGTCGAGTCGAATGGAGCGCCGAGCCAGTGCCTGAGGAGGTGGAAGCATTCATCGGCGTCGACGGATGAGTCCAGTCTGAAGCGAAAGAGGACCTCCTCTCCGGGCTCCCTGTCGGCGAGGAGCCTAGCCCTGAGTGCGCTGGGTCCCCGCACGATTATGACCTGGCGATCGCGAGGAGATCTGGCCACATTCGCTTCGCCGCCGCCGGGCGTGGGGTCCATGCGCACGAGCTCAAGCCGTCGAGAGGCGCACGCCACGCTCACCGAAGGGGCGCACCCGAGCGGTCCTTCGGGAGCGTCATAGAACTCGAGCCAGAGGGTCGCACCCTCCACGGCCTCCTCCCTACCTCCTCCCCTCCGGGGAAGCAGCGTACCCGGCCTCGACCAAGACCTTGGGAAGTGTTCGCGCCGGTTCGCATCAGCCTCCGTCCTGGTTGGCGTCGTCATGACGCGCCTGGAGGGCACGCCTTCGACTCTGTTCGAGCCACGACTTTCTCTAGCCAAGACTCGCCTGAGAAGTGCAGGTGGCAGACAGTACGGGAAAAAAGGCCTCCTCCGACACACACCGCCGCGTGCTACCGGAGGTAAAGGCGGTCGACCAACATGCTGTACGTCGTCGGTTTAGGCCTCGGTGACGAGAAGGACATCACCGTTAACGGCCTGGAGGCTGTGAAGCGGTGCGAGCGCGTATACCTGGAGGCGTACACCAGCGTCCTGGGGGTGCCCAAGGAGAGGCTGGAGGCTCTGTACGGCCGCGAGGTTGTCGTCGCGGACAGGGAGTTCGTCGAGCAGGGCATCGACGGCATGCTCAACGAGGCTCTCAAGATGGACGTGGCCTTCCTGGTGCGTCCAACGCCCTTCGCGATACGTGCACGGAGCCCCGCGGACGAGCCGCCTCAACCGCAAGTCGGCGGCGGCGGCGGAGAAATCCAAATCCAAAACCGACGTGTTCCCCGTTCCCCCGTCCCCGAACCGTAACGCTGACCACCCTCTCCTTCCTCCACGAATGGAAACAGGTCGTCGGTGATGCCTTCGCCGCCACGACGCACTCCGACCTGGTGCTGAGGGCCAAGGGTTTGGGGTGCAAGGTGAAGCACATCTACAACGCGTCCATCATGAACGCCGTCGCTGGGTGCGGCTTGCAGCTGTACCGGTTCGGTCAGGCGGTGTCCATCTGCTTCTTCACCCGGACGTGGAGGCCGGACTCGTTCTACGACAGGATCAAGGAGAACGCGGACCTCGGCCTGCACACGCTGCTGCTGCTGGACATTCGGGTGAAGGAGCCGAGCGTCGAGGCGCTGTGCCGGGGGAAGAAGGAGTACGAGCCGCCGCGGTTCATGAGCTGCGCCACGTGCGCGAGGCAGATGCTGGAGGTGGAGGACGCGCGGGGCGAGAAAGTGTACGGGCCGGACAGCATGTGCGTCGCGGTGGCGAGGATGGGTCAGGACGACGAGCTCATCAAGTCGTGCACGCTCAAGGAGATGTGCAACATCGACATGGGCGGGCCGCTGCACTCCATGGTGCTGGTGGGCGAGACGCACCCGCTGGAGAACGACATGCTGGCGATGCACAGGGCAAAGGATAGCGATTTCCTGCCGGAGGATCAGGTTCCCTCGCAGTACCTCGACGACATGTAGACTGAAAGTGAGTTGAATACACACGGCGATAATATAATCTATGTCCTTCCCCGGAGGCACTCCTGCGTGCATCGCTTGTTGCACTGGTCCTGCCACGCCGGCACAGTGTGCGGCAGACTGCACACGCAGCGCTGGCACGCCTCCGTGCACGCGTCGATGCCCGACGAGCCGCAGACGGTGACGCACGAGTTCGGGGTTGGATCCTTGGAGAGGTAGCCCAGGCGCTTGATGAGCCTGTCGGAGGCGCACACGCGCTCGCACGCGAAGGACGTCTCGTCGCCCTCGCCCTCTCGCCTCCTCCCATCCTCCTCACGCGCGCCCTTCTTGCGTCGGAAGGTCCTCTGCAGGACCAGCACCCCCAACCCCACCGGACCGGCGATCATCACCGGCTGCACCATTTTTCGTGTGCTCGTTCACCGTTACCTCCACACGATCGTCCTCTCGACGACGAGCGCCGACCTCCAGATCCGCCGTGCGCGCGTGCGACAGCTGAACCGCCACAAGGTTGAACCTTGAGGGTCTTTAACTCGTGCGCTTCCCCGAAACGGGCGCGCGGCTGCTCTGTGGGCAGAACAGAAATCGCGTCAGCAGGATGGGTCAGTTCAAACGGGAAAATCCCGCCCGAGCCGCCTTCATTAAAGCTCTGAGCAGCAAAAATTCAGAAGTGGGGAGTGAAGCCGTCGTCGCAGTCTTACTATGATTCAACACGTAAACAAGGTCAACACGCTAAGTCGCACCCATCACCACAAGAGTCTACAGGATGCCGTTCAGGACGCGCTGGTAGAAATCGTACTGCCTGGTGCACCACGCGTCCATGGAGTCGGATATCAGACCGAGCATGATCTCCACGCACTGCTCCTCGGTGCACTCCAAGTTGAACCGCCGCCTGAGGTTCTGCAAAACCTTAGGTCCAGCTTTGAAGCAGGGGCAACCCGACGCGGACATCATCTCCACCAGCTGCACGATGCGCTCGGCGTGCTTCCTCACCGACAGGTAGCCCTGAATGCAGAGTACCTTGTAGTAGTTGAAAGCCTCCGACGCGGCGCCCGTGTCGTCGCTGTCCATCACCTCGAGGTACTCGCGAGTGAGCTTGAAGGGGGACGATTCGAAGTTGATACCCCCGGGCGAGGTGGACAGCATGAAGTTGAAGTCGATGTGTATGAGGTGACCGTCGTCGTGCAGCAGGATGTTGCCGTTGTGGCGGTCCTTCACCTGCAGGATGTACGTCAGGATGGAGTATCCCGCGAGCGACTCGACAAAGTTCCGCTGCGCCTGCCTGAACCTCGGCTGGCCGGGCGCGCCGAACCTGGCCTCGAAGTGCTGCCTCAGGCTCGTGCCCCGCGGCGCCCTGCTCTTGATGGCGTGAATGGACGGGGCGTCGGTGACGGCCTCGATGAACGCCGACGTGGTACTCTGCGCGATGACCTCGAAGGGACGGATCCAGAGCGGAAGCCCGGAGTTGCGGTAAATCTGGCGAAACTGCTGCGTGAGCTGGATGGCCAGGAGCTCCTGCCGGCAGTTGTCTCCAGCCTTGATGATGACGGGCTTGAGCGACCACCCGGGCAGGGTACCGTACGGGCTCGAGGACCGAACCCTCTCCACCTTGTCGCACCACTTCTCTCCCAGGCCTCCCGCGCTTCGCTTCCACGGCGACGGGATCTGCGGCGTCGTCGGCGACCCGGGCTCGAGCGGCGCGGGGTTCGACGCATCCGCCGACCGGGGCCGCGTGGGAGTCAGCGCGGGGGGTGCCGCCGTGGCGTCCAAGGCCTCCAGCGGCGCGTGGATCTCGTGGTGGATGGCCTCGGCCATCTCCTCCAGTCCAACTTCGGAGGGTTTGCGCTGGTGCGTCGGGACGCGCGGCGGTCCCCTCCTTCCGGGAGCCGGGTTCTCCACGAAGAGGGTCACGCGAACGTGGCTCCCCTTGGGGCTGCCCCCGCCCCCGTCGCTGTCATCCTGGCTCCCCGCGTCGGCGCCGTCGCCCTTGTTCGTCGATCTGTTGCCCGAAAACCACGCGACGCTGCTCCACCGACCGGACGAGTCCCCGCTGCCCGACCGAGAGTGGTGCGCGGACCCTGCGTGTGAATCGCCCCTCTCCGACATGACCGCCAGGGACACGCGCACGATCTGTTCGTCCCCGCGGTAGACCTGCTCCAGCACCCGGTCCACCTTGCGCGAGATGCTCTCGTACGACGGGGTCCTGAGGTGCGTTGGCTTGACGCTCGCCGCGTTACCGCTGAATATGGAGGTGAACCCGACAGACGCGGCACCCGTGGGCGACACGCCCTTGGGGGACATCGACGGCGGGGACCTGGGGAACTTGGGGGACCTACGTCCGGCATCCTGGGACCTCTGCCTGACGTGCCCGGGCCTGTGGTCCGCGCTGAGCTCGTCGATCTCACCCAAGGAGCTCAGGTCCGAGAAGCTGGCCAGCGAGCCGCTCTTGCTTCGAACGTGATGCGGTCTGCCCACGCCGGTGACGGGCAGACCGGGATGCAGCGGCGGGACCGGCGCGGGTGACGTGGACGGGACCGGTACCGGTGGCTTACCCGTGCCAACCTCGAGGGGGGTGGACGGCGAATCCCTGAGGGAACTGAACGACGCGGGTCCAGACGATGGGACGCTCGCCGTGTCGTCGTCGATGGCATGGACCACCTCGAGGAAGACGAGGTAGGGAGCCTTCTCGCGCGAGTTGAGCAGGACAGCCTCCTCCGCGGGAAGCCTGACCACGCGCGCCACGTCGTTTCCCATGGGAAACATCACCCCCGTGCCCTTCGGGTGCCCCTCGACCAGCCCGTCGCTGACCCTCCTGATGCCCGCTCGGAGCGCCCCCTGGCGACCCTCCTGCGGCTGCCGCGACAGCTGCGCTGACAAGCCACACAGGTCCTCGGCCAGCTTGAGGGTCGATATGAACGTGTCCCTCCGCTGCTCCAGTTGCTCCTTGGCAAGCTCCGCGTTCGCCATCACCCCCCGGAGCTGCGCGTCGGCCTCCTCTCGCCGTCGCCTCTCGTCGTCCTCGCCGTCGCCCCCCTTTGCGAAGATCCTGATCTTGTCCAGAGCCTTGCCGAGCGTCTCGAGCGCACCCCCGCCGGCGCCGGGCGTGCCCAACCATCCCCCGTCCTGGTTATTACCCCCTTCACCGTTAGCGAAGAGCCGCGCTCGCCTGCTCGGCGACCCCGGCGGCGTGTCCAGTCCCTCCCTCGAGTACTCCGCGCTGCCAAATGACGAAGCCTCCTCCTGCGCAGTCAAGGACCTCCTCGCCCTGTGTGGGCTGATCGGAAGGTCGTCGAGGGTCAGGGCCCTGTCGAGCATGGGCGACAGGCACCTGAACGGCGGCTCCCACTTCCCTGCGAGTGCCGCCTGCTCGCACTGGCCCCTGAGCTCCAGTATGGGCCTCGGGTCATCGGAGTCCCCCGCGGCTGCGTTCAGCAGCCAGCACGTCTTGGTGGCGAGCCGGAGCGAGCGGCCGCAGAGGTCGACGATCATCTGCCTCAGCGCGTCGCTGGGCCTGATGATCTGGAGCATGATAATCTGGCTCAGGTACCTCTTGACCCCGGAGTCCGGCAGCGCGAGCATGCGCCTGCACAGCTGCTCAATCATGGACTCGTCCGTCGTCCTCCACAGGTAGGATATGGCGATCCACTCGTCGAAGTGCTCGCTGTCGAAGAACCTCAGGAGCGTCTCGGCCTTGCTCTCGGGGGATGGGAGGTGGGTCAGACCATTGCCCCGAACGCTCTTGATCTGCTCGCTCATCCCGTCAAATCGTCGATGCCCCGGTTCCCCTGCTCAACACTCCATCGCCTAACGTTGACGGGAAGAAAAAACTGAGTTGGAATGTTCTGGCGCCGCGAAAGTTCTCCGACGCCCGCGGAGGCTCGGTCGCGTCGTCGCCACCGGTCGTGCGCGTGCGATAACCCCTCGGTGACTATCCGAGAAGGTGCGGGTGACTCTCCGAACGCCGTGAGTCCTCCAACCCGTCCTAGGTTGCGCGCGCGCGACTGTCCGAGGGCGTACCCCAGAGCTTGAGTCCGTTGTCGAGCCGGACATCAATAACGTGATTTCAACCAGACCGCCATCACAACGTTCACCACGAGAGGCGGAGGTGCAACGCCGAGTTTCTGACCAGTTGCCCAGATTCCTTCTCGGGAGATGGTTTTGGCTCGTTTCGCCGTATGGATATCAGTACAAGTAGAGATAAAATGTGGTAACCGTAAACATGACATGGATCCAAACAGATTCACGGTTGGAAAATGCGCGACGAAAAAGAGCCCGAAAATGCGCGGTCTTGAACGAAATTTTGGGAAAGTCCGGGACCGCTTTTCTTGTTGGTGACGTGAGAAGGCCGAGGACGCAGCCACCCCTTTCCAGTACTTCTCGAGCACACCTTTGTTCGCTACAAGAGCCATGCAAATTTTTGTCAAGACCCGTGAGTACCCGCCCGCCTCGTGAACCCCGCCCCTCTTGCGCGATACCGCGCCCGTCGCGTCCTCGCCCCCGTCGTCTCGCTTTTTTGATCCTCGTCACCCCCGATTGGAATTGCTCCAACAACCGCTCGTCTTCTTCGCTCACCCGGCCACCCGTCCATTCCCCTCTCAACAGTCACCGGCAAGACTATCACCCTCGAGGTGGAGTCGTCCGACACCATCGACAACGTCAAGGCCAAGATCCAGGACAAGGAGGGCATTCCCCCCGACCAGCAGCGCCTGATCTTCGCGGGCAAGCAGCTCGAGGATGGACGGACCCTCGCGGACTACAACATCCAGAAGGAGTCCACCCTCCACCTCGTGCTCCGCCTCCGCGGCGGCCACTGCATGGTCCCCTGCGGCATCTTCGACGACCCCGCCATGGTCGCCGAGGTCAAGGAGGCGTGCGCCACCATCCGCAAGGCAATGGTTCAGATCAATGAGCTCCACGCCGCCGGGGGCAGCGCGCAGAACTTCAACCAGATGACGCGCTGGGTCATGACAAAGGAGGAGCACTGCGGGAAGATCATCAAGATCATGAGCGAGTACGCACTGTGCCAGAGGGTCAAGCCCGAGGTCTTCTCCAAACCCGAGGACTACGTCGACGCCCTCAAGGCCCACCACGCGGTGATGCAGTCCGCCATGAAGGCAAAGCAGAATGTGGACGTGGCCGTCGCCGATGCGCTGGAGCACTCGGTGGAAGATATGTCCAAGATGTACCTACCCAAGGAGTGACTTGCCGCTCCGATGACAGCGTCCAAACTGTGACGCCCAGCCGTTCGCGTCGGGCGTACTTTCCGTAGACACTTGTAATAAGCAGCTGCTATCCAATGACGGCGATTGACCAAAAGGTCACCTCAAGAAATTCTTCGTCAACACAACGCGTCTCGCCGGCGTCTCGCGCGTGACCGGGTCCGGTCACGACGCGAGCCGATAATCACGATGTGGCGGCTCGCCGTGATCATCCTCCTTCTCGTCGGATCAGCCCGAGGGGGCGACGGGTCGGAGGGAGGGTTCGCCGACCCGTCGAGCGGCTCCGTTGACTGCGCGGCGGTATTCCCCGGCATTGACGAGGCGTGCTGCCGCGCGCTGTCATCCAACGCCAGCTCACACCTGCCGATGGTTCGTCGACCTTTAGCACGGATGGCCTACGCGTCGGGGTCGTCCCTCCCCTACGACGCGGGGCACTACACCACCTGCGTCAACACGGAGGGTGCCGGGTACTTCACGCTCGCGTGGCACGTCGACGGGAGGGATATCCCGGTCGCCGAGCTCGGGCTCTGCCTTCCAGCCGCGTGTCGCAAGGCGGACGTGGAGAAGCTGACGGGAGCGGACTCGAATGGCGGCATATCCGCGGGCGCCATCGCGAACGGCACCCAAGAGGCGGTCGCCAAGGCGGAGGCGATGCTTCGTCCATTCGGCACGAGCTTCTGCGCGAGAGCCGGTGCCGACTCGGCGGCTGCGGCGCACTGCAGGGAGTATCGCGCGGTCATCGCCGTCATGGACGCGGCGGCGGCGATGGCGAATGAGTTGGCGAGCGACGACGGAGGAGGCGGCGGGGTCTCCGTGGGACCCTTCACGCTCGGCGAGGACGCGACGGTGCGGCTGCGGGTAGCGTCGTCCACGGAGGACCGCGTGGGGTTCTTCACCAACGCAAAGTCGGGCTGGGCGGCGTTCTTCGCGGTCGTTCTCGTCGCGCTGGTCGCGGTCGCCGTCGTTGGGACGGCGCTGGACGCGTTCGAGGCGGCCGGTGGGGAGGCGCGCGATGGGACCGTGTCGGAGCCGCTGTTGGGCGACGGGGAGGAGAGCGATAGGACCGTGTCGGAGCCGCTGTTGGGCGACGGGGAGGATCACAGAGAGGAATCCGAGGAGCTCGTCGACGCCGGGGACGGGGGCAATCGGGACGGGCAGTCGTCTTGGGTTCCAAATCAGGTAGCGGATGGGTTGAAGATGTTCTCCATTCGAAGGAACTGGCCGAAGCTGGTGGCCGCGCCAGCCGAGCCATCGCCAACGGACTGTCTCAACGGGATGAGGGTTCTATCCATGGTTTGGATCGTCCTGGGACACACGATGATGATGCCCGCGCCGTTGAACGGCTTTGATAATCCGGAGGATCTCGTCGCCAGTTTCGGCGCCAGGTCGAAGGTTTGGTTCATGACCGTCATCGGCGGGCAGATTGCGGTTGACAGCTTTTTCTTCTTGGGCGGATTTCTCATTGCGTACCTCGGCGTTCGGGACCTGGAGAAGAGGGGCGGGAAGATACCGTACGGCGCTATGGTTTTGCACCGATACATCAGAATCACCCCGGCTTTCGCGTTTACGATGGTGTTCTATTCGCAGATTGTGTCCAGGATCGGCGATGGACCGTTCTTCGTGAGGTATCAGCAGTCCGTCTTCCGGCGGTGCGACAACGCGAGTTGGGTAACCTCCCTCCTGTACCTCCATAACTTTGTTCCCTTTGATTCGGATCAAGTCTGCATGGGGTGGAGCTGGTACCTCGGCTGCGACATGGTATTCTTTGTTATGTCTCCTGCCCTGCTTCTGCTGCATCACCACCGTCCAAAAATAATGTGGACGGTGATGATTGCCGTGGCATTGGCCTCCTCTGTCCTCACGGTGCGCTCATTCATACCCATATCCCTTTCTCTGCCTGCGGATCCGTCCTACGCAATGATTACCGAATTACTTGATCTTATCTTATGAGGTGACTTCCGCCGCCAAGCAACCATCTCTTTCTAGAGTTCGGCCGCTGGTGGAATGAAAGAGGCACTCTCCATGCTGAGACAAGGTCAATGAGCGTTGCGCGGATCTGCAAGCAAAATTTTCGCCTGCTTTGCGTGAACCTTCCTGACTCTCACTCTTGTCTCTTTCAGTTTTGGCTGGTGGTACACTACGACCTGGGTTGCTACGTGTTCGGGGAATCGTGGCGGGACTACAGCTACTACGCCTACAGCAAGCCCTACACGCGAGTCCCTGCTCATCTGGTCGGGATGGCGTTTGGTTTTGTCAACGAGCGGTGGATCTCTGACCCGGCGATGACGCCGAACCTCAACCGCGCAGCGGTCAAAACCTGGGGTGCCGCGGCCGTCACCGCGCTGTTTGCGTGCGTTTTGGCGCCGCTGTCCGACTATCGGGACCCAGAAAGTTGGTCGTCGTGGGTCAATGCCATCTTCATCACCCTGTGTCGACCCGTGTGGGCTGCGGGCCTCGGCATCATCGCGACCCTGTGCGCCGCAGGTCAGCTCGAAGGTCTCAACGCGTTCTTGGCGCACCCGGGTTGGACACCGTTCGCCAGGCTCACGTTTGGCGCGTATCTGATGCACCCAGTCGTCATCAAATGGTTCGCTGGCACCGCGACGAGCAGCTATCACTTCGGATGGCGATATATGATGGCTCACGCGCTGTTCAACTCGGCGTTTTCTTTCCTGTTCGCAGCTATTGCGTGGCTTTTGGTGGAGCGGCCGGTGATGTCAGCAATGAAGAGAGGCACGAGGGCTCGCAGGGACGAGTAATACGAGACGATGCCATTCGTGCGATTTGAATAATCATCAATTCCAAATGTGACAGTCCTAAAACCTGTTTTTGTTGCGGGGCAGAACCCTGCGTTATCCTATTTCTTCCTATTTTTTTGGTGCTCGACTGGGCCGAGCTTTTGTTTGTCTACTGCTGCTTCTAGTTTCCCCGTTTGTTTCCCTGTTCTACGAATATAATACTGGTTTCCGTGTCCTTGTACATACACTGGTTTCTCTCCCTCCCCCGAAAATGAATGAATGTTTGTGAATCCAGAATCAAATCACGCCGTGGATGGGCATCGGGTCAGACTCATGTGGACTCGGAGTCGACACCTCTTCTCGCGAGGGAGCCTCGGTTCTCGGGCGCTTGGCGTCATTCTTGCGCTTGGCGAGTTCCTCTTCGCGGGCGCGCTTGCGTTCGAGCTCGAGCTTTTTCTTCTGTTCGCGCTCCTCCATCATCTTTTGGATGCGGAGCTTCTTCTGCTCTTGCTCGAGCTTCTTCTTCTGCTCGCGCTCCACCCGCTCGCGCTCCCTTGCCTGCTCACGAGCCTCCTGCTCCTCCCGCTTCTCGAGCTCACGCTGAGCCCTGTTGAGGTCCTCACCCATCACCTGACCGAGGGCCGCCGCCTCGTTGACGTCGATCATCATCGTCTTCGTCCCGGTGTCTCTGCTTTTGGACAGGAACGACTTGGCCGACGCCGCACCCGTCTTCTTCGAGCTCGGACCGGAGTCTCGGAAAAATGACGTCGCCGGCTTACGGCTGGGCGGCGCGAACATGGACGTGGACGCCGGGCGGCTGGCCTGAACGGTGGTCTTTGGGGCGACACTCGCGGTCGCTGTGCCGGCGAACCTCTTCTTGGGCTCCCTTCGAGCCCTCGGCGTGAAGTGCCCGTGGGTCGGCGCGGAGGCTTCGCACGGAGGCGCCCCCGCCGCGGCGAGAAGCCGCGGGGAGAGGTACATTTCCTGTTCACGCGCAAAGCGTGGGGGATACCAAGGTTGAATAACCATCGTGGAAGAGAGAGCGAGGCTGGAGGGCGACTATCGTGCGCGCAAACCAGACCACACGACTCAGAGCCGTTCGAGGCGAAACCCGGGGCGAGATTTTCGAGAGAATGAAAGTGGCGATTGTCAGGCATTCACCTCCATAGGTCGGTAATTGTCCGGCGCTCCATCCACCTGAATCTTGTCCCTAATCGACGCGACGGCGTCGGCAACCTTTTCGAAAAAGGAGGAAGAAATGGTTGGACTGTTCAGCTCTCACTCGGGTTCGAAAAATCAAGCCAGTTCCTGCCACGAAGAAGGTAGGGTTTTTTTGGCTACCGCGGAGGGGCAATTGGCCTAGTAACTCACCGCAGGAACGTCCTGCTGAAGCTGCTGAAGGTCAAATCTCTCCCTGAGGCCGATCAGAGCCCGTGCGATCAAGCTCACCCACTGGTCTTTATCGTTGGTCGCGAGATCTACGAGAGTCCGGACCTCCTCCTTCAAAGAGTCCCGCTGACCTTTCCTCATGAAGAGGGTACCCTGCAAGGCCCCTCGACGAGCCTGGGGCTCGAGCCGAGAGAACTGTTCACATAGAGACCCGAGGACCTCCTTGTTGTACTGAACTCCGGCCTGAGCCGCGCCCCAGGGCTCCGAAAGCAGTCGCTCGACGTTCTTGTCGAGCAGCGTGCTTCCCACGGAAACTCCCATTATCCCCGCTTTGTTTTCCCGCTCTCCCTTTTCACCCCCCCCGGAAGTGCTCCCACGTATCCGCGGAAACCCTCCAATAAAGCGGCACCCCTGCCCCTTTATTTAGTGAATCCCTTGTCCCCCGTCACCACCGCAAACGAGCCTGCGAACTTCTTCGAGGCGCCGCTTGTCGCTGCGGAACGGGGGAGGACTGATTTCCCGCGGCCCTCACTCCGCTTGAAATACGACAATTCCGAGGAGACTGGCCGACAAAGTTGTGGGCTGGCGCGGGTGACAAATCGGGAACGATTTCTCGCGACTTTCGCGATTTCCGCAGCGCAGGCGGAAATAAATTTCGCCGGGCCGCGTGTCGAGAGGCACACAGAGACGAGAGTGTTGACCCTCTCACTCGCAGCCTCGCCGCTATGGACGACTTTGACCCCACCGTCACCAACTCGCCTAAGTTCCGCCTGATCGCCGTGCAATGCGTGAGTCCCCCGTCCGCCTCTCCCACGCCGCGTCCCGTCCCACTGCGCCGGGGCCGAGCGAGGAAAAAGAGGCACCATAGGATCGTCGGGTGGTTACCCCCGCGTCGCAGCCTCTATGCTTCCTCAACGTTGCAATCGACGGCCCGGCGTGACTTATTCATGCACCGAGGCATCTATCACGCGTCGCGCCGGGCCCGAGATC
>MDTE01064279.1_pt1 | contig 12307 bp, 14 predicted proteins | sample 811231 | NCBI WGS metagenome assembly MDTE01 (sample SAMN05326651, study PRJNA326480) | marine metagenome | isolation source: seawater | place: Indian Ocean: Red Sea | collected 2010
CACGTCGTCGTACTTGTCGAGCACCTTGCCGACGCCGACCAGAATCCGCTGCGCCCGCACGAGATCCGCGGCGTCGGCGACCGCGACCTGCGGCAATGTGAGTGCGGCACTGAGTGCTGCAACCGCAAGATGCCGTAGCGACAGGTTCATGTGTTCATCTCCATTGAGGGTTCGTCGCGGTGACACCGTGCGGGCGTCTGCAAAACGGTGGCCCGAAATTACCCTGGGTCGACGTTCCCGGTTCGGCAAAACACCCCGAGTGGTGGTTCACGCCCGACGGGTGTCAGGTGGTGCGACGTTGACACTCTGGTCGGGCCGGTGGTATCCCTCGCGCCCTTTACACGCATTCGGCAGCAGACGATGGAAGGGATCAACCCACGCACGCCCGTTCTGGTAGGCGTCGGCCAACTCAAACACCCGATCGCCGACCTCGCGGAGAGCGTCGAACCCATTGAAATGATGCTGCGGGCCACGCGGCTGGCCGAGGCGGACACGGGCGTTACATTGCTCGACCAGGTGGATTCGGTGCGGGTCGTGCGCGGCGTATGGGAGTACGTGAACCCGGCCGGCTGGATCGCCGCACAGATCGGAGCCGGCGATGCGCAGACCGTTGGCACGCTGTTCGGCGGCAACCAGAACCAGGCGCTGATGAATCAGACAGCCAGGGACATCCTCGCCGGAAACGCCGAGCTTGTACTGATCACCGGCGCCGAGAATGGGTACAGCGCTGCGAAGGCCCGGAAGACGGGGGTCACCCTGCCGGCGACGGAGACGCCCGGTGAGCCCGATGTCGTCTTCGGGCACGCGCAGAAGAGCGAACACCATCACTTCGAAATGGCCAAGGGCATCCGGATGGCGATCCAGGTGTATCCGATGTACGAGAACGCCATCCGACATGCCCGCGGCGAAACCATGTCAGGGCACCTGGAGCGAGTCTCCTCGCTGTGGTCGAGGTTCAACGACGTTGCGCAGCGCAATCCCACCGCGTGGATCGACTACAACCTGACGGCGGAAGAGATTGTGACCCCGTCGCCAACGAACCGGGCGGTCAGCTATCCGTATCCGAAGCTGATGAACGCGAACAATGCGGTCGACATGGGTGCGGCGCTCATCGTGACCTCGGTCGGCAAGGCCCGCGAGTTGGGGATCGACGAGTCGCGGTTCGTCTATCCGCACGCGGGTGTCGAAGGTCAGGATCATTTCTCCGCTTCGGTGCGCGATAACTTCCACACCTCGCCCGGAATCCGCCTGATCGGCGAGACGCTCTTCGAGCTTGCCGGCGTCGCTGCTGCGGACCTCGACTATGTCGACCTTTACAGCTGTTTTCCGTCGGCGGTGCAGGTTGCCGCGATGGAGTTGGGGCTGGGTGAGGCGCGTGATCTGACGGTCACGGGTGGACTGACGTTCAACGGCGGGCCGCTCAACAATTACGTCATGCACAGCATTGCGCGAATGGCGGAGTTGCTGCGGGAGAACCCGGGCACTACGGGGCTCGTCACCGCCAACGGCGGCAATCTCTACAAACATGCGCACGGCATCTATTCGGCGTCGCCGCCGGCACGGGACTTCGAATGGCGCAACGTGCAGCCGCAGATCGATGCGCTGCCGGGTCGCACCTGTGTTGCCGAACACGACGGTGAGGTGACGGTCGAATCGTATGCCGTCATGTACGGTGTTGACGGGCCGAATGTTGCGCACGTCGCGTGTCTCACGCCGGACGGCGCGCGGACCTGGGTCAACGCCGAAGACCCCGACCTGATGCTCGCGATGACGCGCGAAGAGTTCTGTGGGCGTGCCGGCAATCTGTCGGCGCAGGGGCTGCAGCTTCGCTAGTCGGTTAAGGCCGGTGCGTCGTCACCGTTCCGTTGGACTGAGGAGACAGTGATTGGAGACGTTCCTCAATTTTCTGGTTGAGCATGGCTACGCGGTCGTCTTTGCCTGGGTGGCCCTGGATCAGGCGGGGCTGCCGCTGCCCGCGGTGCCGATTCTGCTGGGGGCGGGCGCGCTCGCGTCGGCGGGAACGCTCTCGCTGCCGGTTGTCGTAGCGGTTGCGGCCCTCGCGTCAGTGCCGATTGACTGGATCTGGTTCGAGTTGGGACGCCGACGTGGGGGTCGCGTATTGAACCTGCTGTGCGCCATCTCGCTCGAGCCGGACTACTGCGTGCGCAATACCGAAGCCATGTTTTCGCGCCTGGGCGTTGCCTCCCTGCTCATCGCCAAGTTCGTGCCGGGGCTGCAGACCATTGCACCGCCGATGGCGGGCATGACCGGCATGTCGCTCGTCTTCTTTCTGCTGCTGGATACCGCCGGTGCGCTGATCTGGGCCGGGCTCATCGCAGGCATCGGCTTTGTGTTCGGCGACCAACTGACCTCGATGGCGGAGCAGTTTGCCGAACTCGGAACGCTGGCCGGCATCATTGCGGTTACGGCCATCGTCGGCTGGTTCGGCTGGAAGGCGACGCAGCGCACCCTGTTTCTGCGTTCGCTCCGCATGCGGCGCATGACGCCCGTCGAGGTGAACGCGCGCCTTTAGGAAGACGGGGATGTGCACGTGATCGATCTGCGTCACCAGTACGATGTGGATGTGCTCCCCCGGACGGTCCCCGGCGCCCTGCGCATACCGATGGAGTTCATCGATCAGCATGCGCATCGAATACCCCGCACGAGCGACATCATCCTGTATTGCAGCTGACCGGATGAAGCCTCGAGCGCCCGTGTGGCACTCAAGTTGAAACGACGCGGCGTGGCCAACGTCTTTCCGATGATTGGCGGTATGGAGGACTGGATCGAAGCGGGCCTCCCGACGGAAACCGTTACCGACTGACCACGGCCGTGCCCGATCGGTGCAGCGCGTAGTGGTACGCTCTGCGGCTTCAGCAGAGTCGGGGATACCGCGTGGTCAGGATTGGCATAGTCGGGGCGGGCGCAAACACGCGTTCGCGGCACATACCTGGGTTTCAGGCAATTGAGGGCGTCACGCTGACGGGCGTCTGCAATCGGTCGCGCGAATCGTCGCAGGCCGCGGCAGACGCGTTCGGGATCGAACGCGTGTTCGACACCTGGGAAGCGCTCGTCGAGTCGGATGACGTCGACGCAATCTGCATCGGTACCTGGCCGTACATGCATCATCCGATCACCCTGCGCGCACTTGCGGCGGGCAAACATGTGCTTACGGAAGCGCGGATGGCAATGAATCTCGCTGAGGCGCGGGAAATGTACGCCGCGGCCGAAGCGAGCGACAAGGTGGCGATGATCGTTCCGGCGCCGTTCTACCTGAAATACGAGGCGACCGTGCTGCAGATGGTTGCTGACGGGGTATTCGGGGACTGGCTAGACATCCACGTGCGCGGCCTTGGCGGTGCATACGCGCCGGACGCGCCGCTTGCCTGGCGTCAGCGCAGGGATCTGTCGGGCAACAACGTCATGTCGATGGGGATCATGAACGAGACCGTACGCCGGTACGCGGGGCACGAGGCGAGCGTGATGGCCTCCGGCAAGATTTTTACCACGGAACGTACCGACGCAGAGACCGGCGAGCGCCGCGCGGCAGACGTGCCAGAGAGCCTCGGCATCGTCGCTGAACTCGAATCCGGGGCGACGGCGGTCTATCACTTCAGCACGGTAGCGGCGGGCGGTGACAACGGGGCAATCGAAATGTACGGCACGAAGGGCGCGGTGCGTTACGCCGACAGCGCCTGTCAGGTGCGGCTCGACGGCGGGGACTGGGCAGCGCTCGAAGTTGAGCCCGGCCGCGAAGGCGGCTGGCGCGTGGAGGAGGACTTCATCGACTCGATCCGTGACGGCGCACCGGTGACCCACACCTCGTTCGCCGACGGAGTCCGCTACATGGAGTTCACCGAGGCGGTGCGACAGTCCCTCGTCGAGGGGCGGCGCATCGAACTGCCGCTCGCGTGATCACGGAATAAACCTCGTGCTTCATCCGTAAGCAGGGGTAAATGGCCGACCCGCTTTACCGGATGTTGGATGCCGTAGAGCCGGGCGCACACGCGCTCGCGACACAGATGCTGGGCAATCGCGACGACGCTGCTGATGCGGTGCAGGACGCGCTGCGTTCCGTGCTCGAACGCGGGGGCTCCTACGATCCCGGTCGGGGGCCCTATAGCGCGTGGTTTCTCGCGATCGTGCGCAACCGCTGCATTGACCTGCTGCGCTCCCGTGCGTCCCGCCGCGAGGTCGCACTGGAAGACGACGCTCCGGACTGGCGTGGGCCCCCCGACGCGGAACCGGAGAGCGCGCTCGCGCAGTCAGAGCTTAAGGGCAGGCTGAAAGCCGCGATCAGCTCGCTTGCGCCGGAACATCGGGAGATTGTGATTCTGCGGGACTATCTGGGACTGACATACGCCGAAATAGGCGAAGTGGTTGGCGTCCCCCAGGGCACGGTCATGTCGCGCCTGCACCGCGCGCGCCTCGCGCTGCTCGAGCGACTGAAGGACGATGCACATGACAACCTGTGACGACGTGGCGGATCGCCTCAGCGGCTACGTGGATGGCGAACTGACCCAGGGCGGCCGGCAACGCGTGGACGTGCACCTGGAAGGGTGCGACGCGTGTCGCCGGGCCGTCGCCGAACTGCGCGAACTGAAGGAGCGCATGCAGGCGCTCGACCTTGGAGAAATGAGACGGGAGGAATGGCGGGAAATGGTTGATGACACTGTGGTGCAGACCAGTCGGAGCCTTGGCTGGATACTGTTCATTGGCGGTGCGGGATTCCTGACGGCATATGGAATGCTCGGGTTCCTGGCCGACAGTGAAGTCAGCGGCGTGGTCAGGTTTGCGGTTTCCGCGGTCTTCGGGGGCCTCACCTCGCTCTTTGTCTCCGTTCTGCGTGAGCGCATGATCCGGAGCAAGACCGACCCCTACAATGATGTGGAGATCTGAATGATCGTCGTAACGTCCGAACAGATTGCGGGCAAGCGGGTCGTCAAGACCCTTGGGCTGTGTCGTGGCAATACCATCCGTGCGCGGCACATCGGTAAGGACATCATCGCAGGCCTGCGCACGCTGGTGGGCGGTGAGATCAGCGAGTATTCGAAGCTCATCGCCGAGTCCCGCGAGCAGTCGATCGATCGCATGGTCACTGAGGCCGAACACCTCGGGGCCAATGCCATCGTCGCGGCGCGCTTCACCACGTCGGTGATGATGGGCGGCGCCGCGGAGTTGCTTGCGGTCGGGACTGCGGTCGTCGTCGAGGACAACTGATCGTCCCCTTTGCGTTGCGTGAGAGTCGTGGGGGTAAGTGTCAGCGTGGGCTGAACAGCTCGCCGACGCTTTCCCCTGTGTGAATCCGGCGGATCGCTTGTGCCATCAGCGACGCGATCGACAACACGGTCAGTTTGTCGATGCGCTTGGCGTCCGGGACGTGGACGGTGTTCGTCACGATGAGCGACTCGATCGGCGCGGCTTCGAGCCGTTCGACGGACTCACCGACCAGCACGCCGTGTGTCGCGCCCGCAATGACCCTGCCGGCGCCCGCGCTCTTCAGCGTTCGCGCGGTCTCGACGAGGGTACCTCCGGTCGAGATTTCGTCTTCGAAGACGATGCAGTCTTTCCCGTCCACGTCCCCGACAACCGACCCCTGGCGTACTTCGGTGTCACTGATCCGGCGTTTGTCGATGATGGCGAGCGGGAGTTCCAGTTGAGACGCGAACTTGCCGGCGCGTTTGGCGCCGCCGGCGTCGGTTGCGACGACTACGGAGTTGGCCATGTCGCACGTTTCGGCGACGTGTGCGGCGACGATGGGGATGGCTGTCAGGTGGTCGACGGGCATGCTGAAAAACCCGTGCACCTGTTCCGCGTGCAGGTCCATCGTCAATACCCGATCAGCGCCCGCGGTCTTCAGCAGGTCAGCGATGAGGCGGCCCGCGATGGAAATGCGGGGCGCATCCTTCTTGTCTGAACGCGCATACGAGTAGTAGGGAATCACCGCCGTGATTCGCTTCGCCGATGCGCTGCGGAGCGCGTCGAGCGTGACGAGCAACTCCATGATCCGATCGCTCGCCGGTTCGGTAAACGCCTGGACCACGAAGACGTCTCGTTCCCTGACGTTCGCCATGATCTGGACGGAGAGGTTGTCGTTGGAGAACCGCGACAGGCCCAGGCCGGAGCGCTCAACCCCGAGTTGCGTGCAGATCTCGTCAGCCAGTGCGGGGTTCGAGCTCCCGGCAAAAACCAGCAGTTCGTTGTTCATTGGAATCTCCGGACCCCGAGGCAGGTGTGGCAGGCAGCGAATACTACTGGAAACCTGCACGGAACCGAACCAATCCGCCCAATTCGGGGTCGTTTTACCCAATACTCACGGTTGACTGTTCCTCGGATTCCTGTAGCACCGAGGTCGGTCCGGGGAGGAGTGGCGAGGCAGGTCAACGTGACCGCAGAGAAGGGTTCGTTCATTCGTGGCGTTGGCGGTCCGATGTTGCGGTGTAATCCCCGGTGGGAGCCTGTCGATGCCAATCAAGCCGCGCTTACCCTTTTTGGCGAACCCACCGTCGAGGCGCTCTGTGTGCGCCTGCGCTCCATCGACACCCGGTCCAATGCGATCCACGACCTGGATGCCGGCCGGATACTGATCACGCGGGTTGTCCTGGATGACGTCAATCTGATGCAGTGTGCTTCGGTTGGTGAAGCGCCGCGTGACGGTGTTCCTCCGTTGGTGAGGCTCTACACGGAAGCGTTTCGGGCCAGCCCGACACCCACCATGGTGGCTGATCGACGCTCGCGGAAACCCATCGACGTCAATGAAGCAGGCTGACGTGATGCTGCTCGACGGCACGATGCCTGGCATGACCGGCATCGACGTAATTGGGCAGCTGAACCAGCGCGACTTCCGTCTCCCGGTCGTCATGATGAGCGGCTATGGTGAAAGCCGGGTCGAAGGCATTGGGTACCGCGGGGCGCTCAGTTTTGTCGCAAAGCCGTTTACCGCCAACACACTGTTGAAGACTGTTTCCGATGCCCTCCTGGCGTCAGGGCAGGAGGATCAGGAATAACACCGCGCCGGCGGCAATTCCAATATTGCGACCCGTCGTGAGTACGCCGCGTTCCAGTTGCTGCCTCAGCTCGGTGCCGGGATCGCCACCTGCCTGCACCCTTCGGATGATCGGCACTTCGAAGACGCTGACGCTGATCGCGATGGCTGTCGAGGCGGCAACCAGCATCGCCTGACCGGCCGTGTTCCCCGGCAGGATCGTCCACAAGGTCAGAGCCAGGAGCCAGTTGGCGGCCGGGCCGCCGCGACTCATCGAAAGGAACTGACTCACCGAGTTGCGCGCCATGTCGAACTCGAACATGAAGAAGAACTGACGCGTTTGCTTCAGGACCGGCGACCGCGCGTTTGCAAAGCGGGCGCCCGTGAAATGCCCCCACTCGTGTGCGAGGTAGGCGAGCACGTATCCCGCAATGATGCCGTTTGCGATGCTGACGAACCCGGCGAGGAACAATCCAGACTCGATGGCCCACAGGTCGCCCGCCCCGAAGAGGGTGAGCGCCGCCATCGCGGCCGCGAAGTGATGCTGTGCGATGCGCGACAGGCCTTCGTTCGGGTCGCGCTCGGGTTGCTGCGCTTCCTGAGGCGCCTCGGGCGTTTTTGCGACGGTTGATGGTTCGCTCGCCTGCGCCGTCGTTTCCGTTTCCTCTCCCGCTTCCTGTTCCGTTTCCGGCAGGGTCTCCGCGGATTCAGCGGAGACAGCGTCTTGTGGGTGGTCTGGCTGGCGGTTGCTGCTGCTGGACATTGGCGTTCCTCAGCGGACGAGACAGGCCACTAGGTTACAGCCTGCCGGGCGGCCACTCAAAGGATGGCACCCTGTTCTGGCTGCTCGGCCGCCCCGGTCGGACGGTCCGCGTCAGGCAGCCTGACGTCGCCCGATGAGGTCGGGGGACATCAGTTTGATGCCCTGACGGTGCGCAAGGTTCATAGCGTCCCCGGCTCGCCCCTGCAAGTCGTCCGGGCGGTGCGCGTCCGAGTTGACGAGGACGGGCGCACCCGCCTCCGCGACGACGGTCCAGAACGGCTCCCACGGATACTGCGGGAACGCCGTCGGCCGGCCGGCAATCTTGCGCAGGCCGAGCGCATTGATCTCGAGACCAACGCCGTTTTCGGCCGCGGCCTGGGCGATATCCCGGGCGCAGGCCTCGGTGTTCGCATCCCACGTGGGGTAACAGTTACCAAACAGATCCGGGTGCGCAATGAAGTCGAACAGACGCGTCTCGATCATCTCGACGCTGTAGCGCGCGAAGTCGGCAAGGGTTTTCGCGCTGGTCGTGCCGCCGTAGGTGCCCGACCACTTGCCGTTGTCGTCGGTGAAGAAATGCGCCGCACCGATGAGATAGTCGAACGCCCGCTCGCCCAGCAGTTCGTCTTCGTAGTAGTGATGGAGCCGCGGGACGTACTCGCACTCCATGCCCTTCTTGATGTTGAGTTGGGGGAAGTCTTCGCGCGCCCGGTCGATGGCGCCGATGTAGTCATCGAGTTGTTCGTAGTGCATGCGCACCCGGATCCATCGGTCATCGGGCATCGCCGAGTGATCGGAGAAACCGAGGGTCTCCATGCCGAGTTCCACGGCCCGGGCGCAGTAGTCCGCCACGTCCCCTTTCGCGTGTTTGCAGCGAAAGGTGTGCGTGTGGAAGTTGTGTTTGAAGTCTTGGTCAACGAAGTTGGTCATGGTCGTTCAGGCGATGCCGTCCTGTGTCAGCAGTGCTTCGAGGTCTGGTTTGCGGCCACGGAACGCGACGAACATGTCCATTGCGTCGACGGAGCCACCTACTTCGAGCACTTCTTCGAGAAACCGTTCGCCGGTTTGCCGGTTGAAAATGCCCTCTGCCCTGAATCGGGCGAACGCGTCCGCGGAAAGGACCTCCGCCCACTTGTAACTGTAGTAGCCGGCGGCGTAACCCCCGCCAAAGATGTGGCCAAAGCTGTGCTGGAAGCGATTGGTCGCTGACTGCGGGACGACGGTGACTTCGCTGCGCACGTCGTTCAGCACGGCCTGAATGCGGCCCTCCGCCGCGGGATCGGCATCCATGTGCAGGCGAAAGTCGAACAGCGCGAACTCGAGTTGGCGAACGGTCAGCATCCCGGACTGGAAGTTTTTCGCAGCCAGCATCTTTTCGAGTAACGCGTCGGGCAGGGACTCGCCGGTCTCGAAATGTGACGACAGGAAGGCAAGCGCCTCCGACTCCCAGCACCAGTTCTCCATGAACTGGCTCGGCAACTCGACGGCGTCCCACGCAACGCCGTTGATCCCTGACACATCGGAGTAGCTCACCTTGGTCAGCATGTGGTGCAGGCCGTGGCCAAACTCGTGGAACAGGGTGACCACTTCGTCGTGGGTCAGGAGTGCGTCGGCATCGCCGACCGGCGCCGTGAAGTTGCAGGTAAGGTAGGCGACGGGAATCTGCACGCCGCTTTCCGTCTTGCGCCGCACCCTGCAGTCGTCCATCCACGCGCCACCCTGTTTGTGCTCGCGGGCATAGGCGTCGAGATAGAAACGCGCGATGCGCTCGCCGCCTTTGGAGACTTCGTAACAGCGAACGTCGGGGTGCCACGTCTGCCAGCCGTCCACCTGGGCGATCGAGACGTCATAGAGCCGCTGCGCCACCTCGAACATGCCAAGAATGGTCCTGGTCGCAGGGAAATAGGGCCGAAGGGCTTCCTGGGAGACGTCATAGCGCGCCATCCGCAGCTTCTCGCCGAAGTAGTTCACGTCCCACGGTGCGAGTTCCCCGACGCCGTGGTGGGTTGCGGCGTATTCGGAGAGGGCAGCAAATTCCCGCTCGGCGGCAGGCTTCGAGCGGCGCGCCAGCTCTTCCAGGAAGCTGATGACTTCTCCTGGCGTGTCGGCCATTTTCGTTGCGAGGGAGTACTCGGCGAAGTTGCCGAAACCGAGCAGGGCCGACATTTCCTGCCGGAGGGCGAGAATCTCGGTCATGATCGGACCGTTGTCGTACTGGCCGGCGTTCGGGCCCTGATCGGACGCTCGGGTCGTGAATGCCACGTGCATCTCTTCGCGCAGGGCACGGTTGTCACAGTACTGCTGGACGGGCAGGTAAATCGGAAAGTCCAGGGTCAGCAGCCAGCCGTCAAGCTCTTTGGCTTCCGCCAACTGCCGGGCGAGTCCGAGGGCGGTATCCGGGAGGCCGGCCAGCTCGGACTCGTCGGTCACGTTCCTGGTCCAGGCCTGCGTCGCGTCGAGCAGGTTTTCGCTGAACTTCGCCGAGAGTTCCGAGAGTCGCGAACGAATCTCTGCAAACCGCTGCTGCTCCGCGCTGGGCAGGTCAACGCCGGACAGGCGGAAGTCGCGGAGCGCGTTCTCGATGATTTTCTGCTGGGCGGGTTCGAGCGCATTGAACCCGGAGCCTTCGCGGATCGTCCGGTAGGCCCGGAACAATGCTGCGTTCTGACCAACCTCCGTGTGAAACGCGCTGAGCTTCGGCAGGCAGGCGTTATACGCCTCGCGCAGCGCTTCGGAGTCGGCGACGCCGTGCAGATGGCCAACGGGGGACCAGGCGTGTGCGAGCCGATCGTCCATTGCCTCGAGGACGCCGACGGTGTTGTCCCAGGTCGGATCCGTGATCTGCTCGAGTTCCGCAATCACGGCGCGGCTGTCCGCGAGGATCGTCTCGATCGCGGGGACGATGTGCTCGGCCCTGATCGCCTCGAAAGGCGGCAGCTCGTGGTGTTCGAGCAACGGATTGTCTGCGCTCACGCCCATTCTCCCGGGAATGCTGGGCGCGAAGTATGACCGATGTTGTGGCGGGACCGAAGCGGCGGGTGGATGAGCAGCCTTGAGCGCAGATACCGGGCGCCCTATTGTTCGCGGCACGCAGTCCAGCCAAGAGCAGATCATGTCGGAAGACCGGGTGACCGAACTCGAGATCAAGGTGGCCTTCCAGGAAGACACCATCACGCAGCTGAACGACGCGCTCGTCGCACAGCAGGGCCGCATCGACGTGCTGGAGAGGCGTGTGGACGCCCTGATCGAGACGATTGCCCGGCTGCAGCCCGCCGCCGATCCGACCGCGGAGGAGCCGCCGCCGCACTACTGACTCAGCCGGCGGGGAGGGGTTCCCCCGCAGTCGAGCCTTTTGGCGTCGTGGCTTTGCCCGTGTCAGGCACGGCGTCTTCCGAGGCAATCCCGAGTGTCCGCCGCGGATCGAGCGCGTCCCGTACGGCCTCGCCGATGAAGATCAGCAGAATCAGCATCGTTGCGAGGGTCGTAAAGACCGAGATACCGAGCCAGGGCGCTTCGAGATTGGCCTTGGCCGCGGACAGCAATCGACCGAGCGACGGCGAATCGAGGGGCAGTCCGAAGCCGAGAAAGTCGAGTGCGGTCAGCATCGTGATCGAGCCGTTCAGGATGAACGGGAGGTAGGTCAGCGTTGCGACCATGGCGTTCGGCAGGACGTGCTTCACGATGATCGTCGCGTTGCCAACGCCAAGGCTGCGTGCCGCGCGGACGAACTCGAAGTTGCGTGCACGCAGGAACTCGGCGCGCACGACGCCAACAAGCGCCATCCAGCTGAACAGGGTCAGGATGCCGAGCAGCCAGAACACATTGGGTTCGACGATCGACGCGAGGATGATCAGGATCAACAGTACCGGCAGCCCGGCCCAGATCTCGACGACGCGCTGCCCCAGAAGATCAACAAGGCCCCCAAAGTAGCCCTGCAGCGCCCCGACGGTCACACCGATGGTCGATGCGATGATTGTGAGCGTGATTCCGAACAGGACGGACAGGCGGAACCCGTAGAGCAGCTTCGCAACGATGTCGGTCGAGCCGCCGTCCGTCCCGAGCCAGTGCTCGGCGGTTGGCGGATGTGGATAGGGTGGCTGCAGGTCCCAGTCGATCGTGTTGTAGGAATACCGCAGCGGTGGCCAGATCGACCAGCCGTTGTTCTCGATCAGACTCTCGACGAACGGGTCCCGGTAGTCTGCTTCGGTCTCGAGAGCGCCGCCGAGTTCAGCTTCCGAGTACGTGAAGAAGACCGGAAAATAGAGCGAACCGTCTTTGCTGAAGACGATCGGCTTGTCGTTGGCAATGAACTCTGCACACAGCGTGATCGAGAAGATCCCGATGAAGATCCACAGTGAGTAGTAGCCGCGCTTGTTGGCTTTGAAGTTTGCGAGTCGACGTTGGTTGAGCGGAGTCATTCGCGCGTCTCGAAGTCGATGCGCGGGTCGACCACCGTGTAGATCAGATCGCCGATCAGCTGCATCAGCAGCCCAACGAGGGTGAAGCAGAAGAGCGTGCCGAAGAGAATCGGGTAGTCACGCTTGATGATCGCCTCGTAG
>MDTE01067951.1_pt1 | contig 12307 bp, 15 predicted proteins | sample 811231 | NCBI WGS metagenome assembly MDTE01 (sample SAMN05326651, study PRJNA326480) | marine metagenome | isolation source: seawater | place: Indian Ocean: Red Sea | collected 2010
AAGGCAAAAGCCAGAAAATTGATAAAAAGTGCATTAAAACAAAGAAAACATTATTCTGCAAACATTTACGCAAGAACTAATTCCCCAGAATCAGGAAAGATTGAATCAGACCTAAAGGAAATCATGCAGAAAGGCATTGATGGAATAGTAATTCCAAAGGTAAATTCTGCAAAAGAACTAAAAAAAATCGAAAAAACAATAAATTCACTAGAAAAAAGGACTAAGATTTCTGGAACACGAATAATTCCTTCGATTGAATCAGCACTAGGAGTTGTAAACTGCTATGAAATTGCTTCTTGCAGTAAAAGAATTGACGCAATTGTATTTGGGATTTTTGATTTGTTAAACGATATCGGTATTGAATATACTAAAGGAAATCCTTTGGGTGCTAAATATTCAAGATACAAAGTTCCTGTTGATGCAGCTGCTGCTGGTGTGTATGCAATAGATGGCATATGGCAGGATATCAAAGATAAATCTGGATTAAAAAAAGACTGTGATGTTGGTCGTAGTTTAGGTTATGTTGGTAAGAGTATCATCCATCCAGATCAGATCAAAACAGTACACAAAATTTACCATCCAAATAAAAGTGAAATTAGATGGGCAAAATCAGTTGTAAAAGCATACAATAATTCAACAAAGAAAGGAAAAGGAGCTACAGTTGTTGATGGTAAAATGATTGATGAAGTTCATTATAAAAGGGCAAAAGCATTACTTGAAATCTGAGGCAATTATTTTATTAGTTTTGTAGTATGTCGGTATAAATCGTGTAATGCTTTACCATCCAAGCTGTCTTCTCCTTCATCAGGTTTCTCTTTTTTAACCTTAGATTTCTTGTCTTTTTTCAATATAACTAGGGATAGATGCGATATTATTTATATCCAATTTAACATCATGTAACAATGTTTACTGGTATAATTACAGGCACAGGCAAAATAAAGAAAATTGAAAAAAACACAAGAAATAGAAGTGCAATAAAAGTTTTGGTTGATCTTGGAAAAAATTCTAGAGGTCTTAAGATAGGGCAAAGTGTTGCACTAAATGGAGTCTGTCTAAGTGCTACAAAAATTTCAAAGACTACTTGTATTTTTGAAATGATTGATGAAACAATGAAAAAGACTGATCTTGGAAATTTGAGAGTTGGCAGTTTAATTAATGTAGAAAGAAGCCTTAAAGTTGGAGAAAGATTAGAAGGTCATTTTGTTTTAGGTCATGTTGACGGTGTAGCAACTATTACAAAAATAGAACAAAAACCAAAAGAAGTAAAGATTTGGTTCAAGATTCCAAAAAAACTATCAAAATATGTTGTTCAGAAAGGATCAATTGCATTAGATGGAATTAGCCTTACTGTTGTTGATGCAAAAAAAGATCTTGCGTCAGTATGTATCATTCCTCATACCATGAAAATTACTAATTTTAAAACGAAAAAAATTGGTGATAAACTAAATATTGAAACTGATGTTTTAGGAAAATATATTCTAAATTAGGCATATAATATCTACCAATAAATTGGTAATAACAAAAAATCTAGTAAACTTTATAATATCTTTACAATGATTTTTTTATATTGACTTTTGATTCTGCAATTTCTTCACTTAAACAAGGGGAATTTGTTATGATACATGATTCAAATGGACGAGAAAATGAAATTGATCTTGTAGTTGCTGCGCAATTCATTACTCCGGAACACATTGCTAGAATGAGACAGCATGCTGGTGGTCTAATTTGTCTTGCAATAGATAATTCACTAGCAAACAAATTAGAATTAAAATACATGCATGATATTTTATCTAGCTCTAATAATTTTGATTCTGATTCTAGAAAAATGATTATGGGAACTGCACCATATGGTGATCATCCAACATTTTCAATCTACATTAATCACAAGCAAACATACACTGGAATTACTGATAGAGACAGAGCTCTAACAATTAAAGAAATGTCACAGTTGTATAACTCTGATGAGCCAAAATCTACATTTTTATCATCATTTAAGACACCAGGACACGTTCCTATTTTATTAGCATCAAAAGGATTACTCGCTACAAGAAGAGGTCACACTGAAATGTCAATTTATCTTGCACAACTTGCAAAATTGTCCCCTATAACTGCAATATGTGAAATGATGGATGCACAAACTTATTCTGCATTGTCAGTTGAAAAAGCAGAACAATATGCAAAAGATAATGCAATCCCATTCATTGATGGAAAAGAATTGTTAGAATTTGCAAAGGTGCATTAATTTTGAACATTGCTATTATTGTTGCAGAATTTAACGAGAAAGTCACATCAAGAATGCATAGTGTTGCAGTTGAAAAGGCAAATGAATTAAAATTAAATATAAAATACACATGTAAAGTTCCTGGAATATTTGATATGCCATTAATAATTGATAAGTTATTACAGAAAAATGATGTAGATGGCGTTGTTACAATAGGTGCAGTAATAAAAGGTCAAACAAAGCATGATGAAGTAATAGCAAATTCAACAGCAAGAAATATCGCAAAACTTTCAGTAAAGTACCAAAAACCAGTATCATTTGGAATTTCAGGGCCTGGTATGAATGAAAGACAAGCATATGCAAGAATCAGGCAAGTTTCTGAGAATGCAGTTAATGCAGTTATCAAGATTAACAATGAACTGAAGAGGTTGGATAAGTGATACAACTAACAATAATGAAAATTACTGGATATGGTCCATGGACACTTACCTTGGGTAGTGATAGAGAACATGAATTACAAATACTACAAGCTTCATTATACCAAAAAATTCAAAAGCTTTTTTCAGAAAAAAACGGTTTAGTTTTTCAGAATAGATCAGATGAGTTTTTTGTGGTTACAAATGGAATATCCTTAGATGATCACATAAAAATCCAAAAAGAACTAAACTCATCATTTGAAATTAGAACATCAATGACTATTGGCTATGGAGATACACCATTTGATGCAAACATGTTGGCATACAATGGTAAAAAAGATCAAAAATTTCTTAATCAAGAATACAATATTTTTGGAAAGTTGAATGGTAAAGAGGAACAAAGAGTAGCAGTAATGCATATTGATGTAGATGACTTGACATCAAGACGAAAGTCATTATCCCCATATGAAACTTCATCTTTAATGTTTAAATTATATTCAAAGATGTCTGACTTTTTTTTGGAAAAAAAATCTTTAGCATTTTTTATGGGCGGTGATAATTTTATGGTATTATCAAGCTCAAATCATAAAACCATTGCACAAGAATTCATTAACCAGATAAAAAACGAAATGAGATTAAATCTTAATTGTGGAATTGGAATTGGTAATAATGGAAGAGAGGCTGCAAAACTTGCTACTAAGTCACTTGATACTATAAGAGATATTCGAGATTCAGGAAAAGAGAAACCAGAAGTTTACGAATTAACATGATTTTAAAAAATGTTAGTATACTCTATGGTCAAAATTTAAAATTTATTCCTTCTATAGACATTCTTGTCACAGAAAATAAATTTAAAAAAATTAATTCAAAAATAACTTCAAAAAATGATGATATCATTGATTGTAAAGATTTGCTTCTCATACCAGGATTCATTAATGCACATACTCACATTGGAGATTCTATTGCCAAAGATTTAGCACTCAATTCCAATGTTGAATCAAAAATTCATCCAATGATAGGCTTGAAACAGAAAATTTTGAAAGAAACCCCAAAAAAAGAACTGGTTCATTTTATGCGTAAATCTGCACAAACAATGCTAAAAAAAGGAATTACAACATTTGTCGACTTTAGGGAAGGTGAAATAGAGGGGGTAAAATTGCTAAAATCAGCGCTAAAAACGGTTCCAATCAATGCAATCATTCTTGGTAGGCTAGAGTATTATCATACACAAAGTCAGATTATAACCAATACCAAAATGCCAGAATCTTTTAAGAGTAAATTAAAATCTTTATTGCAAAGTTGTGATGGAGTTGGCATTAGCGGTCCAAACGAGAACAGCAATGAAAATTTATTTGAATATTCAAGAATTAAAAAAATTGTTGGTATTCATGCAGCTGAAACTGTGAATAGTTATACTGAATCAAAAAAAATTTCTAACAAAACAGAACCAAAGCGTGCTCTTTTAGCAAAACCAACATTTTTAGTGCATATGACTTTCGCTTCAAAAAATGATCTTATGTCAATTGTAAAAAAAACTAGAGGAATTGTAATCTGTCCACGTGCAAATGCATCACTTGCAGAAGGCATACCTGATATTGAATTGATGCTTGAGGCAAAATGTAATTTGGCTATAGGCACAGACAATGTTATGATTAATTCACCAGACATGTTTAGAGAAATGGATTATCTTTGGAAAGTAACAATGGGTTTGAAAAAGAAAAGAATTGACCCAAAACATATTCTTAAGATGGCAACAGTAAATGCAGGAAAAATTCTCAATAAAAAAATTGGTTGTATTCGGGAAGGCTATTTTGCTGACTGTATATTTATAGATAAAAAAGCTCTAGATTTAGAGCCATTGAATAATGTTTATGCCTCAATTGTGCATAGAGCTTCTCAAGATTCAATCAAGGCAGTAATGAGTGGAGGTAAAATTGTTCATGGAAAGATCTAGACCATATGTAATACTTAGTGCTGCCATGACAATAGATGGAAAAATTGGAACAAAATCAAAATCACTAAAACTTTCTTCCAGAAAAGACAAAACACGTGTTCATAAACTAAGGACACGTGTTGACGCAATTTTAATTGGAAAAAACACGCTAGAAACTGACAACCCCAAGCTGAGTGTACGTTACGTAAGAGGAAAAAATCCAATACGTATAATACTTGACTCGCATGGAACAGTGAAATCTTCTTCAAATATTTTAAAAACCTGTAATAAAATCCCCACGATTGTTATAACAACAGACTTGATTTCATTACGAAATTTCTCTAGACTAGAAAAACTTCCTTTAGAATTGATTAAGTGTGGTAAATCGTCAGTAAACATTCCAAAATTATTAAAAATCTTACATGATAATGGAATAAAGAGAATTCTACTGGAGGGTGGAGGAACAGTGAATTGGAGTTTTCTAAGAAATGGATTTGTTGATGAAGTAATTGTAACTGTTGCACCATATATCATGGGTGGTACTGATTCAATTAGTTTAGTAGAGGGAAGAGGTTTTAAGAATTTACACCTTTCAACAAAACTTAAACTTAAAAAAATTCAAAGAACAAAAAATGAATTCGTGATTTTTTATAAGACTTAGATTCGCATGTCTTGTTTTAGTTGATCAATTTTTTTTGTGAAATGTTTCTTTGATTTGTCATTATTTTTTAAATTTAGAACTTTTCCACATGAAGGGCACTTGAAAAATAGGTCTAATGCATCTTCAAATGTAACTCTATTACAATCGTGGTTTCCACAGTGGTAAAATTCAGATTTATTTTCATAGTCTAGCCTTTGCTGCAGTCTTTCAGTAATCTTCTTTTTCTGATTTTCAATGAAGTTTTCTACTTCATCACGTCTAGAACGCCATCTGTAAACAAACCATCCCTTTCTTTCATCTTTTACTCTTATTCCAGTGATGAGACCCTTACCAAATAGATCGTAAAGCACTTTTCTAACCATATTAATCCTAAGGCCAGTTGAACTAGCAATTTCTTCATCAGTTGCATCTTCTGATTTTAACAAGGATCTTGAAACTTTAAGATATTCATCACCACCAATCATGGCAGAAATTTTTGCAAATGGGTTTTCATATTTATCAACCATATTCTCTCACATTCTATCCAGTAACAATCGATATGTCTTTCTCCATATTATATATGCGTGTTCGTCGTTATTATTTTCTGTTACAATACTGTGCATACCACAAACACCATCACTTTTCCTATTTCTGTTATCTTGGAAGTATTACTTCGAAATGACATTTTTTCCTTTTTTTGTAGGAATTATTTGGCTTCTTGAATTTTTAAATTTTATATCAAACTGTTTTCCCTTGTGTAGTCGATCCAAGATAATTGCCAGTGCACTGATCTCTGAATGAGGTTGATTTGAAACTGATATGTTAAAATCTGCTTTTTCATAAACTATTCTGGGGACTTTTTCAGCCCCTACAATAATCAAAACATTTTGATTTTTTCTTATCTCTTTTGCAACATCATCAATTTTTTCTCCGTACATTGTTAGATGAACAATCTTGTATTCATTGATTTTAGATTTTAGAATTTTTTTCCAATCTTCAAAAAATTCAACCTCAAACTCTCCACCCCATGTTTTATTCATTTTTTTAATTGTATTTTTTATCTCAGGATCTACTTCATTCATGTAAATTTTTGTCGCACCAAACGCTCTTGCAACTAATGCAACATGCGTAGTAACTCGATCATCTCTGACAATTCTTTGGCCAATTCTTAACACTTCCACGTTCATTTATTCCACATCACAGATTTAATTTATAATTCTTTTAGAATCATCAATATTTTGCTTGATTGTTTTCTTTAGTTCATCAAAGTTTTTACCAGTTTTTGCTGATATTGTAACCCATTTTTTACCATTATCAAATCCTAATTCATTTATCTTAGAATCTATTTCAGTCTTATCAAGTTCTTCTATTTTATTCAAAACGAAAATAATTCTATCCCTTTCCACACCCAATTCAATTAGAGTTTTCATACAGTTTGAAAATTTATTTTTCATATGTTTGGTATTATCACTAGCATCAATTACTACTAGTATAATGTCAGTAAATGTTAATTCTTCTAAAGTAGATCTAAATGCTTCAATCAAATATGCTGGCAATTTACTGATAAATCCAACCGTATCGGAGATTAGAATCCATTCCATTTCAAGTTTAAATTTTCTTGTGGTTGTAGTTAATGTTGTAAATAATTTTGAACTTTTTTCTTTTTTCTCTCCAGTTAACGCATTAAACAAAGTTGTTTTTCCTGCAGATGTGTAACCTGCTAAGGAAATTGTGTTAAACCCAATTCTCTTACGTGATTGTCTGTGGAGCTCACGTTGTTTTCCTGATTTTTTCAGTCTTGATCTCAAACTTGTCATTCTGTTTTTGATATCATTATAATAGACATCAACCTCAAATTTTCCAATTCCCATAAAACCTGGCTGCTCACCTAGTTTTGCTAGTCTAACTTTCTCTTTTGCCCTTGACATTTCATAGCGAAGTTGTGCTAATTTCACTTGCATCTGTGATTCCGTGCTTTGTGCTCTACTCTCAAAAATTTTTAAAATTAGTGATTCTCTATCAACAATTTCAATTTTTAACTTAGAAGCCAGATTGTAGTTTTGACTTGGTTTTAGTATTTCATCAAAAACCACAACATCACATTGTGTTTTCTGAATCTTCTCGTTTAAATCATCAATCATACCTTCACTTAGCCCAAATTTTGCATGTTGGAGAAAATTTTGTTTAATTATATGGTTTATTTCATATTCAGCACTTTCACATAGACCCTTGGCTTCACTAATTGAATCAGAATCAAAGTATGTTACGAGAATACATGAGCTCAAGTATTAGATCTCGTCTACTTGCTCTTTTTAATCATTTTTTTGATATTAATATTAAGAACAATCTCACCAATATCACTTCCATATTCAGAAATCCTTCTTAGATTTTCAACCACTTTTCTAATCCTATAGATTTCTTCTTGATTTTTACTTGATTTTATGGTGTCTAGAACTTTTTTCTCATATTTTATGACTTTTCCTGCCTCAACTATTGATGCTTCTGCCTCACTATTATCTTGTTTAAACATGGCTAAGCAGGCATTATCAACTAATCGTAATGTATAATCACTCATTTCTTTAAGTTTATCATATGTTTTTTCATTAATTGGTTTTTTAAATTCCATAACATCATTTGCTATTCTGCTAGCATGATCAGCTAATCTTTCAATATTTTTTACAACTACTCTATATCCTAAACAATCCCTTGAATTTGTAAATCCCATTTCCTTTAACATATGTTCATTTTCAATACCAATTGTAAGCTGACGTATAATATAGAAACCAAATCTATCTACGTCATCATCACTATGAATAACTTGCTGGGCAAGTTCAACATTACCTTCTTTCAATGCTAATAAAACATCATCTTGCATTGATTTTGCAAGATGGAGCATTCTCTTGAACGCACCGTCAACTGATAATCCAACTAAATTAATTAGAACTTGGATAGTTATTCCATCTGTAGAGTCAGATGTAATTTCGGCTCCCATAAGAACATTTTTCACCGCATTGCGAATTGTGGTTCTTTGTGAAGGGGTAATTCTATCACCTTTTGGTTTTACCTCAATAGTCTGATAATGAAGAAAATATAGTGCAATTAATTTTCTTAGAACTGCACCTTCATCTTCAGTGCTAGAAATCGCTATTGTTGCAGAATCTTGAGATGTGGTTTTTGTAAAAGCCATTGGTTTTATCTCTAAAAGTGAACTACCATTTCTTGCGACAGAAACCTGATCTCCTTGTTTTAGACCCTGATCTTGAACCCAATCTTTTGGCAATGAGACTATGAAGGAAGATTTTCCAGTAAACTGAATTTTCCTTAACTGTTCTTGCTTAGCCATCTTTGATTCTCGTATCTATATAGAATTAATAAACGATACTATATTTTTCTTATTCTCTATATAGAGGACAAAGATTAGGACAGATGACTAGAATAACATATTAGAATAAAAGTCATCAAATACCATCTATACTGTGGATCAGAGCGTGAAATTAAAACAAACAATTGACGCATTGTTTGGTTCTGGTGTCTCAAGATACCTTCCAAAAGACTTTGAACTCAAAGTCTCTAAGAAGACTGGAAAAATTCGGTCCGTATATGATAAGGAAAAGCTATTGCTGACACCTAGAACCGATGGTGGATTAGCAATTACTATTCATTGTGCAAAGCTTTTTCTCAAAAGTAAAAAATTTGAACAAAATTGTCTTCAGGTAGATAAGGAATCAAAAGAATTTATCCAAAGTGGCAAGTCTGTTTTTTGTAATCATGTTGTATCTTGTGGAAGAAATATCAAAATTGGGTCAGATGTCCCAGTTTTATACAAAAATCAGGTTATTGGTGTTGGAAAATCAATTCTTTCTAGTAAAATGATAATGAGCCAAAATAGAGGCGTCGCAATAAAGATCAGATAGTTTAAAAAGTCACCAAAAAGGAATCCATTTCATGATGGGTGGACGTGGCGGAAATCGCCAGATGCGAAGAATGATGGATAAAATGGGCCTAGATATGGAAGAAATCCCGAATGTTCAAGAAGTTATTATTAAAACTGATAAAAAAGAGATTATTATTGCAAAACCTTCAGTAACTGAAATGAAAGCAAAGGACAATTCAATATTCCAAGTGGTAGCCGATAGCTACGAGGAAAAGGAACTTGAGGTTCAAATTTTCAGCGATGAAGACATATCTTTAGTTTGCCAACAAGCAAATGTTGATGAGGAGAAGGCCAAGAATGCCCTTGCAGAAGCAGAAGGCGATCTTGCCAGAGCAATTTTACTATTAACTACAAATTGAATGGTTTAATTATTGGAGAAAGTGAATTTTATCAAATGAGTCAAACTGGTACAAAAGTAGATGGAATTATCAAAGCTCTTTCAGGTTTAGAGTCTGATATGGATTCACTAAATCTAAAGCTGGATGATGTTAAAAAACAGCTCAATTCCAAAGCCCAAAAAGAGATCGATGATTTGATGGAAAAGACAAGAGAAATAGCCACAAATGAGGCAGAAAATATCATATCTGAATCAAAATCTAAGGCTAAAGCTGAGTCTGAAAAAATTCATCAGGAAGGAGAAGAAAAACTTAAAGAAATTCAGAAAAATATAGACTCAAATTTTGACTCGGCAGTTGAAGATGCAGTTTCTTCAATTCTAAAAGAATAACCAGATTTTTGAATTTTTTCTTGAATTAGAATCATGGATCTAATGGTTTTATGCCTAAATTGACAAAGAAAATAGTATTTTTTACCATAACATGTAAATTTCAAAAACTCCTTCTCTAAATTATCACCCAAATACAAAACGCTAGAATTGGAATTGCTACAGGTTTTGGTAGGCAATATTTTCGATTCTCTAAAATTCTAAAAAATCTTGACTTGGATTATGATTCAATTCTACCAGATGAGATCCAAAACTATGATGGTGACCTTCTTTTTACCACCCAAAACGAAGCTCCAATAGATTCAAAAATCCCATTTCTATTTGAGGATATTACTACAAAACAGCTGGCAGTTGTTAAAGGTCTGATAATTCAGAAGCTAGACAGTGGTCTGAATGAAAAAACCTTACTCTTGGGAATTGATCCTGGAAAAAGAATTGGTATTTCAGTAAGCTATCTGGGAAACCAAATAGCTAATTCATTTTTTATATCAATTGAAAAGCTTGTAGATTGTTTGGTGAATATTATGGCAGAATTAAAAGCCAGGAAAAAAGTTGTTAAGATTGGTAATGGTGATATGATAATTGCAAACAAGATTTTTGAATCATTGAATCTTAGATTTTGTTCTAACTTTGAAATTGAATTTGTTGATGAGGCAAATACTAGTATGAAAATAAAAAATTATAATCAGAGAGGTAAACGTGACATGCTTTCTGCACATTTTATCAGTCAGCGAAGTGGCTATCTACGTTCTGTTCTACCACTTTCAATAACAGGATAATTTTGGATGTTAGTTGAATGCCTAGTTCAAACGTAGAAAACATAGATATTTATACATGATCTGAGTTTTTTTTTGAAAATGATCACTTTTTAAATATAAATGAATCAAAATATTACATGAAATTTAAATAATTTTGAAATTATTTCTAAGATCAGCCTTATATATTCATAAATTCTATATAATATGCGAACAAAAATGACATGTAAAGGAATTTGCACAAGATACAAGGCACAAAAACCAGTAGGAGCTGGACGTTATGCCTCTGGTCAGAGACGATGTCAAATTTGTGAGATTTTCATAAAATGGGAAGGATTATGGTGTCCATGCTGTGGTTACCGACTAAGAACCAAACCAAGAAATTTGAAATACAAGGCAAAACTTCGAGCAAGAGTAGAAGCAGAAGCTGAATCACAAAAAGTTCAAACACAGCCTATCGAGATTGAAGCAATTATTGGTGCTGATTCATTTGAAGGTGATTTTGTAAAGAACACGTTAATAGCTGCTGTAAACGAAGGTTGGACTAAATCAAAGACCGTTGAAGAGCTAAGAAAAGCCAAACCACAAGGTATGACAATCAAAAAAGCCAAAGAACTTGTGAAAACTGCATTTGATGCAAAGAACGAACCGATAGCAATAAAGGCATAATCAATCAAAACTTTTTGTTGTCTGGTGGATACACTAAGAATTTAGTGAATATCAATGAACGTTCATTCATGGTTCAGATTGTAAATTATGAGAATGGTAGTTTTATCTCAGTTACGGAAAATTCCGAAAAGATCGGTGGTATGATAATTTCAATTAACTCAGGTCCAGTACCTTCAACATCTACAATAATACCACCGAAATCAGAAGCCCTATTTTTTAAATTAGTTTCCGAAAAGATTGCATATACAAAACAAGGAATGTGTCTTGTGACTGGACACTTTGAAAAACCATTAGATAAAGAAACAACAAAACAATTAATGGAGACAATATTGGAGGAATCAAAATAATGGCAAATGATCTACGAGATTTTCTAAACAAGATTAAAAAAATGAAGGATCTCAAAACTATCAAAAAACCAGTCTCTCTCAAATATGAGATCGCGGCTATTACTGAGAAATTTGAAGATTCTAATGCACTATTATTTGAAAATGTAAAAAGTCGAAAATTCCCTGTCGTCTCAAATCTAATTGGGACTAGATCTAGATTTGCACAAGCCATAGATGCAAAACCATCTACAATTCATCAAAAAATGGTAAAGGCAATCAGTGCCACAAAAAAACCAAAAATAACTACAAATACCAAATTCTTTGAAAACACCTCAAACAATATTTCCATTCTCCCAATAATCACTCACTTTCTAAATGAATCTGGACCCTTCATCACATCATCAATACTTCATACTAAAAATCAGGAGAAAAACTATCAAAATTCATCAGTTCATAGATTGATGCCAATAGGTAAGAAATCATTCTCAATCAGAATGGTGGAGGGACGAGATTTGCACAAGTCTTTCATGTATGCTAAACAGCATGGTGAAGACCTACCCGTTGCAATAACTGTTGGTGTACATCCAGCCATAACAATCGCATCTGCATTTCAGGCAGAATTTGGCAAAAGTGAAACTACGATTGCAAACTCTCTTTTGAATAACAAACTCACTTTGACGAATTGTCCA
>MDTE01106079.1_pt1 | contig 12307 bp, 11 predicted proteins | sample 811231 | NCBI WGS metagenome assembly MDTE01 (sample SAMN05326651, study PRJNA326480) | marine metagenome | isolation source: seawater | place: Indian Ocean: Red Sea | collected 2010
AATTCTTTAACTTGATTTTCATACTCTGTATTTTTAGGCCTTCTATCCTTAGTAGGTCTCGTTGGTCTTCTTGAAGAACTAGCGCTTTTAGCTCTTTCTGGAGATTTTGATGGTTTAGTAGATTTTTTTTCAGAACCTTTCTTTGGTTTTGAAATAGCTTGTTCATCAAGTATCTTGTAAATTAAATCTTGTTTTGAGAGTTTAGAAGCTCCTTTAATTCCTAACTCTTCAGTTATATTTTTAAGTTCTGATAATAACTTATCATTTAATTCGTCCATTGTGTACATATCTGTGAAATTTAATTGATTAATATTAGATTGATTTGTGTTTTAGGGGTTGGCCTAATAACAATTGACTCCGCAATGATACCATTATTATAGATATTGTCAAAAAAAAAATTAATTTTTATTAGATTGAGCTTTAATAGGCTTTCATGCTAAATTAGCATAAAATTTCATGCTATGATTGAAATTAATAAGATTAGATTAAATATAGAAAAATATATTACTTCACTTAAAAAGAGAGGAATTGATAATATTGAAGACACACTTAAAAATCTTATTAGTTTAGATGATGAAAGAAAATCTTTAAAAACAAATCTTGATAACCTATTATCTGATTCAAATAAAATTGCCAAAGAAATTGGGAATAAGATCAAATCAGGTGATAAAGATATTAAAGAGCTCAAAAATAAATCAGCAGAAATTAAAGAATCTAGTAATATTCTTTCTGAAAAATTAAAAAATAAAGAGTTAGAAATTAGAGATATTATTGTCAATATTCCTAATACTCCTGATGAAAAGGTTCCTGAAGGAAATTCTGAAGATAATAATATTGAGATATCATCTAATGAAGTGGCAGTAGATAAAAAAATAAATTTAGTGCCGCACTGGGAATTGATTAAAGATTTTAATTTAATTGATTTTGATAATGGGAATAAGATAACAGGTGCAGGGTTTCCAATCTATACTGATAAGGGAGCAAAGCTTCAAAGAGCATTAATAAATTATTTTTTAGATGAAGCTGAAAAAAATGGATATACTGAGATCCAGCCTCCAATATTAGTTAACGAAGATTCAGGGTTTGGTACCGGGCAGCTTCCAGACAAAGAAGGCATGATGTATAAAATTGAAAATGAAAATTTATTCATAATTCCAACTGCAGAGGTTCCAATAACAAATATTTATAGAAAAAACATAATTGATGAAGACAAACTTCCTATTAAGAATGTAGCTTATACTCCTTGTTTTAGAAAAGAAGCTGGTTCATGGGGTGCACATGTTAGAGGTCTAAATAGACTACATCAATTTGATAAAGTTGAAATTGTACAAATAGAAAACGAAAAGAATTCAGAAAATGCATTAAATGAGATGTGCGACTACGTTGAAAGTTTAATTAAATCACTGGAAATTTCATATAGAAAGATTTTATTGTGTGCTGGAGACTTAGGATTTGCTTCAAGTATAACATATGACTTTGAAGTGTTTGCACCAGGACAAAAAAGATGGCTAGAGTGTAGTTCTGTTAGCAATTTCAAAACCTATCAGTCTAATAGAATGAATTTAAAAATTAAAAAAAATAAAGACAAAGTTCTTGCTCATACATTGAATGGTTCTGCTTTAGCTCTTCCAAGAATTGTAGCTACAATCTTAGAAACACATCAAAATAAAAACGAAATCAAGATACCTGATGTATTACATAGGTACACTGGTTTTAAACAAATTAATTTATGATTATTAGGAAGGGAGTTAAAAAAGATATTCCCCAAGTCCTAGATCTAATAAAAGAACTAGCTGAATTTGAAAATGCCCCTGATCAAGTTACAAATACAATTGAAAGACTAGAAAATGATGGATTTGGAAATCAACCTGTATACGATTTATTTGTAGCAGAATCAGAAAATAAAATAATAGGTATGGCTATAACATATTTTAGATATTCTACGTGGAAAGGAAAGAATTTATATATAGAAGACTTTATTATAAATAAAAAGTTTAGAAGAGAAGGAATAGGACTTAAAATATTTGAAGAAATAAAAAAATTTGCAAAAAACACATCTTGTGTTGGCATCTCTCTTCAAGTTTTAGACTGGAATAAAATAGGGATAAACTTTTATAAAAAGCTTAATATGAAATTCGATAAAGAGTGGATTAATTGTAATTTAAATTTAGATGAAAAGTAAAAAAAACATTTGCGTTATCGGGAGCGGATTTGCTGGATTATCTTCTGCTACATACCTAGCTGATAAAGGTCACAATGTTTATGTTTTAGAAAAAAATTCTAAATTAGGTGGTAGAGCAAGACAATTTAGTTCTAAGGAGTTTATATTTGATATGGGGCCTTCATGGTACTGGATGCCAGATGTTTTCGAAAAATATTTTAATGACTTTAATAAAGATATTGCCGATTATTTAACCCTAAAAAGACTTGATCCTTCATATAAAGTCTTTTTTCATGATGAAGTGATTGACATCCCAGCAGATTATGAAGAACTTAAAAATTTATTTGAGAGTATGGAAGAAGGGAGTGCTGAAAAACTTGATTTATTTTTATCTCAAGCAGAAAGAAAATATAAGGTTGGAATTCAAAACTTAGTTTATAAACCTGGATTATCAATAAGAGAGTTCCTTGATAAGGAAACAATTATAGGAGCTCTGAAACTTGATATATTCAAATCAATGCATAACCATATTAGAAAATATTTTAAAAATGAAAAAATTATAAAACTTTTAGAGTTTCCAATTTTATTTTTAGGTGCCACTCCTAAAAAAACACCTGCATTATATAGTTTAATGAATTATGCAGATATCAAACTTGGAACCTGGTTCCCTGAAGGGGGTATGTATAAAATCGTGGAAGCTATGGTTAAGTTAGCTGAAGAGAAAGGAGTAAAATTTTATACTAGTCAAGAAGTTAAAAAGTTTTCCTACACTAACAAGAAAATATCTCATGTTATAACATCTAAAAAAACTTACGATACTGACTATGTAGTTTGTTCTGGGGATTATCATCATTTTGATCAAAATATTATTGAGGATAAATATAGAAACTATAGTCCATCCTATTGGGAAAAAAGAATTCTTGCCCCTTCTTCATTGTTATTTTATATTGGACTTGATAAGAAATTAAAAAATGTATCACACCACTGTCTTTTTTTTGATAAAGATTTTGAAAAACATGCTGAAGAAATATATACAACCCCTAGGTGGCCATCAGAACCACTTTTTTATGCATCCTTTACATCAAAAACAGATAATTCAGTAGCTCCAAAAAATCATGAAAATATGTTTTTATTAATTCCAATTGCTCCAGATTTAGAGGATAATAGAATTATAAGAGAAAGATACTTTGACTTAATTATATCTAGACTTGAAAAACTAACAAATCAAAATATTAAAGATCATATTATATATAAGAAGAGTTATGGGATAACAGATTTTAAAAAAGATTACCATTCTTTTAAAGGAAATGCTTATGGACTTGCAAACACCCTATTTCAAACTGCAATTCTTAAGCCTTCATTAAAAAATAAAAAATTAAAAAATCTATACTTCTGTGGTCAACTTACAGTTCCAGGGCCAGGTGTACCCCCGTCATTGATTTCAGGAAATGTGGTTGCAAATGAATTAGCAAAAAAAATAGATTAGTACTCTAGCTCATAATTATCAAGCTGAATATCATCCATTCCATCTCCATCAAAAGGGTTTTCAATCTGTTCTTGAACATTAAACAATGAAATTAGAATAAATGATATAATAACATTTAACGCGTATACTAAAAATGTTGTGTCAAAATACTCTGAACCACCATCAGTAGCACCTATCTCAAAACCTAAAGCTGCATTTCCTAAATTGTATATCAAAGTTGGTGCATAGTAGAAAGGAAAAATATAAATAAATAATTCACAATAAGCTCTGATAGTTTGTGGAGTTCGGTGAAGCTTAATAGATATTGAATTTTCAACTCCCATTATTACATCTCGCATTAACCTGTATACTCTTACAGAAATACTTCTGCCCAAAAACTCTCTATTTTTATCAATAAATAATTTAATTTCATTAATTGAATTATTTAAATCTTTTTTGTTATTTGATTCTGAATACAAATACTTTATTAACTCAGACTTTACCTTTTTAACCTGACTTTCAATTTTTTTCTTTTCTACATCTGAAGCCTTAGAAACTGTAAATATATATTTAATAGCTGCGAGAGATCCCTTGGCTCTACCAAGGTGCTCAAGAGCTTTTTCTCTTCTTTGAAAAGCACTACCTAAAGTAAAAACTAATGGAAAAACAACAGCTATTGAAATAAGAGTTAAATCAAGATTAAAAGACAAATTATACTTATATGCAATCCATGTTGCAATCAAAGAAATAATTACAGAAATTAGAGTTCTAAAATTTAGTGCAGATGTGTATTTTTTTAACATAACAATTATGAAAATTAATAAACAAACTAAGAAAATTCTATTAATATCAATTTTATATTTTCTAAACTTTGGAAATATTTTGTATTCACAAGAATCAAATCTTTTCTCAGAAGATATAAATTTAAAAGCTCAACTTTCTTTTGACTTTAAGGAACTATATAAGAGTACTAACGACTCAACATTCATAAAATCTCAAATGATATACTCAGGAAATGGGATTTCTGAAGATACTATAACTGTCAGGGTAAGGGTTAGGGGGAATTTTAGAAAAAAGATTTGCTACTTTAAACCAATAAGGTTAGAGATAAGAAAAAAACAAGCTGAAAATACTATATTTCAAAATAATAGAAAGCTAAAACTGGTTGTACCTTGTCAAAATGAGAAAGGGAAAGACGAGCTTATTTATAAAGAAATGCTAGCCTATAAGTTTTATGAACACGTATCTGAAATTCACTTAAAAACTCAACCTGTATCTTTAAAAATTATTGAGATTAAAAATAATAAAGAAATTGAACATAATATGTTTGCATTTCTTGTAGAAGATGACTCTAAAGTTGCAAAAAGACATGATATAAAAAAGTTTCCAAAAAGAAGAGTAAGCCCACTAACTGTATCGGATTCATCTGCAATTAATTTTGCTCTATTTTCTTATATGATTGGAAATACAGACTGGTCAATGGCCTATCAACATAATACTGAAATGTTTTTTAATGGGAAAAAATTGATTGCAGTGCCTTATGATTTTGACCATAGTGGATTAGTTAACGCCTATTACGCTAAACCTAATCCAATGCTAAAGATAAACAGTGTTACTGAAAGGGTATATAGAGGTCTTTGCAGAAGAGATCCAAAAACTTTTTCAAACATTAGAAATTTATATATAGCAAGAGAAGAGGAAATACTAAATACTCTAAATAAATACGAAGAAAAATTTAATGAGAAAGAGTTTTTAAGATTAACTCAATATATTCAATCATTTTATGATATCATCAAATCTGATAATGACTTTAAATTAAAGATACTTAGTAAGTGTAGAGGATAAAATGAGTAGAGAAGTTCAACTTTATAATGATGTAAGTATTTTCTGTAGTGAATTAATTACCAAAAAATATAGCACATCATTTTCTCTTGGAATCAATACCCTCCATAAAAGTATACATAAGCATATTTATAGTATATATGGCTTTGTTCGTTTTGCTGATGAGATAGTTGATACATTTCATGATCTAAATAAAAAAGAAATTTTAGATCAATTTGAAAAAGATACTTTTCACTCTATAAAAAATAAATTTTCTTCAAATCCAGTACTTCACTCTTTTCAAATTGTTGTAAATAAATTTGAGATTGAGCATAATCATATTAAAGCGTTTCTTAGAAGTATGAGAATGGATTTAACAATGAAAAAGTTCAATAGAGAAGAGTATAAAGAATATATATATGGATCGGCTGAGGTTGTAGGTCTTATGTGCCTTAAAGTATTTTGTAATAATAAAGATCTGTATAATAAACTAGAGCCTTATGCAAAAAGTCTAGGGTCAGCCTTTCAAAAAATTAATTTCTTAAGAGATATTAAAAGTGACTTCGAAGAAAGAGAAAGAGTTTATTTTCCAAATGTAAAATATGAAACATTAAATAACAGTCAGAAAATTGAAATAGAGGAAGATATTGAAAAAGATTTTAATCATGCTCTTGTTGGAATTAAAAAACTTCCAACTATAGCAAGGTCAGGTGTTTACCTATCATATAATTACTATAGAGAACTATTAAACAAAATAAAATTATTAGATACTGATCGATTAAAGCAGGAAAGAATTAGAGTATCTAACTTTAAAAAGTTTATAATACTTTTGTCAACATATATCAACCCAATATAAGTGACTTTATATTTTAAATTACTTCTTTTTACAATATCCTTTCCATTACTTGCCTCATGGGATAAAAGATTTAAGTATGCCTCAAAGTTTAAATATCTTTTTCCCTCAATTTTAATAACTGCTACTTTTTTTATTATTTGGGATATAATATTTACAAAAAATGGTGTTTGGGGTTTCAGTGAAATTCACACATCAAATATTGACATATTTTATCTTCCAGTAGAGGAATGGCTTTTTTTTATAATCATTCCTTTTTCATGTGTTTTTATTTATGAAAGCGTAAAATATTTTTTCATTCTAGATAAATATGAAAATATTTCAAGAAATATTCTTTTAGGGATTGGCGTTATTTTAATTGTAGCCTCCGTTCTTAACTTAGACAGAAGCTATACCTTTTGGAATTTTCTATTTTGCGGTTCATTCCTTATTTACAGTTCATATAAGAAAAGAGGTTATCATGCTAATTTTATTGTCTCATATCTATTTCATCTGATACCATTTATAATAGTTAATGGTATTCTTACAGATGGAAATTTTGACTTTAACTTCTCAACAGATCCTGTAGTCTGGTATAATAACGAAGAAAATCTTTTTATTAGATTTATTACTATACCTATTGAAGATTTTTTTTATAGTATGCTTTTGTTACTTATGAACGTAACATTTTATGAAAAATTTAAGTCTTAATCATTGTAAAAATTTTATAAGTAAATTTGTGTTATGCTATCGTTGGATGTGACTATTGATACTAAATCTGGTTTCTGTTTTGGAGTAGAATTTGCTATTGAAATGGCAGAAGATATTTTACTAGAAGATGGAAAGCTCTATTGCTTAGGAGATATAGTTCATAATGACAGAGAGGTAACAAGACTAGAGAAAATGGGACTTGAAATTATTGACCATGACCAATTAAAAGAGATGAAAAACGTAAAGGTTTTAATAAGAGCCCATGGTGAGCCACCATCTACATATGATCTTGCAATAAAAAATAATATCACACTAATAGACGCATCCTGTCCAGTGGTGTTAAAGCTCCAAAATAGAATTAAGAAGTCACATGATAAAGAGGAAAAAATATATATCTATGGAAAACATGGACACCCTGAAGTAAAAGGGCTCATGGGTCAGACTGGCAAAGATGCTGTAGTTTTTCAAGATATCGAAGAGCTAGATTTAAACTCATTACCTAAGTCACTAACATTATATACTCAGACAACAAAAAGTAAAGAAAAATTCTATGACATTGTGAGTAAGCTTACTAAAACAGGAATAGAAATTAATGTAAATGATACTTTGTGTAGGCAGGTAAGCAATAGAGACACCCAACTACAAGACTTCTCAACAAACTTTGATAAGATAATTTTTGTCTCAGGGACAAAATCTTCTAATGGGAATGCATTATTTAATGTTTGTAAAAAAAACAATGATAACTCATATTTCGTATCATCTTCGGAAGAAGTAAAAAAGGATTGGTTTGGAAGAAAAGAGAAGGTTGGTGTTTGTGGTGCAACTTCTACTCCGATGTGGTTGATGGAAGAAGTAAAAGAAAAAATTTTAGAATTTTAGCATATGTTAGTAAACATACTTATTGTACTTGGAACATTTATTTTTATGGAAGGAGTTGCTTGGTTTACTCATAAATATGTTATGCATGGATTCTTATGGAGCTGGCACAAATCTCACCATAAAAAACATGATCACTTCTTAGAGATGAATGATTTATTTGCTGTTGTTTTTTCTATACCATCAATACTTCTTATTTATTTTGGGTACTCTTACCCAGAGTATTCTATATTAAAATATTTTGGTATTGGAATATTTCTTTATGGAGTAGCATATGTTATATTTCATGATATCATTGTCCACAGAAGAATCAAAATTAACTTCAAGGCTTCAAGTTCATACATGAAAAGAATTATGAATGCACACTATGTACATCATAAAATTCATACAAAAGAAGGTGGGAAAGCATTTGGCTTTTTATTTGCTCCAAAAAAGTATGATATTAAAAAAGACTAATCAATAAGTTTTGGTGGCCCAGGAGGAATCTGAGGCACATATACCCTATCTCCCTTTCTAACTAAAAATTCTTTTTTTACTCCTTCAATTAATTTTGGATTTTTATAGAGATCAAGCATAGTCATTGATAGAGCTTTCGTTGCATAAATCATACCTTTATGACCAATTGACATACCGGTACATGCTACCACAGCCCATGAATGCCAAGGCCCATCTTTTGCTGCAGTTGTAGTTCTTAATCTAACAACTGGTACAACTTGACTAACATCTCCGACGTCTGTAGATCCACCTTGAGCCGGTAGTGTAGGCCTAAGTGGTTTTATTGTTCCGTCTAGACCCTTTAACTCTTTTCCTGCCTCTTTTAAAATTGTATTTGCATAGTCAATCTCGAAATCTGTGTATTCTATTTCACCAAGAATTTCAAAATTATTTTGAATGATTCCAGCACCAAATCTATTTGGAATAATCTCATATATTCCTGAGATAAGTTCCATATCATATTTTACATTTGCCATCATAGAAGCAGCCTCAGCGATTTTCTTTACTCTTTCATACATTATATTAACATATTTTTTATCATTCTCCCTTAACCTCGTCCATATCTGAGCATACTCAGGAACAACATTTACAACATCCCCAGCTTTCTCAATATCATAATGGATTCTGGCAGTTGGTCTAACATGCTCTCTGTAGTAGTTTAGACCAGTCGTATAAAGTTCCATTGCATCAACAGCACTATTTCCATTCCAAGGATCTCCAGAGGCATGGGCTGCGTCACCATAAAATCTTAATCTAAAATCTACAAGGGCCTTACTGCTTTGCGTACTTGCCTCAATCTCATCGCCTGGGTGCCAGTCCATACAAACATCAAGGTCATCAAATAAGCCCGCTCTCACCATCCAAACTTTAGCAAAAATTGTTTCTTCAGCAGGAGTGCCATAAAACCTTACAGTACCAGAGATTTCTCCAGACTCTATCATTTCTTTTATAGCAATTGCTGCGCCTAGACTAGCAGTGCCAAATAAGTTATGACCACAACCATGACCTGCAGCACCCTTGATTAAAGGCTCCTTTATTGGTTGTTTTTTTTGTGATATTCCAGGATTTGCATCAAACTCCCCCATTATTCCTATAATTGGTCTACCAGATCCGTATTCAGCAACAAAAGCAGTGGGTATATCAGCAACTCCGAGTGTTACTCTAAATCCATTTTCCTCTGCATAGTCAGATAAATATTTTGAAGATTTAAACTCTAAAAGCGCAGGTTCAGCAGCTTCCCAAATATTATCACTTATCTCAATAAGTCGATCTTTATGGGATTCGACTGAATTAATGATAGTTTTTTTATTTTTATTTATATTATCTAAAGCAATAGATTCAAAAAACAAAAAACATAGTGATAGGGTTATAATAGAGCTAAATATTTTCATAATTTCAAGAAATAGGGTTTATATTATTTATTAAATATAAGAAAATTATAATTTATCATCTTCAGATGCAATAGAATAGAACCCATCCTTAATAACAACGTCAGAGAATGTTATTTTATCACCAGAATAACTAGAACCTGTAGAATAAACTGAAAAATCACACATTGTGCATGATTTATATAATAGCCTATATTTAGATGCTGCATCTACAGAAACATTATTTCCTGTAGCACTACTAATATCAATAATTATATCGGTTGTTACACTACCCTCCTTATCAAATTGCCATTCTCTTTTTGACCTCTTCAAAAGGCTTCCAGAAGGTAAGTCTGAATTAGTAGTTTCGTCTAAGCCATTATTGCCGAAAACAACAAAGTTTTCCTTGGATAGAGATGTGCTTACCTCCATTTCTAAACCCGATGAAGATAAAGATTTATATGGTTCTCCAGGACTTAAAAGTCCTTCACCAAGTCCAGAACCAGACCACAATCCTACTTGATTATTTGAGTATGAGGATATCAAACTTCTAACAGGCACATAACTTGTTGCGATTTGTATACCAGCTTCATTAAAATTATATAGTGTAGGGTTTCTATTTTTTCCACTTTGATCAAGTAGCTGATTTCCAGATATATTATCAATATTCATCTGAAAATAAACGTATAAATCAGAATAATTTGAATGAGTATTATCTAAAGTTTTAAACATCCATTTTTGAATTTGATCTTGAGTTAAAACTACATCGAACCAAACTCTTACCTCATCAATACTATAATTTCCAGGTGCACCTCCATACCTATTTATACCAAGGTTAATCTCATTAAATGTATTAGATGTAATAGCTTCTGCAATTGTTTTTAAAAGAATACCATTATAATATAATTTGGTTTCATTAGCAGAGCCATTGCTTGTTACAGCAAGATGATCCCAATTACCAGTTATAGCATTACCGTTATTTCCACTATTTACAAAATTAAATCTTACTTTCTGGCTTGTTGATCCAGTTGCACCTGGTTTTTTATAAGTATATCTATATTCCTCTCCATTTGAGCTTGAATCTATCTGCCAACCATTTTTATTATCACTATATGAGTTTATAGCACTTCTCCATTGACTATTTGATCCAGATTTTATCCATAAAGAAACGGACCAATTTAATTTAGAAGGAACACCTGTCAATTTCGCATAAAAAGAAGATGTTCTACAATTACTGAGACAATCATTATCATTATCAAAATCTAAAACAAATGACTCATCAGTATTAGATGAACTGCTTTTTTTATGATGTACTCCTACCGTGGAAGGTAAAAACTGTGCACTGCAAGAAAAAAAAATGTAAGTAATAATAATTTAATCAGAAGTATCTCCCGATAATATATATATATCATTTGTACCATCATTACCAATATTGATTACTGATACAACCGCATATTGACCTGCAGTTTTAGTTTCTGAACTTCTATTTGCAATAGTTACACTTTCACCTGAAACAATCTGAATAGTTGTTTGATGATCACCCTTCTGAACAATTAAGCAATTAAAGCCAGCAGGTAAACCAGCAGGTATAGAAACTGTGGCATCAGTATCACTATTATCTATAGTAACAACTTTACCATTATCAGAAGATTTTAAAGTATAATTATCACTTGATATAGTAGCTGCATTTAAATTTGCATTGAATCCATACAAAGATGAAGAACCAGAACCTTTGAGACTTGGTTCGTCAGCATTTATCCTCATAACCTCCGTATCTGTTCCTCCATCATTAATTTTAAAAATTAAATCTTTATCGGCTTTCGTATTTTTAATTGTAATATCATCAGAAGCTTCTGTAATTTGTAATTCATCCCCACCAGCACCAAGAGTTAATGAACCCAAATAAACTTCAGCACCATTGTCTTGTGAAAGATAAATATGACTTACATTATCGTCGCCTATAACAATTTTATTATCACCTTTTCCAATAGCATTAGCCCCAATAACAGTTTCGTTAGTTGCATCAGCACTAGAAGGAACCGTCTGAGCACCAATATATGTATTTTGACTACCAGTAGTAAGTGAAGTTCCGCCAATAGCATTATTAACTATTTGAATTCCGGCCTGCCTTCCTATTCCAACATTTCTTGATCCTGATGTAACCTTAGTTAAAACTTGTCTACCTAAAGCGACGTTTCCATCACCTTCATCTAGTTTATTTAAAGCGTTATAACCTACTGCCATATTTCCGGTTCCTGTTGTAGCGGTATTTAGAGAACCTGAACCAACAGCTACATTTTTGTTACCAGTTGTGATTTTATCTAATGCATCACTTCCTATAGCAACATTATCATCAGCATCTGAACCAGATGTAAAAGATGTGGAAGCAGGTACATTTCCAAGATATATTGAATTACCTTCAATTTTTGAATCACTAAAACCATTTAAACTTAGGTCAATATTTGCACTACCATCAAAAGATACACCAGCTATCGTTCTTGCAGTTTCTAATTTAGTAGCTGAAGCAGCATTACCGGTGGTATTAGCAGCATTATCAGGTATATCAGCAGAGACTAAAG
>MDTE01003588.1_pt1 | contig 12305 bp, 13 predicted proteins | sample 811231 | NCBI WGS metagenome assembly MDTE01 (sample SAMN05326651, study PRJNA326480) | marine metagenome | isolation source: seawater | place: Indian Ocean: Red Sea | collected 2010
CTCTGGTTGGGCGGGACTTGCATTGCCGATTCCGGCCGTCAATTCAAACAGCAGTGGGCACGCCAGACCGTGGTGCTCCGAAGCGTCGTCGTCATTGTCAGCGACGGCTTCGACACCGACACACCAGAAGCGCTCGCCAGGCAGTTGGACAATCTCAAACAATCGTGTGCGGGAATTGTCTGGCTCAACCCCATGCTAGGGCGCGAGGGCTACCGCCTGGATCCAGCGGCCCTCGAGCTGCTCACGCCACACGTACATGATTTCCTGCCGGCGCACAGCATAGATGCTTTGACCGTGGCTCTCGGCGAGATCGCCCGCCTCTCGCGCTGCTAGTCGGCCTGTTGCACCAGACCGGCTAGAGAGGAATGCTCGGGTAGAGGTCCGAACGAGTGCCGGGAATTGGGCGGTTACCGGATTCATGATAGGTAAATGCGACCGACAGCTTGACTTGGTCCGTGTCGTTTGCGCCCGCAGCGTGAAACACCCGACAGTGAAAGAACAAGGCATCACCGGGCTCGAGCTCGACGGGGACGGCGGCATCGATGAGCACGTGATTCTCCTCGAGGTCGGTGCGCAGGAACAGACCTTTGTCGAGACGCCCGCGGTCGAGATCGAGAACATGACTGCCGGGAATGAGGCGCAATGCACCGTTGTCCATGCGCTCGTGCCCGAGTGCAAGCCATACTGAGATGAGCTCCGGCCGATCGAATGACCAATAGCGCACGTCTTGGTGCCACAGTGTCTCACTGCTGTAACCCGGGTGTTTGGTCATGACACAGTTGTGATGACACTGTGACAAGCTGATGTCCGGGTCGGACATCAAGGCGCGCAACCAGCTGATGACAGACTCGTCGGCGCCCCAGTGACGAAACGCCGGGTCACGCGAGTAGGCATTGAGTAGTCGCCGTGGAGTTTGTCCACCGATATCAGCACGACTTTTCGGTGAGCCCGGGTAACCAACATCGGCTTCGTATTCTGCCGGGCCTTGCAACGGTGTCAGCGCCGCCGTCGCCGCGTGACGCATGCCCTCCAGATCCTGTTGAGAGACCAGATTTCGTACCACCAGAAAGCCATCTCGATGAAAGCTGCTGCAACCCAGCTCGTGCACTGATTGGTTCATGGCGTCACTCCGTCATGCAGCCGCATGGCTACTGTGGATTCACAGTTTGGATGGTGCCAACAACCAGTTGAAGATAGCAACCAGCGCGCAGCGCAAATGCTCTGACCTTGCTCGCCCAGCCAGCGTCGGCGCCAACTTCGACTGGTCGACTGACATCAGTGTTGGCTACAGAAACCTGGATGCAGACACCAGTCGGTTGACTGTCGGTAGGTGGACAACCGGCCAGACCGACTCGGAGCAGTATTTCTAGGCCATCAACGTGACTGCAGTAAACTATTTCGGCCCAGTCTATCTGGCCGGCTGCGGAGGCCTGCTCACCGGTAAGAGCCAGATCGATGCATCGACCGAATCCAATGGCACCGCAATCAGCTCATCGCGACCCGAGTTTGGTGAGTTACGTCTTGGTGATGAGGCCGCGTACGATATGAACAAGGGCTTTGAGCCTCACGCAAACTCGGCAATTCAGATTCAGTTCCAGCGGGAGACGGTGGCTGGCATTACCGATGGTCCGGACTCTTTTCCGGTAGGCCTCAGTGTTCACTGCTACGGCGACAGTATCAGCGGCGGTGTGGAGTAGCACCTTGCTGGGCGCAACAACTTCGACGAGCATACGTTGTCGATTCGGATCCGTTCAGACTTCTGAGTATTCAGCGCTGGCCTGTTCTCGGAAAGATTGGCCCTCGGGAGCGTTTTTACGTTGCAGCCGCGAACCAATTCGTGATGCTGCTATCAAACTCATACGCGAGCCTTGAGCTCCGTCTCGATCATGGTCACCTGAGGGCAGAACTCACTCCATGTCCAAACGCTCCAATCACGGCGGTTTCCCCCATAGGACAAACCCAGAGCTCGGACCACGCAACGCGCGGAGGTGCAAGCCCCTCCACACCAGGCTCGGACCACGGTTGGTCTGGTGCTGGCGGCATCTGGGCTGTTGCTCACGGGCTATCTCACCTACACGAATCTGTTCGACACCCACGCGGCCTACTGCGGCGCGGGCTCGAGCTGCGATCTTGTGCAGGGGAGCCGCTGGTCGACGCTGCTCGGTGTTCCACTCCCAGCACTCGGCTTCGCCACCTACGCGATCATTGGGGCCCTGCTAGTAAGATTCCGTCGACTCCCGAGAAGCTGGCTTGCGCTGTTTTGTGTAACGGTGTTCGGCGTGGTGTTCAGCAGTTATTTGACTGCTATCTCGATATTCGAGATTGAGGCGACCTGCGGCTACTGTCTAACTTCTTACGCCGTGCTGGCCGCGCTGCTGGTCGTGGTGGTGATGACACGCCCGCAACAGCTGCCAGGATTCAACTGGCCGTCTTTCGCAACAGGCAGCGTTGGCGCCGCCGCACTGCTAACCGCGGTGTTGCACTTACACTACTCGGGAACGTTCGATCCGGCGGCAGGTCCCGAAGATCCAAAATTGAAAGCGCTCGCCATTCATCTCAAAGACTCGGGGGCGGTGTTTTACGGTGCCTACTGGTGCCCGCGTTGTCAGGCACAAAAAGCGCTGTTCAAAGCATCTGTCGACCGCTTACCCTATCAAGAGTACACCCCTCAGGGCAAAGACGGACTACGTGCGTTGGCTTGTGTGAACAACAGCATCCGGGTGTTTCCAACCTGGATCATCAACGACCAGCACTACGAAGGTTTACTGGAGCCTGAGACGCTCTCCAGTTTGAGCGGCTTCGTCCGGAACGGAGACTAGGGAACCCGAATAATGATTTTCCCGGTCGCCTGACGCGCCGCAATTCGATTCAACGCAGCCGGCAATTCTGCCAGCGGGTATTCGCGGTCGATAGCGAGTTCGAATTTGCCCTGTGCCATCCAGTCGAACAGCTGCTGCATGTTTTCACGGTGCAACTCGGGTTGCTCTTTCTTCGAAAATCGGCCCCAGAATACACCTACCACCGAGAACCCCTTCACCAGGGCCAAGTTGACCGGAAACTGTGGAATACGCCCGGAGGCAAAACCGATCACCAGTAGCCTGCCGTTGAAGTTGATGCACCGCGTCGACTGATCGAACAAGTCCCCCCCGACCGGATCGTAGATAACGTCCGCCCCGCGCCCTCCGGTCAAGGCTTTGACCTTTTCCTTGAGTTCGCCGTCACCGTAATCGATCAACTCGTCGGCGCCGTTGGCGCGTGCGACCTCGAGCTTGTCCGCCGTGCTCGCAGCGGCGATGACCCGCGCGCCCATGACCTTACCCAGCTGCACCGCGGACAGACCAACGCCACCAGCGGCGCCGAGCACCAACAAGGTCTCACCCGCTTTCAGATCGGCACGCTGACGCAGCGCATGAATCGAGGTGCCATAAACCACCAGCAAGCCAGCGGCAGCGCTGTCATCCACGCTATCCGGAATCGGAATAGCGTGCTCGGCGTCCACGAGTGCCTGCTCGGCATAGGCACCGACCCCGGTGGCGGCGGCAATCCGCTGCCCGGGCTCGAAACCGGTGACACCGTCACCCGTGGCGAGTACCTCGCCGGCGAGTTCCAGCCCCGGCACAAAAGGCAGCTCCGGCCGCTCTTGATACTTACCGGCGATCATCAGATTGTCGGGGAAATTGACACCGGCAGTACGGACCCGAATCAGTAGCTGGCCCGGACCCGGCGTCAGGTCGTCCAGCTCGCGAAGTTCCAGATCATCGGCGCTGCCCAGCGCAGCACATACCATTGCTTTCATTGTTGTTCCTCCAGCGGCTGCTGTACGTGAGACCGGTCAGTCCATGCCATCGCGCAAGTGATACCACTGAAAGGCTATCGCCTGCCCGATACGCCGAAACTGCGCAAACGGAAAAGCCGGCAGCGAACGCGCGATCTGTTTCAAAGGTGCGCGACTCTCGCCCAGCCATTCGGCAAGTCGACGGCCCGCGTGATTCGCAGCCGCCACACCACTACCACAGTATCCCAACGCATAGACGACACTCGGGTCATCGTCGGCACAGGCCACATGGGGCATGGCGTCGGCGGTCAGTGCTACCCATCCTCCCCAAAAATAGTCCGCCGTGATGTCGCGCAGAGCCGGAAGTTTGGCGCGGACTCTGTCGAGCAGCCAGTCCCGATGTCGATCCGCATGAGCTTCAGTCAGCGGCCCCCTGTTCCCGAGCATGATGCGTTTGTCGGGCAGCAAGCGAAAGTAACTCAAGAACTTTCGCGTATCAGACAAACAGTCGGTGGTAATGAAGTTGCACGCCGCCTGCTCGGCATTGGTCATCGGCCGGGTCACAACGATATTCGAGATGAGCGGCAGCAACCCGCCCGATAACGCTGGATGCAGTGCCTCGTTGGTGTATCCGTTAGTGGCGAAGACCACCTGCTTGGCGCGCACCTCGCCGGTAGGCGTGCACAGCACGTGGACGGCGCCCTGCTTTGACCACGACAACACCGGCGAGGTGGAATGCACGGTGGCCCCGGCGGCACGCGCCATCGACACCAACCCAAGACCCAGCTTCAGTGGATGCAGCGCAAATCCGTTGCCGATTCGCAGCGCGCCACAGGCTTCCCGACCGGCATAGTGACTGGCAGCAAACTCCTCGGCGCTCAGCATTTCGGCGTTGACGCCCCAGTGACGGAGCTCGGCGGCATCCGCCTCCAGTCCTCGGACACGCGCGCGGGTGTGGGCGACACGAGTTCGGCCATCGGGTTGAACATCGCAGTCGATGTTGCCTTCGCGAATCAGATTGCGCACCGTGGCCACGGCCTCATTGGCCTCCGCCCACAGTGACCGGGCCCCGTCTTCGCCCCATTTCTGTCGCCAGCGGGTGAACGGTACCCGCCCTAACATGGGCCCGACGAAGCTCCCATTGCGGCCGCTGCAACCCCACATGGGCCGATTGGCCTCGAGCACAGCGACATCACCGCCGTAACGTGCGGCGAGATGGTAAGCGCAGCTCATGCCCGTGTAGCCGCCACCGATGACAGCGACGTCGACCTCTCGCGACGTCCAAAGCGGCCCATCGTCTCCAACCGGCGGTCCGGCGGTCGCGGCCCAATAAGAATCCACATGTTGGCGTCCGCGACCAGGGTGACGGGACTTTAGCGGGTCATACCCCACGTTGTTCTCCTTAAAAAATCACTCCAGCTGACATTGATCGAATCGTGCAGAGTTAATCGCCAGTCAACGCAGCTTGCGATGATCCCAGCTCACGAGGCGAGTCGGTCGAACCCGCAATACTGCACGTTTGCCACGACTCTTCTGCGCTGCCGCCACCAGTTCCTGCCAGTCCTTCCCGGGAGCATAACGTTGACCTATGGTCGCCTTCAGACGAACGCTTTCGTCCTCGTCATCGACAAGGCGGGCAATGCCGTTGATGGAAACCCCGCGAAGCTCGGCGTAGCTGTCACCAGCCTCGACCAACACCGACACGCGTGGATCGCGGCCGACGTTGACGGCTTTTTGTGATTTCTTATAGGTATCGAACACGATGGTGCCGGCATCGACAGCAAACCACAGTGTCGACAAATGTGGGCTGCCATCGCGATTCAATGTCGCCACCTGAAGATTTCGGCTGTCTTCGAGAAAGGCCCAGATTTCCACCTCACTCATTCGAATGCCGGCCCGCTTGTCTGCCATTCCATGTCCCCCGCTCGTCTAGCTGTCACATGAATCACCAGGCCCTCATGCCCGGCTCGTCCCCAGCACCAGCAATCTCCAATCCATCCAAGCCGTCAGCGGTGACCCCTCAATCGTAAGGGGGGCTGACTGAGCCAGCAAATCGCCAACCAGAGCCAGTTCCCGCCATGACAGTGGCGCCAGCTCCCACCTGAGTGCCGCAAAGTGATGTCTGACCATGGCTTCTGTCTGGTGTAGGTGTTCGTACGCAGCAAGCCGGTAGGATTGTTCTATGCCGGTGGATTTCCGGATCAGAACGACAAAGTCGAGGCCCGCTATCGTCAGTTACGAAAAATCTGCACGACAACTGGAAAAGCGCTGCAGATGGCCGCCGCTTGAACTCAGCCGCTCACGCAGTGCGCTTTCAGTAATTCGTAAAACGGCAGGTGATGTTCGTAGAACTGTCGCAGCTTTGGCGCGGTATCCAAGGTGACGGCTTCTCGAGTTCGACCAGATTCACTGTCTCCGATCGCACTTTTGCCACGCATGTCGCCATGCCAACCCGCAACGAATTCCCATTCCGGCGGTACCGGCGTGTCCCAGTTGAGGGAATGCGGCAAAAACTCGATACCCATGGCATCACAATAGAGGCGCATCGCTGCTCCGGTATCGGCCTGCACATCATCAGCGTCGAGCACAACCGGGATTTTGCCGGTCACCCGCCGCACGAGATCGAAATGTCGAAACTGGGTCTCCAGGCCGACTTCCTCGAGCGTCACCTCATCGTCCAATCGATAGTAGGACGGTATGGATTTCTCGGGCGACCGAATCAAGAATGTGTTGCGCACGCGACGCACGAAGGCCTCATCGTCGTGAATGTAGCGCGCCACGTAGTAGCTCATGTCTTTGACGAACACCGGCCCTCGTTCGGCGGCGGCGAGCACCAGCTCGCGGATGCCTGTGTAGCTGGTCGGGTGTAGCGGGTCGGGGTCGAAGTATTTGAGCGTCTTGACCGCATCGCCAAGGTAGTAGAGATGAATAAAAGGCTCATGGAGCACGGTCATGTCACCACGTTCAAACATGACGCGTTCCAGCGCGCTCGACACGGACCGTGGATGAGCCCAGAGGAAAGTTATGTCATGCATCTAGCCGTCCCATACAACGGAGCAGCGAGCATATATCCGTGGTCGAGTGGAGTACACTCGCCCAATGACACTCTAGATTGCGAAGGTTTGTGCCATGGAACTGAGCGCCGATGTACACGATTTTCTCGACCGGGAGAACCCGGGATTTATCGCCACCATCGCAACCAACGGCAAGGACGGGTTTCCACTGGTGGTGCCGGTCTGGTATCGATGGGACCGAACCCACATCAGCATCTGGACCGGCAGCAGCAGACTGTGGGCTCGCAATGTAATGCGTGACAGCCGGGTCGGGGTTTCCATTCAGGATGTGGTCGACGGCACGGCGGTCATTATGCGTGGCGACGCCAAGCTCGTGACTCGCGACGACGACGACATCGACACCGAGATCCGGCGCATCTCGCGTCGCTATGTCACGGAGGCTAAAGTAGAGACCTACATGTCGGAGTGGGCTTCGCTGGATGCAATGGTGTATGTGAAGCCAACTCGAGTATTTGTCTGGCAATAAGTGGCAACGGAGAACGTCATGTCCGCGACTCGGCCTTTCGCACTGTACGACTCATTCTCAACCGGGAACTTCGGAGGCGCGACCGCGGGTATAGTCTCGAATGCCGCAGACATGGATGCCGACACCATGCAGACCATTGCGCGAGAAGTGGGAGCGCCGGCAACCGGATTCGTTCGAAGCGTGGAGCCGAGTTGTGTCGACGTCCGCTTCTATTCCACGGTGACCGAGCTTGGCATGTGCGGTCACGGCACGGTGGCATTGGGCACGCACCTGGTCGAGAGCGGCGCGCTCGAGTGGCACAATCAGGCAGAGCTCGAAACAACGCTGATCACCGGGGATGGACCCTCGCCACTGCGAGTCCGCAACCACAACGGCTCGCCTTTGGTATTGCTGAGCTTGTCGCCATCGCGTATCACCCCCATCGACATCGATCGCACCGAGCTGGCACGCGTGCTCGGCATATCGCAAGACTGTTTCCATTTGGAGTTACCCATCGAGGTCGCGACCGGTGCCTTTACCCATCTGGTGGTGCCGTTGCGCGACCTTGCCGCCATCAGATCGCTCGAGCTGGATTTTGGCGCCATCGCCAGATTCTCCAGAGCGAACAATGTACAGACGGTCACCGTGTTCACGCTCGAGGTAGAGCACCAGCACAGCACTGTTCATTGTCGTGATTTCTGTCCCGCTGTCGGCACTCCGGAATCTTCCGGCGCCGGCACCACCAACGCAGCACTGGCATCTTATCTAGCCCATCATCAACGTTTGGAGACCCGTGACGGCGCATTGCTGATCTGCTCTGAGCAAGGCTACGAGTGCGGGCGCCCCAGTGAAGTGCGGGTGGAGCTCGAACTCGCGGATGGGGCAATCACGGCACTCTCGGTCGGCGGCCAAGCACGCAAGTCCATCTTGGGTGAGATTTTCTTGCCGTCCGAGTAGTGGACGCTTGACGTCGCCGGTTTTCAGCCGCGGTCGGCTGCTGAGTCGATTTCGCCAAGTACCGGCGCCAGATAATCATAGAACAGTTCAGGGTTCTCGCTCATTGGGAAATGCCCTAGCTCCTGCATGACAATCGCTTTCGCCCCAGGGATCCGTTCCGCGGTTTCGACGGTAAGCTCAGGCGTGCACGAATAGTCGTACTCGCCCGTCATCAAGTACACCGGACACGCCGCCGACACCGATTCACCCGGTGCTGCGCGATACTCTGAGTCCGTTCGATAGAAGTTCATGTCGCCTTTGAAAACCTCGGGACCACTTTGACAGTAGTGCCACAGGGTCTCCCAGCGTGATTGCGACGGGCTTTGGGGCGCCATGAGCCCCGACACCAGTGCAGCGCAGAAGTCGCCACGCAAGAATTCTTCACGCTCGAGCCAAGAGTCGTCGTACCACGGTGACGGGTGATCGGAACCCTCCAGACCAATCACCGCTCGCAATCGTTCCCCATGTGCCAGGGCCAGCTTAACGACCAGACGGCCACCCATTGAACAGCCCATGATGACGGGTTGTTGAAGGTTCAAGGTGTCAACCACCGAAAGCACCAAGGATTCGTAGAATTCACTGGTCAACACATAGGATGTCGATTGCCAATCCACGGGTGGGTCAGACTTCCCATGCCACGGCAGATCGAAAGCAATCACCCGAAAGCGTTCGGTAACTCTCCGGTCACACATCAAGTGACGGTACTGACTGGAGTGAGACCCAGCGGTGTGCAAACACAGAAGTGGAATTCCTTCACCCGCACTCTCGTAGTAGATGCGATAACGCTCACCAGCCACGCTCAAACGCAGATAACGTCCAACTATCGGCTCTTCGGCGCCGTCTTCCGGACCCGGCACAGACGTTCTCTCGCCAGGTAACTGCAACACTTCTTTGACAAACCTGAGATTGGCGAGCAGTGGGCCGATATCGCCACCCAACCGCGCATGACCGGCGCTCACCAGGGCAAACAAATCCTGATAGCCAGGTGCGGGTCTCGGCGACCAGAAAGCCTCCCAAGCGGCGAGAGACGCCTCTATGGACAACTGCCACCGGCGCAGCCGCCGCACCCCGCGTTCGACAGAAACCAGAACGCCGGATTGAAAGGACAGGTAAAAGTGGTCGTCACCGACGACCCAACGCAGCTCCAGTGTGCAATGACGGCCCAAGCGGCTCAGGGTTGGGTTTTGAGCGATTGATTCTGGTAATGCCTCGATTGCCGCGAGCCAGGATGCTTTCGTCATGTTCAGACCCCGCTGGTGTCAACACCTCACGCCATGATGCCAATGTCTTCGATGGGTTGGTTATCGACAATGCGTTGATAGCCAAACCGGGACAGGTCGACGCTCTGGTAGCCACCATCAATGATCAACTCCTTCAATGCCCGTCCAACCGCAGGTGCGTGTTGTAGACCATGACCGGAAAAGCCGCAGGCGATGAAGAAGTTTTCCAGTCGTCCGGGCCAGCAATCGAGAATCATGTTGGCGTCCAGGTCATTTTGATCGTAGTGACAGGACCAGGCGCGCTGCAGCTTGATGGCTTCGAACGCCTCGATGCGATTGGCGAGCTTTGGCCACAGCTCGTCTTCGAACAAAGCGTAGTCAACCTCCCAGTTGAATCCGCGTGGCTCATCATATTTCGAGATTCCGGTCAGATAGCCGGCGCCCTCGGGCCGGAATGAATCACCGACCGAAACGTTTCTGACCAGCGGCAAGTCCTCAATCGAGGTCGCGCAGTCGAAGTAAAAGCTCTGTCTGCGCATAGGCGCAACCGGAACCGGCATACCGACCATGGCGCAGATCTCCGGCGCCCAGCAGTTCGCCGCGTTGACCACCCAGTCGGCTGCCAGGCTCTGGCCGGACTCCAGTTTCACGTCGGTAACCCGTTTGCCGTGAACGCCGAGGTCAACCACCCGGTCGCGTACATAGCGCACGCCCAGGTCACGTGCCTTGTTGCGCAAGCCAATTACCGCCGCGTAAGGGTCGATGATTGCATCGCCTGGGCTAAAGCAGCCGATGTCGACATCATGCACACGTATCGAGGGCCAGTGAGCGCGGATCTGATCTGCATCCAGCAGTTCGACGACAGCGCCGTTGTCACTTTGAATTTGCGCACAATCTTCGAATCGACCCACGGTCTCAGCGCCCTGCCCCATGTACAAATAGCCGCGTCGCTTGAGCGAGAAGGCGGCCCGCTCCCCATCGATGCTCATGAGGTCTTCGAAGCCGCCAAAAATCTCATGCCCGTAGAGCGACATGGCGATGCACTCCGGCAAGGAGAACTGAACCCGGACTCCTCCCACGGAACGTGGGGTCGCCGCGAATTCGTAGGTCGGATCGGGCTCGACGACAACGGTGTCGGCAGCGGCGCCTGCAAGCGCCAGATGATAAGCCGTGCTCGAGCCGACGATTCCACCGCCGATGACAACTACTGGCTTCATGACTGCTCGATCCCCATTACCTTAAGTTCCGGCGCACTGCACCAGTCGCGGAAAGTATTCATAGACGATTGAGTCGCGGCGCAAACCATGCGAACAGTAACGCGCAACCGACCACGATGACACCGTTGATCATCAATGCCAGATGATCGCCGATTGACGCCGCCAGCGCACCGATCTCGAGTGTGCCGATGGGGCTCAGTCCGACGGAGATCATCCACGCGCCCATCGCCCGGCCTCGCAAACGGTCAGACACTGACAGCTGCATCATGGTCTGGCTCAGCACATCGGTCAGCGACGCCGCCCCTGCAACCAAAAGCAGGGCGCCGACCGCAGTGGTAAATGAGTTGGCCGCGCCCAGCAGCACCAGGCCGGCACCGAAGCTGGCGACCACCAGAGCGTACACAGTGCCCAGTCGTCGCTGGCTACCCCAGAAGCTGAACAACAACATCGCCACGGCCCCGCCAACGGCGCGTGAAGCCGTCAACAAGCCCAGTGCCTGTGCACCGAGCCCGAGCCGCCCCGAGACGAGCTCCGGCAACACCGCCATGAAAGCAAACCCAAAAATATTCACCGCCGCCGTCGCCACCACCAGCACAACCAAGGTGCGATTGCTGGCCATCTCGGCCCCGAAATCTCGAAAGGTCTGCGCCAACGATGTTCGCTCGGCCGAGGCCACACCACCCTCTGTCTTCAGACGACCGAGCACGAAGAACCCGATGAAGTGCCCGATCGCGAGCGACATGTAGGCATACTCTGCCCCAAGCTGCTGCATGACCACGCCCGCCAGCAATGCGCCGATTCCCTGTCCGATGCGATTGCCGATCTGCAACATCGCCAACCCGGAGGCGGCCCGCCCGGCACCAACGAGGTCAACGGCAAAGCTCAAGCGTGCGGGCTGATAGAGTGAACGCACACAACCGGAGACGAACGTCATGAGCAACAGATGCCAGAGCTCCGCCCAGCCAGCCAGAACCAACAGGCCTACGGCAAGCAAGTTGATGCCAATCATGGCCTGCACTACTTGCAACAACCGGCGTCTCGGCAACCAGTCCGCGATCGCACCGGCTGGGGCACCGACGAACAGCAACGGCGCAAAGTAGAGGGCAAAAGCAACCCCGACCCACCATGAAGAACCACTGACCTGCAACACCAACAGCCCGAAGACCACTTGCTCACCACCAGTACCATTGGCATAGCAAACCGCATCCAAGCACAGTGAACGAAACTCACGGTTGGACAATGTGGGATTTCGGTCGAGCCAGGCTCGCATCAGCATTGTGTCGTCGGTAAGCTCACAGGGTCGACAGTTTAGCGCCAGTTTCACCGCCGAGACGGATCAAAGCCCGCTGGACAACCGATTTCGCGTGCGGGCTCGATCGCAGAACTCACCAGAATCAGTGGGCTATGATCGCTGTAGAACACGACGAGAACCTAACGATTGCGAGATCCAATAAGAGAGGTCGAACAGAACTTCTTCGCCGCCATAGCGCATGGAGATTGGCCGGTCCCCGACAGCCGATCTGATCTTGCGAACAGCGGCCTGAGCGGCCCGCGGCTGGTGCAGTTGTTCGAGTCTCA
>MDTE01020039.1_pt1 | contig 12304 bp, 2 predicted proteins | sample 811231 | NCBI WGS metagenome assembly MDTE01 (sample SAMN05326651, study PRJNA326480) | marine metagenome | isolation source: seawater | place: Indian Ocean: Red Sea | collected 2010
AGTATTGAATCTAATCTGACCATCTGCTAGTTGGTTTGATGGTGGTCTAGCATTTGTATCACCAACTGGAATCTGTAGAGCACTGTCAGTAGCAAAGTTGGCGATTCTTCCTGGAGCTGGAACTAACTTAAGATCGTTGCTTCCTAAACTACGAACCTCGTTAGTTTCAATCTGGATTTGATCATTAACATTAAGGTCACTAAGTGTTTTTAGTTGTCCTTGGGTAGACAGATTGCCATCTGCTAGAGTAATTGATAGAGTTGATAACTGTGTGTTAGGATCAAAAACATCAACATTTGATGAGATATAGAATGATGATGCTGTGGTTACTGTTAAAGAAGAAGCACTATCGATAGTTTCTGCAGTAATAGCAGTTCCATCAATATCTGGAGCGGTTAGTGTCTGAGATACAGTAGCATCTAAAGTTGTGATATTAGTAGTAGCAGTAAATGTTTCAGCTGAAACATTACCAGTATCTACATCACTCTTAATAATATCACTGCTCTCTACTTCATCAACAGTAATTTGTAGTCCACTACCAAATGTTTTGGGGTTATTAGCACTTATTGTTAATACTGCTGCTGTGTCAAAATTGAAACCAGAAGTAAGTCCAGTTGCACCTAGATCATAATAATATAAATTAGGAGTGCTATCAGTTATTTTAATTTTTAATGAATTGGCTTCTCTAACAACACCATCTGTATATTCAGAACCAGTAAATGTTAATAAAGCAGTACCAGCATTACTTGGTAATTGATCTAGTGTAATTTGAGTCAGACTATCAACTGATAGAATTTTTGTTCCCGTAACGATAGATCCATCACCACTAGCAGTGACTAGCATCCCTGCTGCCAAATTAGATGTACTAGATACAGAAACAACTGCACTAGAATCATCGAGAGTTACGCTATATCCATCATAGAACGATGGTGCTTTATTTCCACCCTCAAATGCAGATAATGCAAATGTGTGGTTTGGATTACCTTGTCCACCAAGATCAAATGTGTATGTAGATCCAACATAAAGAGTTAGATCTGGTGTAAATACATCGTCAATAAAGATTCTGTAATCAGTTGCAGTTGTGGTTGCTGTAAAAACAGTATAAACATTACCACCTGCAACAATAGCGTCCGTTGCAACAAAATCAGTATCAATTCCTTGAGTTAGGTTTGCAACAGCAAGAGAAACGATGTTACCACCAGAAGAATTTACACCTACAACATCATGTGTATCGAATATGGTGGTACTAACAACTTCCAGTGAAAGATCATCAGCAGGAGAAGAACCACCAATTAGGTTACCAGCAACAGTTACAGATTCCCCTTGGGCATAACCAAAACCTTGACTATCAACAACAACACTAGGAGAACCATCTCCAGCACGAAGAACTTGTACTGTCAGTCCACTACCAGACCCTCCAGTAGCAGCAACATTATTATATGTTTGATTTGCCGCAGATAGAACTGAAGTGCCAGATAGAATATTTACTTGAACAACAGCACCATCTCTTTTTTTAATACTATCTCCTACACTAATCGCAGAAGAGGGTACTGTTCCCTGTAAAGTTAGGGTTTGAATTCCATACCACTTTGCAGTTTTGACAATAGGTTGTACGAGATCTGTTGGGGATACTGTAAGAATATCTGTATTTGAATATCCGTTACCACCATTAGTAACTTGTACTTGTTTTACAGCACCTAATACATCAACTCTATAAGAAAATGCAGTAGTGCCAACACCGAATGATGGAGTAAACGTCAGGGTTGCTGGACCAGGAGTTGTTGGAGTGGTATTTAAAATAACTGTTAGATTTAATTGATCAATAGATGAAACAATTGTGTCAGCAGCAAGAACACCAGCACCTCCTGTTTGCTGTACAATATCTCCAATAGAAATACCAGCAAGAGAAGGTACAACAATATGTGTTGGATTTGGTGAGGTGAATATTAATGAAGCAGTACCAGGAACATCTGGAGGAGCATCAGAACCCAATCCCAAACCCATGGTTAGGGTTGTTGCACTATCAATAGATTTGATACTTGTGCCCTGTTGAACCAGACCAATATCTCCAGCGGAGTTGGAAATATTCATTCCAACTGATAATGCTGATGTATCGGCAACTGTAATCTGTGCGCTGCCAGCAACCAGTGTTGTACTGACACCTGAGACTGTTCCACCAAGTTTAGTGGTTACACCAGTAAGTTGAGATGGTAAACCCAGTAAATCTCCTGTTTGATATCCAGACCCATATGCAGAAATATCAAATTCAGTAATTTTTCCAGGATTTGATGTTATTGTAAATTCAAATCCAGAACCAAGACCACCAAAGAAAGTATTGTCAATACCAAGAGTGTCGTTTGCAGAATAATCTTGTCCTGCTGATGCAACTGTAGCATCAGTAACTGTGCTATTATAGGTAACTCCTGTAACTCCATACGTTGCTCCAGAACCTCCTCCAATTTGAGAATCGACAAATCTTAAAGTATCTCCTGCAGTGTAACCTTCACCAACTTGAGTAAATGTTACATCTGTTACATTACCGTTAGAATCTACAGTAACATTAGCAGTAGATCCTCTACCAGAACTTCCTAGTGTGCCAGAAATAACACTAATAGAGTTACCCATTCCGTTGTGAGCAGCACATTCATATCCAATTGTTTGTGCTGTTGCAGTGTCATGAATAACAAGATCAACAAATGCTCCTGCCTGACCAGCAAGACCAAATGGAACTACGGTAAAAGTATCTGGAAGAGCATCTAAAGAAGATGCACCATGGAAGTAAAATGGGTGAGTAGATAGAGATGCATCAGAAAGATCAAATCTATATGTATTGCCAATCTGAAGAGTCAGTACAGGTTTGTTTGTACCATCGATGGTGTAAATCTCGTTTGGTGGTGGAGCACCAGGATTAGTAACAGCAGCTACCGTAAAAGTCTGGGTAGCAACGTTATATACATCAGCTTGAGCGTATAATCCCTGAGTATAACCACTACCACTATTGGCAACACTACCAACAATATTAGTAGTACCTGATACGGTGATATTCAGGGTTGCGTTTGATCCAGAACCACTAGTGGTCGTTGGGACGTTACTATAGTTACCAATTGGGTATCCAGAACCAGCATCTGTAATGCCACCCTGCATTTCTGGAACTACAAATTCGCAAGTAGCACCGTTTCCGTTGCCGCCAGATAAAGGAATACCTGTATATTGTCCTGCATTATAATTTGCACCAATATTTAAAATAGTGCCATCAAAACCAACAACATCAATCTCTGCAGTACCACCGTCACCAGTACCACCAATAAACGGAATATCAGTATATGTTCCTTCATCATATCCAGAACCAGAATTACTTACTGTAATTCCAGTAGTGATAAGAATATTCTTCTCAAGAATAAAATCCTTATATGCTTTCAGACTGATATCAGAGATATCGAATAACTTCTTTGTATTAGCAACAAACCCGATAGTATCTTGTCTTGGTTTGTATAAACCTAGCTCTGAGTCTGATGTAAAAGCTAGGGATGGAATAAATCTAGTTCCATCACCTAGTTTTAAAATACCTGTAGAAAGGTCACTACCACCTGCAGTGACGTTAAAAATTGCTTCACCAATCTCATTAATTTTGACCCTCTGTTGTTCAAAGGTATCCGTGCGTGCGACGTTAACTGCTGGCATTTTTGACTAACTCTCGTAGTAGGGTTTTGATTTCAGAGATTTCATCCTTCAACATATTTATGTCGTCCAACGCGGAACTCAGTTGTCTTTGTTTACGTCTTGCCTCTATGGCAGAATCGCTGTGATTCAAGATGGCACCTGTGGTCTCGTCTCTGACAAGACCATCGTGCCCTTCAACTTTAATATAACCCATACGCGGAAATTAGAATGCTGCTACTGCTCGGATATCCTGAATTTTGGGAACGAATGCTGGATCGGTTCCCTTCATAACAATTTTAATAGCAAATGATGAGAATTCAGGGAGATTTGCTGCGCTATATGTGATATCTTGATATGAAGATTGCTTTTCAATCACTGATGAAATAGTATTTTCTGGTGATGCAACTTCCGCAGTATCTGGATATCCATTACCATTAAAGTAGATCCAATCGATATCTTCAAAGTTTTCAGCAGTAGAAGCTTTCTTGAACTTATACAATACCTCAACATCAGAAATGTTCTTGACGTTCATCGTTAAGTGAACATCAATAGCAGTTCCTGGGTTGTTGATAGAAACTTCTTTGGTAATATACTTTGCAAGAGAAGAACTATTTTTAGAAGTGTCTTCCCCAACAAAATTAATACCATCTGCATATCTAATTTTTGCAATCTCTAAGAAGAGAGCATCCTCGTCATTTTGAGTAGCATACTTAACAAAATCACCTACTCTAAAGATATCATCAATTTGATCATTCACAACAGCATTTCTGTTAAACAGAGTGTTGTCAATAATTCTTCCAGTGAAATCATCAGCAATAGGTTGAGTATCTGTTCTTAATGTCAACTCTTGTGTTTTATTATTCCAGATAACTGCTTTACCTGTAATAATGTTAGTATAAGTGTCAACAATTACAGATGGATTTCTTGCTTCGATAGTTGAAGCATCTGGAATATCTAAGAATAATTGAGTAGGATTTGTATCAATTTTTGCTCTTGGAACTTCTTCATTATTTACGGTTTCGACCAAATCTAATTGAGCACCTAATGTGATTCTCTCACCTTTCTTAAAGAACTGCGTCGAAGTTAATCTTACCCAGACCTCACTACCTACAACTTTAGCAATACGACCTGTTGCTTTAGAAGTGTAACCTTCTACACTTTGATCATTTTGAATTTGTACGTTAATTAAGTTAGAAATTGCAAACTTATAGAGAGGATAGAATTCAATAATCTGATCTCTTCTTCCGTAACGATCTTCCTGACCAGTTGGATGATCAATTCTATTACTAGAAGTTTTGACACTAATAGTAGACAGATCAACAACTGGTGATAGGTATGATGTAGAAGAACTCAACTTTAACTTATAAGTTAAGGAGTTGTTCATGTCATTTAGAATTTCATTAATCTCGGATGCAATTACCTTTTGATTAGTGAAATAATGTGGTTCGTTGAGGAAAGTTTTTTCATAATCTGCTTGAGAATATGAAGAATATGTACTGGTAGTAGAATCTACTGGTACAATATTGGTAGTCTTCACCGAAGTTTCAATCTTAGTATCGCTAAAAGTTAGATACTGTACTTGTGGATATAGAATTTCATACTTTCTATTGTATGAAGCATATACAGTTTCTCCTCCACCTAAAGCATTACCAGAAGATGAAATTGGTGAGGTAATATTGTATCCATCAATACCACCGTTAGTGACTTGGAACAGTGTAGAATTTAAAGTATCTGATGTGATACCACCTGTCTCTAATGCTGTTCTATAGAACACATAGGAATTTCCTGTGTCTTCAAAACCATTATCTCTATGAGATACATTAATGATTTTGTTATTGTTACCAAACAACTTAGAAGTTGCATTTGTATTTGCTGTTGCGTCAGTTCTGAATGGATTTTTCTCTAGAAGTTCATATCCTAAAGATTCATTAGTGAGAAGAAGTTCTGCATCTTTTCTAATATCAAATTCTGCACGATATAGTGTAAACTTGATATCTTCAAAATTATCCTCTGTCCAGTTCTCTGTATTTTGAGATCTGTAAACAGAACCAAGAGAAGGTTGTGTTGTGATAACTGTGCTAGTTGCAATATCAGTCTCGCCTAGTCTAGACGCCCACATCTCATAATCAACAGAATCGGTTTCTACCGTCAGTGCATACTCAGTATCATTCTGTAGATATACAGGATGATCAAACTCAAAATAAGTAGGAACAGTAGAGTCTGTAACTCCCTCATAATCGGTCGCTACACCCATTCTAACAGCAGGGGTATCAATCTCTATCTCAGTTTCTAATACACATCCACCAGCGCCATTACCGATACCTCTGATGACTACTGATGGTGCTTCGGTATAACCGAAACCAGGGAGAGAAATCTCTGCATTATATACCTTTCCACCAGAAACTTCTACTCTTGCTGTAGCAACAGATCCACCAGGGAGTTGAGGACTTTCGATAGAAATAATTGCATTATCATAGTTTAATCCAGTGTCCTTGATATTGATTGCTGAAACTTTACCACTATCTTTTGCAATTGTTAATACAGAATTGGTTCCCTCTGTATTGTTTGCTAAAGTAACAGATGGAATAATCAAAGTTTCATTTGGTAAGAAAGAGCGACCATTATGATTACTCAATACAAGAGTATACACTTGCTCATTTGTAAGCAAGAACTTACCAGAAGATGAAGGAACAAGGTCTACACCGTTCTTATCAATTACTCTCTCGATAGGACCACTAGCAGCAGAAGAAGATCCAGTAGCACTTTCTCCAATAGTTACATATACATTTCCATTAGTAAAGAACTTCAGGAAAGTATATGGCATAATGACTTTTTCTGTTCCAGGAACAATATTCTTTGCTGGTTTTTCAGAATCTACATTTGACAGATATACCTTAATTGGAATAGTATTACTCTTCTTATTGAAGAAAAGATCTACACCAGTAGCAAATACACCACCCTCATAGTTTTCAACTTTGAAAGTTTGTGCAAGTGGATTAGGTCTTACTGGATTGTCAGTATTGCTGTCTACAAACTGAACACCTTCATTTGCTTTAAAGAAAGATGGTTTTGTAGAAACAATTGTGCCAGGGTTTTCTGGAAGAATACCAGTTGCATAATACTTAACTTCGGCGTAAGTATCTACGTTCGCTTTGTCTGCATTTGTAGAACTAGAAGTAAATCTAAATGTCTTAATACCTGTAGAAATGTTAATTTCTTCAGCAAGATTGTCGTAATCAACAGTATCTACATCTCCAGTCCAAGTTGAGTTTTCTCTTGGTGGAGCACCAGCTGGTAGCAAGATTAGACCACTAGCATTACCGTTTTTGTCGGTAGTAATAGTTCCGTTAAATGCTGATAATGAATTTCCAGCAATACCACTGAATCTAAGGTCTGGATTTACCCAACGATTAATATTTCTACCTTCTAAGAAGACAGATAATGTCGTATTGGGTTTCATTCTCCTTACAACATACTTAATAGGAACACTTCTAGCGAAGAACTGCAGGGCAGCAGATACGTTGTTTCCTCTAATAGTGTTTGTCTTTACACCTTTAGCAACATCATTATTTTGTGGACTAATATTAGTGGAACTAGAAACTCCAGCAGCTTCTACACTCGCTTGTGCATCTTGACTATTAATTTTACCTAAAGAATTAATTGCTGTAAATGATGGTGTAGATCCAACCCAGTTGACTACAAAAGAGTTATAAAGACTAGAAAGACTTTGCTTAATATTTTCTTTTGCCAAGAAAATTTTATACAGATCTGTGTTAGTATCTACAACTAATGGTTCTTTAGACTCATCATACCACTGATCAATAGATGGAGAAAGAATACTATCTCCAACATATTGTAAAACAACAAATGGATTTGGATTTAATGTCTTAGATGCAAAACTATTTCCGAGAAGACTTAGATGAGTATATGGTAGGGTAACGATATCTCCAGACTTCTTATAACCAGAAACAACTCTTTGGTCGTCTCTAGTATTCACTTCTTTTAGTACAAAAGAATTTTCTTTTGATTGTGGACGCAATACTGATTGTTGAGAATCAATAGCACACTGATAATCAAGAGAAGATAGATTACCTGTTCTATGAGACTCAAAGTTATCTACCAAGAATCCAGACTTGAATCTATCAAAACCAATTTCATCTTTGACCTGCATGTTAAGAGCTTGTTGCTCTAGAACACTAAGGGTGGTATAATATTCGAGACGTTCAATACGCTTCTCTAATTTACCGATATCGCGCATAGTATAACGACGATTATCGATAGTTGTAATTCTTACATCCTTACTAGTTTGTGTGTATGCAGGAATGTATGCATAGAATAGCGGAATAGCATCATCAACAGGATCTGGTTTAGAAGGATTGAGTGAAGAGTTGCCTTCTTTGACAATAAAGTTTCCTTTTTTGTTGAGGAAAATACCGTCAATTCTATCTAAGTATTGAACTTGACTGAACGATAGTGTGTACTCCAGTCCTGCATCAGGTGCAGGAGTAGAAGCAAGAACTGCTCCTGGTCCAGAGAAATTACCAACTGTTACTGACAGAGATGCTTCATCTTGGAAACCACTGATAGTAGTATTAGAATCTACTTTTGGTCTAAAGTCAATAACGTTCTTAAGATTTACAATACCATGTACAGTTGAGTTGAATGATGGGATTTCTTCCTCTGTTACACCTGCTTCATGAACATAACTGTCAACGGTACAGAAATCACCTTGAGATTGCTCAAAATAATCAAAACCAATAACTAATTGACCAGTTGTCTTTTCTTGTCCTGGTTTGATAACAATTCTAGAAATATCATATACAGTATCTCTTTGACCATTATCAAATGTAAATCTATCAGTAACGTCTGTTCCAGAAACTAGATTACCAGCAGAATCAATAGTTGGAGGTTGAGTAGCACTTCCCTCATAAACATATCTCAGTTTATACGCATCGGAATAAGAGAGAACTTCTACAATTTCCGAATCATAGTCAGTTCCTCTGAATGGAATGACACTATCACCAGAAGATGAGATAACAATTCTCTTATTCTCGATAGAAGTTTTTAGTCTTGGTTTTGCGTTAGTAACTTCTAATGTTGCCGTAAGTTTTAGTTTTGGATATGTTCCATTTGATGGAATGGTTCCGAAGTAAGTGCTAGGAAGTCTTAAACTAATACTACCAGAAGCAAGACCACTAGCAGTATCTGTTGCAGAAGTAATTTCTACATTATCTGCATCAACATATACAAGATCACCTGCAGAAACATTTGGAGCGTCACCAGGATCCAAGACTGTAATCATGTAATTTTCTTCGGTGAATGCAACAAACCTTTGTGTACCAAAGTCTAGTTGTGCAGCAAATGTAATGATACCACCACCACTAGAAGCAGTAGTAATAAAATCTCTACGGAAGAAGTAGTTGATCTTTGTATCTTCTGGGGTATCAACAATCTTTTTAATTTGTCTACTTCCAGATGGATAAATTAAAGTTCCTTGGTTTGCATTATCTACTCTTGGACGTAAACGTACAATACTTGTATTAACAACATCTCCTGGTAGTACAGAGTCTAGATATACTCGTGACTTTTGAGATCCTTGCTTTTGAGTTGCATATTGTACGACAGCACGAACAATATTGTTATCTACATCAGCAAACTGAACAATATCACCTTGCTGCACATCGTTGCTAGCATCAGCGTTAAAACTTGTAGATTCGATAAAGTTAAAACCTTTCGTTCCAAAGAACGTGAACTCAGTTACAGCTTTAATCTCTGCATATTTTTCGTCATCAGTAACAACATCTGCTGTGAAAACATTAGCGTTTCCAGAACCAAATGCTGATGCTACAGACTTAACATTCTGAGGAACATAAGTTGTAACAGCATTTCTAACTAGAACTGGTAAGATAGAAGCAGACTGAGTTGGATTTGCTGCACCATCTGGTTGAACAATACTAACAGCAGGAGGTTGAGAATACTCTGTTGAAAGTGCTGATCTATTGTTAATGATTGCTGCATAAAAAGATCCATTAACTAGTCTCTTCAATTCTACAACACCAGCATCGATTTCTACACCGTTGATCAAGATGTTAGATCCATCAGCATATCCAAGACCTCTGTCTTGAACAACAAAGTGAGAAATAGTATTATCAGTAGAAATCTTAGACGTATTAGAGTCTTCATCTCTAATAGTTTCACCAGAGACAAATCTACCTGATAGAGTTTTAACAAAAAGAAGTCTTCCAACAGAGTAAACACCAGAAGGTGCTCCTTCGACTACACCATATGCACCACTCTTTAAACCAAAGACATATTTACCAATACCAAAACTACCATCTGTTGGAGTTGAATCTAGAAGAATTTTAGTAAAAAATTCTGGATCAAAATAAGATAGACCAAAAGTAGTATTATAGACTTCTGTTCCTACAGGTAAACGACCTTTAGAGAGAATAATATCAGTATCTTGATTAAATCCTGCACCTCTCTCTTTGAGGAAGAAATTACTTGGTTTTGCTCTACCAATAACTGGTGTGATAGTAGGAGAATAATCTACAATATAACCATATGAATTAGTAGAATCAACAGCTGCTTCTGCTTCTGTCAAGAATAATTTTCTTTGGTAATTTGAATCACCTAAGTCATACTCAAGCATGATAAGATCAATATCATCCTTACTACCAGTAATGGTAAGTTCTAAGAATTTTACACTATCGTTAGCATTTAAGAGTGGTTTATTTACCTTTGCATAAGACAGAGATTTTACACTTCCCGTAGAAGTAGCAGCTCCACCATCATTTCTGGTTTTCACGAAATACAAAGTTCCTAATAAACTTTGGAAATTTGTATCTGTTAAATTAGCAAGAGGATTAGTTGTACTAGTTACTTCAAGTGTAATAGTTTTAATTGCTGAATTGCTATCAAAATACTGTCCTCGTCTGTTTAGAGTTTGTCTATGATCTGATGGCAATTCTGTATTTGCTAATCCAACAGAACCATCATTATATGTTGCATATAAATTGATGTATGGATATGGAGTTAGATCTGCACCTTCTTTGTTTAAAGGAACACTGCCATATACGTTTGTGATATTATAGGTTGGCAGTGATTTTGCTTTTAATCTAATATTGTCACTGCTTAGACTTGCTCTAGCTTTATTAATATCTAAGTATTTTGTTTCTTTGTTGACAATTTCATAACCCCTGATATATGCTTTACCAGGACCAACACTAGCAACCATCTTTCTGGAAGCTTCTTGTTCGGTTAGATTATTAAAGAGACCAAAATCATCCTTTGCATAAACACCACGATTTCCTTCTCTCTGGACATACTCTCTGATGTCTACACTAAAATTATCTACAACATAATCGCCACTCTCATCATAAGTTCTTCTTGCAAGAGTTTGCTCAATTAAACTGTAATTTGTAGGACTTACTTTTCTTTGTACAGATCCTCTAAGAGTAGTAATTAACTGAATAAAGTTTTTATCTGTAGATTCATCTAATTCAAACTTTACCAGAGAAAGAGAAATCTTAAGTCTATGTGCTCCTGGTGCAGTATAGTTTGAAGAACCAATTGAATTATCATAAAGACTATCGTCTTCTTCTGGGGTTACAATATCTTCTTTGATAGTAAAACCAACCTTTGCAGATGGTTCATTATAATAATCATCAATAACAAGCAATTCAGTGTTGTTGCGGACAAAATATCCATTAACAAAGTAAATTCCCTCTTCTACTTTTACAGCAGAACCAAATCCCATAGCGGGACTATCAATAGAAGTTACATCTCCTGTATCTGGGTTTGTAATTTGAATGCTAGTTGGTAGTACACTACCATCAGTACCCACGACCAATAATGGAGTGTTGACTCCATCAATAACTTCTAATGTCTCACCTTGCCTAAAGGTTACTTCTGTGTTAGAATCTCCACTAGTCAGATAGTTTACGTAGATTGTATCTGCTGTAGTTTCTGTTGCTAGTTTTGTTGCTAGTACCGTGCCAATAACACCAGAGTTTAATCCTCTCAACTGGGTGCCAATTAACTGAGAAATGTCATATTTCTTATAGACAATCTCATTACCTTCATTAATGGCAACTTCAGATACTGAAGAAAGCTTTACATAATCTAACTTAGTATTAAGACCTACCTCACCTGGGACTACTAGGTCACCTTGCTTGAAAGCATACTTACCAAAAGACTCAATCTGATTCTGTAAGATAGATTGAACTTGTGTTAGTTCCCTGCTCTGAATAGAATACCCAGGACGGAATAAAATCTTATAGAAATTTTTATTCGCGTCAAAGTCCTCATAATAAGGATTTACATTAAGGTTAGTCTTCTGTGGCATGGTTTTCCGCCAAATACTAGCATTCTTTGTCCTTAGTATTTATAGAGATAAAAAAAATCCCCCCATCTCTGGAGGGACTTATAATTGATTGTTTTAATCAGAATTCGATGACTAGTTTGATGTCTTCAATCTGGTCAGGAGCACGAGTGATTAGACGACGGTTCTCAACGTAGATAACGTCACCTGAGTTGTTCTCGATTTCTGGAGCAGCAAGACCAGCAGTAAAGGTTGAACCTAGAAGTGAACCAGCATATGCTGTCTGTACGTTACCAGAAGCAGCAGATAGACCACCAGAGA
>MDTE01028226.1_pt1 | contig 12301 bp, 11 predicted proteins | sample 811231 | NCBI WGS metagenome assembly MDTE01 (sample SAMN05326651, study PRJNA326480) | marine metagenome | isolation source: seawater | place: Indian Ocean: Red Sea | collected 2010
AGGATTTAATGACCCTTTCTATGATGATTTTTTTGAAAGGTTTTTTGGTGAAAGGCCAGGACAGAATTCAAGAGAAAGGCAAGTTAGGTCAGGGGGGTCAGGTTTTATTGTATCTAAAGATGGTTACCTACTAACTAATAATCATGTTGTTGATGGAGCAGACGAAATAATTGTTAGTTTGAGTGACAGAAGAGAGTATAAAGCAACATTAATTGGCTCTGATGAAAGGTCTGACTTAGCTTTGTTAAAAATTGATGCTTCAAACCTTCCAGTTGTTAGAGTAGGAAAATCTAGAGATTTGAAAGTAGGTGAATGGGTAGTAGCTATTGGATCGCCATTTCAATTGAATTTTTCAGTTACTGCTGGAATAGTAAGTGCTAAAGGAAGAAGTATTCCTAATGGGTCAGACTCTAGTTATGTTCCATTTATTCAAACTGATGTGGCTATAAACCCTGGAAATTCAGGTGGCCCTCTGTTTAACTTAGATGGAAAAGTAGTAGGCATAAATTCTCAAATTTATACTAGATCAGGAGGATATATGGGCGTTTCCTTTGCCATACCTATTGATTATGCAATAGATATTGTAGATCAACTAAAGGAAAGCGGTTCAGTAGCACGTGGATGGTTGGGTGTAAGTATTCAAGAGGTCACCAGCGACTTCGCTAAAAGTTTAGGAATGAAAAATCCCAAAGGCGCACTTGTTAGTCAGGTTATTTCAGGAAGTCCTGCTGAAAAGTCTGGAATTGAAGTGAGGGATGTAATTGTAGAATTTGATGGAGTTGAAATAATTTATTCTGGAGACCTCCCTCAGACGGTAGGCAGCATAAGACCTGGGTCAAAAATAAAAGCAAAGGTTTTAAGAGAAGGTAAGGAAAAAACACTTAATATAGAGGTAGGGTCTCTGCCTGAATCTCCTCAAATAGCCACCTCAAATAAACAAAATGAACCTGGAAACTTAGGTCTTATAGTTAGAGAGCTTTCTTTCGAAGAGAGAAGGGAGCTAAAAATTTCGCATGGTGTGCTGGTTACAGAGATAAGCCCTGAAGGAATAGGAGCTCAAGCAGGTATTGGGGTGGGTGACATAATTACTTATATCGGGAATCAAAAGATAAGAACTAACAGAGAACTAGAGAATTCTTTGGAGAGGTCAAAAGAATTTTCTGATACAGTTATGGTAGGTATTATCCGTGACGGAGTTCAAACATTTCGTAGCGTAAAACTAACAAAATAGTTAACCTTCATCATATCTAGTCTATTTAATAGGCTTAAAAAATCATGAAAATAAGAAATTTTTCTATTATTGCTCATATTGATCATGGTAAATCTACCTTGGCTGATCGAATCATAGAGATATGTGGAGGTCTTTCAAACAGAGAAATGACCAATCAAGTTTTAGATACCCTGGACTTAGAAAAAGAAAGAGGTATTACCATAAAAGCTCAGACGGTTAATTTAAATTACACATCTCAAAAAGGGGAAGAATTCCAGCTAAATCTAATTGATACTCCAGGTCATGTAGACTTTTCTTATGAAGTTTCACGATCGCTTTCAGCTTGTGAAGGAGCCATTCTTCTTGTTGATGCTTCTCAGGGCGTTGAAGCACAAACTCTATCTACTTGTTATAGTGCTGCTGAGGAAGGTCTTACTATAATTCCGGTATTAAACAAGATTGACTTAGATCAAGCAGATACTGAAAAGGTCAAAAAAGAAATAGAAGAGATAATAGGTATTGATGCCTCAGATGCTCCCTGTATAAGTGCTAAGAAAGGTATAGGAATAGAAGAAGTCTTAGAGCAAGTTATTTCAAACATATCTCCTCCTTCCGTAAATGAGCAGCAAGACTTGCAGGCATCAATAATAGATTCTTGGTTTGATAATTATTTAGGCGTTGTTTCTTTAGTTAAGGTAGTTAATGGGTCAATAAACGTTGGAGATTTAATTGAAGTTCATTCAAAAAAGGAAAAACATACAGTAGATAAGTTAGGTGTTTTTACACCTAAAAGAAAAGAATTAAAAATACTAACATCTGGCCAAGTAGGCTTTGTATGTGCATCAATTAAAGAAATTAAAGGTGCTCCAGTAGGAGATACAATTATTAAGAAAGACTCTTCTGCAAAACAATTACCTGGTTTTAAAGAAGTTAATCCTCAGGTTTTCGCTGCACTTTTCCCTCAATCAGCTGATGATTTTGAGTCTTTTCGAGAAGCACTTGAAAAGTTATGTATTAATGACGCTTCTCTTCATTATGAACCTGAACATTCTGAAGCTCTAGGAGCAGGATTTAGATGCGGATTTTTAGGAACTTTGCACATGGAAATTGTTAGCGAAAGGCTAAGTAGAGAATATGGTATTGAGCTAATAGCTACAGCACCTACTGTAGCTTATTCAATATTAGATAAAGATGATAAAGAAGTAAGAGTTGAGAGCCCAGGTTCCTTACCTGAACCCAATAAGATTAATGAGATTAGAGAACCAATAGCAAAGGCAAATATTCTAGTACCAGAAAAATATATAGGTGCTGTAATGAATTTATGTAATGAGAGAAGAGGGAAACAGCGCTCTTTGAGGTATGCTGCAGATCAAGCTGAGTTAGTTTACGATTTACCTTTGAGCGAAATAGTAATAGATTTCTTTGATAGATTAAAATCAGTTAGTAAAGGTTATGCTTCATTAGATTATTCTTTAGATAGATATGAAAGTGGAGATGTAATTAAATTGGATATTTTACTTAATGGAGACAAAGTTGATGCTCTTGCTGCAATAGTACATAGAGATAAAGCACAATCCAAAGCCAGAAAACTTACGACTTCTTTAAAAGAGGTAATACCTAGACAGCAATTCGATGTAGCTATACAGGCTGCTATAGGTGGCAAGATAATAGCTAGAACAACTGTAAAAGCTTATAGAAAGAATGTTACCGCAAAACTTTACGGTGGTGATGTTACAAGAAAAATGAAATTGCTTGATAAACAAAAAGCGGGTAAGAAAAGAATGAAGAAAATTGGGAAAGTAGAAGTTCCACAGGAAGCTTTTTTATCAGTTTTAAGAGTTAAAGATTAAAATACATGATGCCATGTTTCCTAATATAGACTTAAAACTATTCCTTTTAGTTATTTTTGGCCTCTTCGGGTTTCTTTTTTGGATTTATTTCAATAGAAAACAAGACAATAAACTTGCTCTTCAGATTTGCAGTTTTTCAATGTTTTTAGCTGTCATTTTAATTTTATGGAGAGTTTTTCAATTAAATTTAGATTTCGGTTTGGTTTTAACTGTAGGTACACTTTTTGCTGGATTATCTTGGATATTAGGTGTTTTTATGGCGTTTTCTTCTCTTGATGAGGTTTTAGATAATATTCCAGGTTCAGATAAGGTGATAAAAAAAATGCGAATGAATTCTTCTATTTTATATAGAACTAAAGATTTAGAAGAACCAGAAAAAGAAGCCGAAATAGATAAATATGTTCTTAAAAGCTTCAATAGCCTAAAGGAAGAAAGCAGATCATATTTTTGGATACTTTTGGTTATTACTTGCATAAGATCATTTGCGTATGAGCCATATCAAATACCTTCGAGTTCAATGTATCCAGGTTTGCAAGTAGGAGATTTTGTCTTAGTTAATAAATATGCTTATGGACTAAGACTCCCTGGAACAACTAAACTTATTTCAAGACCAAAAGAACCTGCTAGAGGTGATGTAGCAGTATTTTATCCGCCCCACACTTTATGTGAATCTAAGCCCGAAGATGCAAGGCCAGATTTATTAAGTCTACCTGCAATGGAAGTTCGGGTTTTTCTTGGAAGATTTAAGTCACTCCAAAAAGAATATTGTTCAGGTTTAGGTCTTAAATATATTAAAAGAGTTGTAGGTATTCCAGGTGATAAGGTTGAAATAAAAGGGTATGAAATATTCATTAATGATGAAAAATTGAACCAAATTGTTTTAGAAAAGAATAATGAAGAAACTTTTTATTCTGAAAAGAATGATGAGACTGAGTACGTAATTAGAACTACAGGTATTTCTGAGTATCAAAACTATACCTGGGTGATACCTAAAGATAGATATTTAGCCATAGGTGATAATAGGGATAATAGCCTGGATAGCAAGGATTGGGGTTACTTTTCAAAAGAGAATCTTATAGGTAAGGGCGAATATATATGGTTGCACTGGGAATCATTTACTTCCTTACCAACATTTCAAAGAAATAAGAAGATTCAGTAGACTCTAATGATTTCTTATAAGAATAAAATTAAATATATTTTTAAAGATTTGGATTTATTAAATCTAGCTCTTACACATAAAAGCGCATCTCAAGAAAATAATGAACGTTTAGAGTTTTTAGGAGATTCAATAATTGGTTTTTATATTAGTGAAGAGTTATACAGCAAAAATGACAAGTTTGATGAAGGAAAGCTTACTCAACTTAGAGCTAAACTCGTAAACAGAAGCTTATTAAATTCTTTAGGAAAAAGGCTTAATTTAGATAAAGATTTAATTTTAGGTAAGGGAGAGAAAGTAACCGATACTTCTATTTTAGGGAATGCTTTTGAGGCTTTAGTAGGAGCAATATACATTGATGGTGGTATGGAAGCTACAAAGGAAGTCTTAAATGGTATATTTGAATTAGAGATAAACAATCTTGAAACAGAAGAGGACTCAAGAGACTCTAAATCAAAATTACAAGAAATACTTCAAAAGAAAAACTTGAACCTCCCTAACTATTTAGTTGAGGATAGGGGGCCAGAAAAAAAGAATCAAAGATTCAAGGTGACTTGTAGAATTGAGGAGCTAGAAATTTTTTCTTTTGGAGTAGGTAAGAATAGAAAGATAGCTGAACAAAAGGCAGCAGAAAAGCTTCTAAATACAAATTTTTATAATGAGTGAAGTTAGCAGAGCAGGACTGGTTTCTTTAATAGGCAAAACTAATGTAGGTAAATCTACTTTATTAAATAACCTTATAGAAAGTAAGATTTCTATAACTTCACGAAAGCCTCAAACAACAAGACAAAGGCTTTTAGGAATCAAGACACTTGGAAAAAAACAAATTGTATTTGTTGATACACCAGGATTTCATAAAGGTCAAAAAAGAAAGTTAAATAAATTAATGAATAAGGTCTCTCTATCTGCAATTGATGGCGTTGATGTTGTCTTATTTGTTGTAGATCCATTAGGTTTTTCAGAAGTAGATCAATATTTACTTAATCAAATGCCTAAAGATGCCCCTAATATAATTTTAGTAATAAATAAAATTGATAAGGTTAAAAGAAAGTCCAATTTAATGCCTTTTATTGAAACAATTTCTAAAAAATTTAACTTCTCTGAAGTTATACCTATATCAGCACTAAAGAAAAAGAACATTGAAGTTTTAGAAGAGGAAATTATTTCCCGATTGCCTCGAGGAGAGCATCTTTTTCCTGATGACCAAATATCTGATTGTTCTGAAAGATTTTTAGTTAGCGAAATCATAAGAGAGAAGTGTATTTCTCGAGTTGGAGATGAATTACCTTACAGGCTGACTGTGGTAACTGAATCTTTTAAAGAGGAAAAATCAATAATAAACATAGATGCAAATATATTTGTAGAAAAGAACAGTCAAAAAGGTATCCTAATTGGCCAGCAAGGAAAGAAATTAAAATCTATTGGTATTGCATCAAGAATTGATCTAGAAACTTTTTTAAATAAGAAAGTTATGCTCAGGTTATGGGTGAAAGTTAAAAAAGACTGGACTAATGACAATAATGCTATTCACTCTCTGGGACTAAAAATTGTATAAGAATTTAAGCTTAGAGCCTTCTTTTGTCCTACATTCAAGGCCATATAAGGAAACCAGCATATTATTGGATATATTTACTAGAAATTCTGGAAGATTGTCTGTTATAGCTAAAGGAGCTAAAAGACCCAAAAGCAATCTAGGAATTATTAAAACTCCTTCATGTATGTTTCTTATTTCTTGTAGTGGAAGAAGTGAATTAAAAACATTAACTCATTGCGAAATTAAGGAATATTTTAATTCCACTCAAAAACACTATACTTCTCTAGTTTATCTAAATGAACTAATTGTAAGACTTCTCGAAAAAGAAGACCCGCATACTGAGATCTTTGACGAGTATCTTTTTGTATGCAGAACATTACATACTTCAGATAAAAAAGTTTTAGAGAAGGGATTGCGTAAATTTGAGCTAACCCTTTTAAAAGAAATTGGCTATGGAATTGACCTTAAATTTGAAGCTAATAGCAATGTTAAAATTAAGTCAGAGAACTATTATCATTTCGATCCTGCAGTAGGTTTCTCAAAGCAAGAAAAATACCAAAAGGAGAATTATCAAGGAAGAGACATATTAAATTTTTCTGAAGGTATGCTAGATAGTGCTGATACACTAATTGCTTCAAAGGGCATAATGAGAAAGGCTATAGATTTTCATCTAGGAGATAAACCTTTGAAAATTAGAGATTATCTTTTAACAAAGAGGAATTAATGATTATAGGAATTGGAACTGACATATTGCAAAAGGCAAGGGTAAAAAAATTATTTAATAAATATGGTAATAAATTTATTGATAAAGTGCTAACTCACACAGAAAAGATTGAATTTACAAAAAGAAAGAACAGGAAAAGAAAAATAGCCTTTTTAAGTAATAATTTTGCTTCAAAAGAAGCTGCATCTAAGGTTCTACAAACTGGTTTAAAGAATGGAATAACTTTAAAGAATATAGAGGTTCTTAGAGGAGAAAATGGTGCTCCATTGCTATCTCTAAAAGGAAAGGCAAAAAAGAAAGCCCTTAGCCTAGGGTGTAAGAATTTTTTTATTACTATTTCAGACTCTGAAGACCATTCAATTGCGTTTGTAGTAGGAGAGTCCTAATGAAAGTTATTCTTTTAGGTCCTCCGGGTGCAGGAAAGGGAACTCAAGCAGAAGTACTTTGTAAACACTTTAATATACCTCATATATCAACTGGAAATATCTTAAGAGAAGCAATTGAATCTGGTTCAAGGTTTGGTGCAGAAGCAAAAAAACTTATGGATAAGGGGATTCTTGTTTCAGACGAGCTAATAGTTGAGATTGTTGTGGATAGAATAAGCAAAGAAGACTGCAAATTAGGGTTTCTATTTGATGGCTATCCCCGAACTATTCCTCAAGCAGAGGCTTTAGACTCAAATAATGTAAATATTGATTTAGTTATAGAACTAGATGTTCCAGATGACGTGATAATAAATAGAATGTCAGGTAGAAGGGTTCATTTGCCTTCAGGTAGAAATTATCACGTAGACTTTAATCCACCTAAGGTTGATGGAAAAGATGATATATCTGGAGAACCTTTAGTTCAGAGAGAAGATGATAAAAAAGAAACAGTGAGAGATAGATTAGAAGTCTTTCGTTCGCAAACTCTACCCTTAATTGATTTTTATCAAGATAGAGCTAAAAAGAAAGAATTAAGATATTTAAACATATTAGGATTAGATACACCTAAGAAAGTTTCTGAATTACTTTTAGAAAAGATCAGTGACACAAATGCCGAATATACTGGCAATTGAAACTTCAAGCGATGCTTGTTCTGTAGCGCTTTCAAAAGGAGAGAATTCTTATTCTGTACATAAGGTTATCCCGCAGAAACATACAGAAAAGCTTTTTGTAATTTTAGAAGAAGTGTTGGAAAAATTATCCATTTCTTACAAAGATATTCACGCAATTGCATTTGGATGTGGACCTGGATCTTTCACAGGCACTAGATTAGCCTGTTCAGTGGCTCAAGGGCTTTCATATAGCCTAAATATTCCCGCGATATCTATTTCAAGCCTTGAAATCCTCGCTCTGGGAGTTAAAAACGAATTAGAGATTAATGAAGTTAATGTCCTTGTTAATGCTCATATGAATCAGATTTATTTCGGCAATTTTTGCTTTGATTTAGATAATTTAAACTCTTGTTCTGAAAAGGTTATTGCAGTTGATGAATTTAAGAGTTTAAAGTTTAAAAAAAATGATATTTTTGTTGGGGATGGTTGTGATCTAGTATCCAAAGAATTAAAAGCGATTAACGCTTTAGTCTTTAAGAGATATCCTGATGCTAAAGATCTTCTTTTAGAAGCAAGAAATTACTATAAAGAACAGAAATTTACTTCCCCAGAAGATCTTGTCCCTAAGTATCTTTCTGGAAAAGAACATTGGTCTAAAACTTAAATGGATAATCTTCAGTTAATTTTACTCTCAATAATACAAGGATTAACAGAATTTCTTCCTGTTTCTAGTTCAGCACATTTAGTTCTTCTAAGCGAGCTGTTAAATAGGGAGGATCAAGGAATGGCTTTTGATATAGGAGTCCATTTTGGCACATTAATCGCAGCAGTAATTTATTTTAGATTTGAACTAAAAAAAATGTTAAATGCACTTTTAAAAAAGCAATTAAATTCTCAAGACAATAAACTAAGCCTAAACTTATTTATAGCTGTTTTACCAATTCTTTTTATAGGATTTTTAGCAAGAGAACATGTTGAAGTTTTACTAAGAAATAGCGAAGTGATTGCTTACGCAACTATTCTATTTGGTTTATTGCTTTTCCTAGCCCAAAAGAAGACCCAAGAAAAAGAACTATTTTCTTTAAATCCCCTCCAGGCTTTGATAATAGGTGTATTCCAATGCCTTGCTCTTATACCCGGAACCTCAAGATCAGGTATAACAATAACTGCAGCTTTATTTATGGGTTTAAGTCCAACTGCCGCTTCTAAATTTAGCTTTCTTTTAGCTATACCTACAATAGGAACTATTACCTTAGCTGAATTAGTTCGAGTAAGTTTTATAGATCTTTCTCATAATTTTATTGATCTTTTCGCTGCATTACTTATATCTTTCTTAGTAGCTTACTTCACCATAGATGTGTTCTTAAGATTAATTAATCGAATAGGCTTCACCCCATTTGTTATATACAGAATTCTTCTTGGCTCATTGATACTAATATTTTGGATATGACCTCTAAGGATCTTTTTGTAATTTCTCATAGCGATATATTAATTAAAGAAGCATCTGAATTTGCAAAAGGAATTGGCTTGCCTTTTTATGAATCTATTAAAGCTTCTCCAGAGCAAATTAAAAGTCTAGAAGATACTTATTTCCTAGTTTATTCAAGAGAAAGAATTTTTTTAAAGAAAGGCCTTAAGAAGAGTAGTCCAATATTTTGTAACTTTTTAAAATGGTCAAAACAAAGTTATAAAAACCTCTTATTAAAAGCTTTTAAGGGCATTCCAGAGAATAGTACTGTAATAGATGTTACTGCAGGCCTAGGAAAAGATTCTCTAGTTATCAGCTCTCTGGCAAAAAAGCTTTTATTAATTGAGAGAATTCCTTGGGTGTGTGCTTTATTACAAGATGGCATAAACAAGTTCTATAAAGAGATACCAGACTTAAATAAAATCGAAGTAATTTGTGAAGATTCAAATAAATATTTAGATTCCTTAAAACTTGGTCCTGAAGTAATTTATATAGATCCTATTTTTGGAATTAACAGCAGATCAAAAGCAAAAAAAGATCTGCAGGCTTTAAGAGATTTAACTGACTTAGGAAATACCGGAAAGCTTTTAAAGAAGTCCCTCAATCATGCAACTAATAGGGTAATAGTTAAGAGGCATAAAAAATCTGCATTTTTAGAAGACTTAAAACCTACTTTCTCACTGGAAAGCAGAGTCATTAGATATGATATTTATCAAACCGAATCAAACTGATCAACTTGATTCATAAAGTCCTTGTTAAAGAAGTTAATAAAGTCTTTTTGAACATTATTAGTAACCAGAGAGGCAGATATAGTCCCGTCTGTATTAGCCTTAAGATATCTGTTCTCTAATAATTTTTTAATAAAAGAATCAAATTTACTTTTATCATTGAATTCGTTGTAAATCCAACCTTCCACTTTTTTTAGTTCATTAGAGATTTGATAGCACCTTCCTCTTAATCTATGAACATCAACTTCTTGAGAACTCCATACAATACTCATTACAACGTAGAATCTTTTAATACTAGGTTCGCTGATATTTGTGAGAGCAACAAAGTCTAGGTATTTATTAGATCCAGCTTCTGGTCTAGAGAAAAAACCGTCTTTCAAAGAAGTTACTAATTGATGCTTTTTTAAAATGGTAATGCATTCATTTATTAACCTTTTTAATTCAGATTCTTCCCAAGAAAGGTAGTAGTCACTTTTAAGGAAAGGATAAACAATTGAACATAATCTTTCTATTTCATCAATACTTAACTTTTTCGCATATTTTAAAGACAAGCAAATTAAAGAATAGAGCAAGAAAAAGTGTGAAATATTATTTTGGTAATAGCTAAGAAGAGCAGCTTGTTTTTGATCAGGTCTGAAGACTTTTGATCCTCCCATAAATTCACTTCTAATTAACTTTAATTCCTCAGTTTTTCTAATGATCTTTTCTGGGTCTTTATCTGGTAGCCATATATCAGAATAATTTTTATTCTGTTGCAAAAGGCTTAGAAATAAGGAGATCCTTTTTTTGAGACCTTCTATTTCTAGACTTTGAGTAGAATCAGTTAGCAGACTAAGTGCAAAAATTGAAGAACTAGTAACGACAGAAGAAGAGTTAATGCTTCTCATTATTTCCGATCCGAGTTTATTTGTAGCCCCCTTTAACCATTCAGGTCTATCCAGAGGAGAATCTATAAAAAATTCTTTGCTACCAATTTCGTTCTCAAGAAAAGACTTAAGGTCTATAGGTTTACCAAAGTTTATATATGCATTTCCAAGGAAATTTCCAAAATCTCTTAAAGATTTGAAAATATCAATGAGACTTTCTCTCTTCTTTTTGTGCCCTAAAAGCTCTGAAATATAGCTATTTCCTTCAATTATCTTTTCGTAACCTATATAGGTTGGGACTAGTTTTACATTCTCATTTGTTAAAGTTGAAAAACTTCTAATAGTCATAGATAAAAGGCCTGGTCTGGCTTCTAGAGAGAAACCACTTCTGCTTCTACCGCCTTCAGGAAAGAACTCTATAGATGAACCTCTTTGAAGAAGCCTTCTAAAATACTGGAAGAAGATTAAGCTATAAAGCTTATTTTTTACAAATGATCTTCTCATAAAAAAAGCTCCTCCTCCTCTGAGTATGCCACCCAAAATTGGTAAGTTTAGATTAATACCAGCAGCAATATGTGGAAGCATTAGGCCCTTTTCAAGAAGAATATATGAGAGAGCTAAATAATCTATGTGACTTCTGTGACAAGGAACATAAACTAATGAATTATCGTCAGCTATAGACTTAATTCTTTCTAGATTTTTAACTTCAATACCTTCATATCGAGTATTCCAGAACCAGCTCAAACCCCTTTGTAAGTTTCTGACTATAGGGTAATTAATATCAGAACAAATTTCATTGGCATAATTGAATGCTTTTTTATTTAGTCTTTTCTTTTTTCTTTTGTTTCCTTTAGATTGTTTCTTTATTTCTTTTCTGATGTCTATATCTTTAGTCAATGACCTTACAAGTGTTCTTCTATGAGATATATCAGGTCCGATGGAAGCTTGTTTAGTTTTTCTAAATATAGCCCTTAGATATCTGCTTATTAATCTTGAATTTTCGTCATTGGTCCTTTCCTTTTCTTTTACTTCAGAAAGTTCTAAAGGTTTATTGAACTTTATTACTAAGGATCTTCCATGCAGAAGAATCCTAAAAAATTTTTTAATTGGGCCACTAACTGCCCATGATTGAGAGAATAAGATTTTAAAAAAGGATCTTTGCTTATCTGGGTGCATGCCCCAATAGAAAGAGACGGGTAATATATAAGCCTCGTCTTCAGTAATGAGAAGATCATCTAGATTTTTAGGAGAAAATCTTTTGACTTTTTGTTCGTTTATATCAAATCTGGGCTTTTGAAGAGAAATAAAATTCTGGAAGTTATATTCTTTAAATTTATCAAGAGGAGAAATAACATTTGATTGAGAAGCAAACTTTTCTAGAGCTATGAGTTCACTGACTGAGTATTCAGGAATAGCGTATATAGGTTTTTTCTTTCTAAGATCTTCTTTAGTGAACCCTTCTTCAAACTCAACTTCATATTTGATAAGGGGATTAACCAGTAATCTAACTAGAGAAAAAAATCTTTCCTTTAACCAAAATCTCAACATAAGATACTAATTTATAATTTTAAGAATAGAGTTTACTCTTTCAAAGTAAATATTTTACTAAGACTTTTGCCGGAGTGGCGGAATTGGTAGACGCAGGGGATTCAAAATCCCCCGCCCCTTGGGTGTGAGAGTTCGAGTCTCTCCTCCGGCACCATAGGAAAAAAATTGAAACTTAAAAAAT
>MDTE01029036.1_pt1 | contig 12301 bp, 12 predicted proteins | sample 811231 | NCBI WGS metagenome assembly MDTE01 (sample SAMN05326651, study PRJNA326480) | marine metagenome | isolation source: seawater | place: Indian Ocean: Red Sea | collected 2010
ATACCTAAAAATAATAAAATTGAATTTTTATTTCTAAATTTTATTAAATAAATTATTGATAGTGGAATGATTAATAGTATTCCCTCATATCTTACAACCGTTAATAATGCTATACAAACAAAACTAAGAAGAAATGATACATTTGTTTTTTTTAAAAACAATGCAATTGTACTAGTAAATATTAAAAAGAAAAAACTATAGTTAATCCCTTCAATTGAAATTAGTAATAATCTTGGTTCAACTATTATCATTAAACTCCCAAGTAACGCAAATTTATTATTTACAAATTTTTTAAAAATAAAAAATACTGGCACAGCTGTGATTGTAGAAAGAACTATGCTTGTAAGTCTTTGAACATTCATCAAATCAAGTGGTTCTGTTTTATCAAAAACCATGAAAACTAATGATAGTAAATTTGACCATCCAGAATTTGTAACTGTATATCCTACAGGCAGACTGGAATCAAATACTGTTTTAGATGCATAAACAAATGAAAAAAATCCGTCAGTTACAATTGGAACATCTACTGGAAAATAATATAGCCTAATTGATAATCCTAGTCCACAAATTAAAAATAAACATAACGTTGTATTTTGCCATTTTGTCAAAATACTATTAGAAATTAATTTCATGAAAAACTATCCTTCTATCTTACTGTGACCATTTTTTCCAATCATAATCAGAAAACTCCACATTTTCCATCTCATTATCATTAGGTCTCCAAGCTACATCTGCCAAAGCCAAGACTCTTCCTACTTCTGTTGTTGTATTGATATGTGCCGATACAACTCCTTTAGGAATTCTCAATAATGTTGGTGTCTCTGAATTAGTCTCAATCTCTAGATATTTTCCGTTTTCATCTCTTATTACAAATACTACTTTTCCATGGATACACGAAAAATAACTAGTTCTTTTTTTATGTAGATGGGGACCCTTTATTTCTCCTGGATTTACTGTACTTACATAAACCATCTTAGGTTCATTTTGAATAATTCTATCCCAATCTCTCCATATTACAGTTAAAACTCCATTTGTATGTCCATCTTTCACATCTTTTGTTTCATGTTTCTCGAGATTAATCACAATGTCTTCAATATTCATAAATCAAAAATCTATTATTTCGCAATAAAAGTTTGTATTAAATAATACTACCTAATAGAATTGAATCTAAGATTTTATTAGTACTGTATATTTTTTTCATATATGAAAATATTAGTTACAGGAGGTCTAGGATTCATAGGTAGTAACTTTATTCTCAAACTATTAACTCAATCAAGTGATTTTGATATAATCAATGTAGATGCTGAATTACATGGATCAAATAAAAATAATTTATCTTTAATAGAAAAGTCTTCAAATTATGAATTTGTTAAAGGCAATATAACTAACAAAACATTGATGGAAAAACTCATTTCAAAATCTGATGCAGTTGTTAATTTTGCAGCTGAATCATTTGTTGATCGAAGTATTAATGATGCAAACCCTTTCTTGGTCTCTAATATCAGAGGTGCATTCACTCTTCTCGATATAATCACTAAACAAAAAAAGCGAATGATACAAATTTCTACTGATGAAGTATTTGGTAGCATATCTTCTGGGACCACAACTGAAAAGTCACCCCTTAATCCGTCTAATCCTTATGCAGCAACTAAGGCTGGAGCAGAATTATTGATTAATTCTTACGTTAATACATATGATTCTGATGTTATAATAACTAGATGTACAAATAATTACGGTCCTAGACAATTTCTTGAAAAACTTATTCCAAAAGTAATTTTTCTTGCAAATCAAATTAAAAAAATACCACTCTACGGTAAAGGTGCTAATATCCGAGATTGGATTCATGTTGATGATCACTGTAGTGCAGTTCTTAAAACACTATTAGATGGTAAGAGAGGAGAATCATACAATATATCTGGAAATAATGAAATTGATAACATCACAATTGTAAAAAAAATTCTAAAAATAATGAATAAATCTGAAGATCTGATAACCTTTGTTGAAGATAGACCTGGACATGATCTAAGATATAGTATGGATTCCACAAAAATATCAAATGAGTTAGGATGGAGTACAAAAACAAATTTTGATGATGGTCTAGAAAGTACGATTAATTGGTATATGGAAAACTCTGAACTTCTAAATGAAAATAATCTAACAACTGTTCAAGATACAACTCCTTGGAAAAGTTCTAATTAATTATAATCTAACAAATAAAATGAAAGGAATAATTCTTCATGGTGGTCATGGGACAAGATTAAGACCTCTAACTCATACGGGTCCTAAGCAACTACTTCCAATTGCAAATAAACCCATGTCTCAATACTGTTTAGATTCAATTAAAGATGCAGGAATTACTGAAATTGCGATAGTGATTGGTGGTACAGGTTCCAAAAAAGTTACTGATTATTATGGCGATGGTCAACAATTTGGAGTAAAAATTACTTATGTTGAACAAGATGAACCAAAGGGGATTGCTCACGCAGTAAATCTCTGTAAAGAATTTGTGAATAATGAAAAATTCCTTGTTTTTCTTGGTGATAATATAATACAAAAATCTATTCAAAGTTTTGTAAAAAATTTCAAAGAGTCCAATTTTGATGCTACATTATTACTTTGTGAAGTAGATAATCCCTCTCAATTTGGAATTGCACAGATTGAAAATAAAAAAATCATTAAGATCATAGAAAAACCAAAGAATCCTCCATCAAACTTTGCTGTTACTGGAATCTATCTATTATCTCCAAAAATTTTTGATATTATAAAAAATCTAAAACCATCTTGGAGAAATGAATTGGAAATTACAGATGCTTTGGATCTATTATTAAAAGAAAATAATAATCTAAATTTTGAAGTAATTACAGATTATTGGAAAGATACAGGTACTCCTCAAGATATTATACATGCAAATGGTGAGATAATAAAAAATACAGTTGAATATTTCTACGGTGAAAAGGCAGAAAGTGTAAAAATTTCTGATAAAGTCTTAACTGGAAAAAATACAAAACTAGAAGAAAATGTGGTAGTTAATGGTCCTGTAATCATTGGAGATAATTGTAAAATTAATTCTGGTGTAATAATTGGACCTAATACTAGCATTGGTGATAATTCCATAATTAGAAAAGGAAATATTGAAAATTCAATAATAATGCAGAACTGTGAAATTGATATTAATTCAAAAATTAAAGATAGTATAATATCAAACAACTCAAAAATTATTCAACATGATTCATCAAAAAATGAAAAAATCTTTTTACTTGGAGAAGGCTCCAAAATATCAGTCTAAATAATATCAGTAAACCGTAACAGTAAATATCTAAACTCAATAATTCCCATTATGAATGAAGATAAACCACTTGTTAGTATAATTATAGTAAATTACAATGCTGGATTACTATTACGTGATTGTATAGAATCAATTTACGAATCTAACTATAAGAATGTGGAAATCATTGTTGTAGATAATGATTCAAAAGACGGTAGTCATCTAAAATGTAAAAATCTTTTTCCAAACATTGTATTGATTGAAAATAAAAAAAATCTTGGCTATTGTGAGGGTAATAATGTAGGAATCCTAATGGCTAAAGGAAAATTTACTGTCATACTAAATCCTGATACAAAAGTTACTGATACCTGGTTAGATGAACTATTAGATGCATATCAAAATATTGGACCTGGTCTATTTCAACCAAAAATTCTTGCATTAAAAGATAAAAAAAGAATATCAAATCGAGGTAATATGCAAACTATCTTAGGATTTGGATTTGCACAAGATCGTGGTTCATTTGAAAATAATCAAAGTGAAAAAATAAGAAAAATTAATTATGCATCTGGAACTTGTTTCTTAACATCAACTGAAATAATAAAAAAAATTGGATTATTTGATCCATTCTTGTTTCTATATCATGATGATCTAGATCTTGGATGGAGAGCAGCACAAATTGGCATATCATCTTACTACATCCCTAAATCAATAATTCTTCATGTAGAAAGTTATTCCTTACAATGGTCATCAAGAAAATTCTATTGGTTGGAAAGAAATAGAAAATATTGCCTAAAAACACATTATTCAAAATCAACATACAATAAAATTTCTTTTAACTTATTTCTTGTAGATGCATTAGTCTTCTTCTTTTATTTGTCAAAAGGTCTTCTTGGTGCAAAAATAAAAGCAGAATTAGATCTTAAAAAAAATAAGAAAATCATTGAACAGAGATATGAAGAATTAGAAAAAAATAAACGCATTTCTGATATTGAAATAATCACTTCTTTTTCAGATGAAATATTTCTTCCAGAAAATGTTTTTGGAAAAAAAATCTATCGAATTTATAACAACATTCTTACGTCTTTATCTAAATCATGTAAAAGGAAACTTGGAGTATCCTAATCACAAAATGCAACAACAAAACCTATTGCATAGTTTTTTTCATGACTAATTGAACACATAAAATAATAATTATTAGAATTTTCTGAAATAACTCTAATTTTTGGTTTTTGTTTATCATGATATGTTTCTATATCTAAAAACTCTATATTTTCTGAAATTGCCTTTTTAGTTGATTCTTTTATAGCAAATTTTCCTGCAAAATGCTCTGCCGGAAATTTAAATTTTAAACAATATTTAATTTCTGAACTAAGAAAAATTTTTTTATAAAAATCAACATTCTCTTGATAAGGTTTTTCCTCAAATCTCTTCACTTCTACAATATCTGTCCCAATACCAAAAATTTTTGACATGTATAATTTACAAACAAGATTTATTTATAATCTAAGAAATTCTTCGTTAATGAAAAATTCTACAAATCAACTAAAATTGAAAAACATTAATTTAATCTCAAATAAATTAAGTAAATTCATTAAATCATACACCATTGACACTCTAGGAAAAAAAGGTGTAGTGATTGGACTGAGTGGGGGGTTGGACTCTTCCGTTACTGCTGCATTAGCCACAAAATCGCTTGGATCTGAAAATGTTTTTGGATTAATTATGCCTGAAAAAGAATCTAGTCCTCAGAGTCAAAAACTTGCAAAATTGTTAGTAAACCAATTAAAAATTAAATCTGAAGTAGTTGATATAACAAAAATCCTAGATTCATATGATATCTATAACATTCGTGAAAAAATTGTAAAGAAATATTTTTCAAAATTTAATAAAAATTGTAAATACCGATTATCTGTACCTAAATTTGATCCTAAAAAATCAAAATTAAGAATTCCATTTTTAGAGATACAGGATAACAAAAATAACATTCATCAGTTTAATTTGAACTCACAGGACTTTTCTACGTTATACTCTGCTACTTCTATTAAACATAGAACACGTATGGCAATGCTTTATTTTTATGCTGAAAAAAATAATCTATCTGTTGTTGGATCAACTAACAAATCTGAATATATTCAAGGTTATTTTGTAAAATATGGTGATGGTGGTGTCGATCTTGAACCTATACAAAATTTATACAAAACACAAGTGTATGATCTTGGCCGTCATCTGAAGATTCCATCAAAAATTCTGAGCCGTAAAGCCAGTCCTGATACATGGAGCTTTGAAACAACTGATGAAGATTTCTTTTTTGGTATATCTTATGAAAATCTAGACATAATATTACACGAAAGAGAAAATGGAATAGAACCCAAAAAAATTGAAAAAATTACTGGATTAAAAACTACTGAAATAAAGACTATAACAAAATATTTGGATAAGCGTAAAAAATCAACATCTCATATGAGAAAATCACCTTCTAGTATAAAATCATAATAATTTCTTTTAAGATAGTTATCATTAGAAAGTAACCTTATAGTACATAGAGAACATTTTTCATATATGAATGTAAAAAATCTGTTTGATTTGAATAATCGTACCATAATAATTACAGGTGCAGCTGGAAATCTAGGTTCACAATATGCAGAAGGTCTTAGTCAAGCAGGAGCAAATATAGTTTTGGCTGATATTGATCTAAAAACTTGTAAAAAAATTGGAACTAAGATAGAAAAAAATTATTCTGTGGAAACTTTATCAGTAAAATTGGATCTAAATGATAAATCATCAATAAAATCAATGGTATCAAAAACTGCTAAAAAATTTTCTAAAATTGATGTATTAATCAATAATGCTGCTTATCAAGGAACTCCAAAAACTAGAAAATTAAAATTTGAAGAATTTCCATTGACAGAGTGGAATAAAGCTGTATCTGTTAATTTAACTGGAATATTTCTTACTTGTCAAGAGGTCGGTAAAATTATGAAAAAACAAAAAAATGGAAACATCATAAATATATCTTCAACATATGGTTTGGTTGCACCAGATCAAAGAATTTATGGAACAAGTGGTCAAAATGCAGCGGCATTTTATTCAGCTACAAAAGCTGCAATTACAAATCTAACTAGATATCTTGCATCTTATTGGAGTCGTACAGGAATACGTGTCAATACACTTTCGCCTGGAGGTGTAGAGCGTTCACAAGGATCAAATTTCATTAAAAAATACTCGGAAAAAACTATGCTTGGAAGAATGGCAAAAAATTCTGAATATGTTGGCGCAATAATTTTTTTATCATCTGATGCATCTTCGTACATGACTGGTTCTAATTTGATAATTGATGGAGGTTGGACTGCATGGTAATAAAACTTCAATTATTTTCTAATACTGAAATTAAATGAATACTATACTTGTTATTGGTTATGGGTCAATAGGTAAACGTCATGTATCAAATTTATTACATTTTACAAATTCAAAAATAATTATCTTATCAAAAAGAAAAATTATTTTAAATAATGATTTTCCATCAATTTCTAAAAACATTCTAAGTAGTCGTTTAGAAATATTGAACTCTTTAGAAAATTGCCTTTTAAAAAACCCTCAAATTGCATTTATCACAAACGAAACCAGTAACCATATCTCTACTGCTATAAAACTAGCAAAGCATGGATTAGATCTTTTTATTGAAAAACCACTATCTGATTCTCAAATTGGCCTCAATACTCTTAGTAAAATCATTCAAGATAAAAAATTAATTTCAATGATAGGTTGTAACTTCCGATTTTATCCTCCATTTAAAAAAATTAAGCATCTATTAAATGTAAAAAAAATTGGAAAAATTTATTCTATTCAGTTAGAAAATGGTTCATATCTTCCTGATTGGCATCCTTATGAAGATTATAAACAAAGTTATGCAGCTAAGAAAAATCTTGGTGGTGGAGTAACTCTTACTCAAATCCACGAACTTGATTACCTATGTTGGTTTTTTGGCCTGCCCAATGAAATCACTACCATCATGAATCATGTAAGTAATCTAAAACTTGACGTTGACGATATTAGTGAATCAATTTTAAAATTTCCTGATTCATCAATCGCACAAATACATCTAGATTTTATTCAAAGACCGTTCTTTAAAAGCTGCAAAATCAAAGGCTCAAAAGGAATAATATCCTGGAACTCTGATGAAAATAAAATCAAATTATACAACTCAACAAAAAATAAATGGAATATCATTGACGTATCTAATAATTATAAAATTTCAAGTAAGAACGTGAATCAAATGTATGTCGATGAAATTCTCTATTTCATCAAGTGTGTCAAAAAACGTAATTCACCCATGAATAATATTTTTGAAGCAAAAAAAATCCTCAACGTTGCATTATCTATGCATAAATCTTCAAAAACTGGTAAAACAATTAAAATTTAATTCCAATCTTTTTTGCATCATATGAAAAATTTATCATATGAACCACTCTTTTAATACCATTTTTCAAATCAACTTTTTCAAGATTATTAAAAAATCTCTTTCTAGTTTCAAATTTTCTCATATTTGATATTGATCTAATTAAAACATTCTCAAGATCTATTTCTAAAATATTGATTTTATATCCAGTTTTTGTTTCTTTAACAAAATTATGGTGTGTTTCTCTGGGATTTACAGACAGTGAAATTATTGGAATCTTTAATGATGCAATTTCAAAAATTGTCCTTCCATTAGATGCAATGACAAAATCACAATCTAAAATATATCTTGAAATAAAATCTGTCTTCTCAATAATATTTATGCAATACCCATCTTTTCTCATAAAATTAACTAGTTTCATCAATTTCTCTTTATGTCTAAAACCAAAACCTAGTATGATGTTTATCTCAACATCTTCAAGGATCTTATTCTTATGAATTATATGCATTATGCGATGTGTATTATTTCTATCATCAACTCCACCTAATGTAATGCAAATCTTTTTAATTTTTTTTCTTATCTCATTTCTATCAAAAATTCTAAATTCATCTCTAACACATGCATATTCAGAACCATAATACTCGTTTGAAAATCTCCTAACTGATGAAAAAATTGGATTAATTACTAGATCTGCATATTTTCTACCAATTCCAAGATCTTCAAAATTTACTATGAATGCTTTTGTTGTTTTCAATTTTTTCATATACGAAATATCTGTATTTAATATGTCATTGAAAATTATATCTGGCTTAAATTTTTTGATTTCATTAAAAAATTGAATATTATTTGAAACAAGTTTTACATCATACAAATTTTCCTTAAATTTCTCTCTCCCAAGAGAATTTCTCTCACTCATTAAAATCAAAATATCCTCGTTTCTAAATTGATTTAGTACAGTTAACATATTGTAAACATGTCCTAGTCCAATCTTTTTACTACCATCCACTCTTACAAGAATTCTTTTTCTATTCAGAACATTTTCTAAAACTCCAAAATCGTGATAGCTTTCTGGTGTAAATATTTCAGATTTATCGATTTTTATTCCATATACATCATCTGAAAATCTTTTGTTCTTAAGAAAGTCTTTACAACTAAATGACACAATTTTATTCTTCTTAACGATACTATCCTGAACCTTTGTTAATCTATTTACATTCCCTTTTCTTCTAATTCTAAGATATTCAATAGAATCATCTTCTTGAAATCCATAAACTGTTTTTACATTATTTTTTATCATCGAAAAAAATCTGTCAATTTTTGAACTTTTTATTAATGGAAAATGTGGATTAACTATAAGACATTTTTCATATTGATATTTTCTTTTTTTTAACTCATTTAATGTATGATATGCTATATCTTCAATAGTTGTTCTATCTTTTGTTAATCTTTTTGGTCTCACTAGAAAATTTGCACCAAAAAAATTTGATATCTGCATTATTTCTTCTGAATCTGAGCTGACAAAAACATCCGAATTTTTATTCTTCAAACATCTGTCTATTACGTAGTAGACTAATGGTCTGTTATCGACCAATCTTATATTCTGTTTTGAAATATCTTTTGTGCCTGTTCTGGCAATAATTAATATTAAATTTTTATTTTTTTTCATCAAAATTTTCCCATTGTATTGGTTCGTCTTCTTGAAGACTCTTTTTTACAGTTAAACCAATAATTTCTTCAAGAAATTTTGGTGCTATCCCTGTTCCAGGTCTTTTTACACTTAACATCTCTCTTGAAATTTTCTCTCCAATCATTATGTCTTTATTTGCAATAATACTCCTTCTTGCAAATTTTACTGCTTCTTTTTCTGCATCAAATTCATTTCTAGCATTTTCTCCTTTTGAAATTTCTGCTAATCTCAACTCTTTAACTAATTTTCTAAATCCTTCCGTATCTAATGATAATTTATGATCAGGGCTTTGTGTTAATGTGTTGTCAAATGTAAAATGTTTCTCAATACATGTTGCTCCATAAAATGTTGAATAAACCGGAATATTTGTTCCAATTGTATGATCTGAATACCCAATTACATATTCTGGATATTTTTCTTTTAAAGTACGAATCATTTCTAAATTTGCATCTTCAGGTTTTGTTGGATAAGATGTCATACAATGCATGATAATAATCTCATTATTTCCTTCATTTTCTATAGTATTGATTGCTTCTTCTATTTCTTCATCATTTGCCATTCCTGTTGAAATAAAAATTGGAAGTTTTTTTGATGCAATATGTTTGATTAATGGTATGTGTGTTAGATCTGCAGATGCTATCTTAAATGCTGGAACATTAAATGAATATAGTAAATCTACACTTTCTTCATCAAAAGGTGTTGAAAAACATGTTATAGATTTTTTTTCAGCATACTCAAAAATTTGATTCCATTCATCTTTTGTTAAACTATCTAAATTAGAAAATACATCGTGTTGTGATTCTTCTGGTTTTCCATCATCCCAATATTTTGGTGCGAATTTTGAAGCTAATTTTGAGGCATCATATGTTTGAAATTTTATGCTATCTGAATTGGACTCAACAGCTGCATCTATCAATTTCCTTGCTTTTTCTAATTCTCCATCATGGTTTGCACCTGCTTCCGCAATTGTATAACATGGAAAACCATCTCCGATGAATTTGCCGTTAATTTTTATTTTTGACATTTTTCTTTGGACTTAATTATTTTACATATATCTTACCATCTTTTTAAAAGAATATCCTCAACAATAATCATGAATTATACATTTCCTTAATTAAACACAAAAAACTAGATTATTTGTGATTGGATGCATTATTCAGGCAAGAATGGGATCGACACGACTTCCAGGAAAAGTAATGAAATTTGTTGATGGGAAAAATCCTAGTTTATTCTATACAATTAATCAACTAAAAGCTTGTAAAAATCTTGATAAAATCATTGTTGCAACTACAACTCTACCTGAAGATGATGTAATTGAAAAATACCTACATGAATTAGGTATCGATGTTTTTAGAGGAAGTTCTGATGACGTGTTAGATAGATATGTTAAATGCGCAAAGCATTATAATCTTCTAACAATTGTTAGGGTTACTGCAGATTGTCCATTAATTGATCCTAATATAGTTGATCGTGGAATAGAAATTTTCAAAACTGGGAATTATGATTATGTTACAAACACATCCACACGAACATTTCCTGATGGAAATGAAACCGAGTTATTTTCAATTAATGCAATAGAAAAAGCTTGGAATAATTCAAAATTGCCCTCAGAGCACGAACATGTAACTCCATATTTTAGAAATAATCCTGAACTATTTCAAATAGAAAACTTTACTCATAATTCAGATATCTCACATCTTAGATGGACAGTTGACTATAACGAAGATTTTGAATTGGTAAAAATTCTGATCTCTAAAATTAAATCCAGGCCAGTTCACTTAGAAGATATACTCAATATACTCAACAATGAACCTAATTTACTTGAATTAAACAAAAATCATAGGCCAAACGAAGGTTATGCCAAATCTTTAGAGGAAGATAAAAATTTTTTAGAAAAATTATAATTATTTTTTAAATTTCTTTAGACGCATGAAATAAGAACTTCCCAAACAAAATCTAATCTTTCTCTCATTATAAACTCCTAACGGTTCTTCTAATAATTCAAAAAAATGCTGATCGAATTTTTTACTATAATCATACTTCCAATTTCGTTGTAAATTACATTTGAGAAATCTTGCATTTGCTGTTCTTCCATCAACCACTATTAAGGTACCTGGTTGTAGGAAGTGTTCAAATATCAAAATATCGCCACTCATAGGCATTCTATCTGGATGCCTTGTTGATATGCCTCTGATATCTCCTTCAGGTGAAAATTGATCTGGTCCATCTAAATAAATTAAATCTGGAGAAATATTTGGAATTGAATCAAAAAAAGTACAGACTCTTCCCTGAAATGTATCTGTATGAAGATTGGATAAATGCAGATGTGATATCTTGGTATTGAAAAACTCTTTTGGAATTAATTTCTTACATTTGGAAATCCACTCTTTATTGTTATCAATCGAATAACATTGCCAGGGATTAGAACATCGTAAATCTGAAATTTTTCTCTCATAATCCTTTTTGTTACGTAATAATGCATCTGCAAAAACTACCGTACTTTTACCAACCCCAAATTCTAGTATTGTTGTAACTTTTCTTTTTCTTACCAAGTAGTGTAATCTTGCTAAATCATCATATTCTGCCTGAAATGGTTCCTGATTTTTAGGATCTACTGAAAAAAATGGATCATAAACAATTTTTTCAATTTTCTTTGGTTTTCTTTCTCCTAATTTCTCATAAAAAGGGTTTTTTGTAATGTATTTCTTATAGTTAAAATTTCTAAACTGATCTAACATATCCTCAATTATGATTTTTTAGTTTTTTAAATCTTTTAGTCTAAAATGTAACTTTTCAATTCATATTCTTGCAAATTGCATTCATTAATTTCAGGGTTTATCTATCATTTTTTTTCAATATCTAAAACTAGCTTATTACTATAGACACATGTATTGAAAAAATCTATATCAAATTTTTGTGAATTTCTTAAATGCTCAAGAAAATAATTAACTGA
>MDTE01093660.1_pt1 | contig 12299 bp, 13 predicted proteins | sample 811231 | NCBI WGS metagenome assembly MDTE01 (sample SAMN05326651, study PRJNA326480) | marine metagenome | isolation source: seawater | place: Indian Ocean: Red Sea | collected 2010
CTCTAAGGAAAGAGATCAGAGCTTGATTAATCTTTATAGAAAGAGGTATTTAAAAATAATCAATCCATTGCTTGTTTTTAGAGACGATTTTATTGATTCAAAGGGTTTTTCAGAAAGTGAAGCAAGAAGGATTTTTACAATTGCTTCTTTGATTGAATCTGAAACAAAAGTCGAAACTGAAAAAGATATTATTGCTGGTGTTATTAAAAACAGATCAGAAAAAAATATGAATTTTGAAATAGATGCAACTGTCTTGTTCTGTTTTGAACTTTCTTTGTCAGATGAATTTTTAGAGGCAGAAAAGCCTAAGAGACTGTTTTATAGAGATTTGGATATAAATTGTGAATACAACACTTACAAAAACAAAGGATTGCCTCCGGGACCAATTTCCGCTCCTGGTTTTTCAAGCTTGAATGCGGCAATTAGTCCTGGAAAACATAGATATTATTTTTATGTTCTTGAAAAAGATGGTGTCAATCATTACTTCTCTGAGACTTATGATGAACACTTAGGCTATATAAAATTACTGAGAGGAGATTTTCAAGATGATTCGTAAGCCAGTGTTTTTTTCTGAAAAGGTAGAAGACATAAAGATAAGTCAATTAAAAAAATATAAAGCGATTCTTCTTGATGTTGATAATACTCTTTTAAAACACCACGAGAAGTCACTTTCTGCAAAAAAGAAAAAATGGATTTTGTCTTTGCAAAAAAACAATGTGAAGATAGCGCTTGCTTCAAACACCTCCAAACAAAGAGCTCGGGATTTGTCAAAAATGCTGAATCTTGAAGTTTTCGTTGCCTATAAGCCTTTCCCTTTTTCTATATCAAGATGGATTCAAAAAAATGATTTTAAAAAAAACGATGTCTTGATGATTGGAGATCAAATTTTTACAGACCATTTGGCTGCAATTTTTTCAAAAATCGATTCTGTTTTGGTGAAACCTATGACAAAAAGAGATTTTATTGTAACGAGATTAGTTTCTAGAAGGTTGGAGAAAATAATCTACAATCTATGGTCCAAATGAAAATTGATGGAAAAGAAATTTCTTCATTGGTAAGGAATGAAGTCAAGCAAAAGGTTTTATCTTTGGGTAAAGATGTAACTTTAGCAGTTCTTCTTGTTGGGGATGACCCTGCCAGTTCTATATATGTGAATGCTAAAGAAAGAGCTGCTGCTGAAGTTGGAATTAAATCTGTAGTTAAAAGACTTCCATCTTCTTCAACACAGAATGAAGTTGAGGAAATCGTTGCTGATTGGAGTTCTGATTCCGGAATTGACGGAATACTTGTTCAAATGCCTCTTCCATCACATTTAAATTCAGATGAAGTTATAAGAAAAATTCCACCATCTAAAGATGTTGATGGGTTAACCCCTTCTAGTCTTGGATCTTTGATCAGAAAAGAAAATATTATTGCAGCCTGTACTCCAAAAGGATGTATGAGGCTTTTGGAGGATTCAGGATGTGACTTGAATGGGAAGAATGCAATCGTCGTTGGAAGAAGTATTCTTGTAGGTTTTCCTATGTTTGTTTTGCTAACTCATGCAAATGCAACTGTCACCCTTGCTCACAGTAAAACTAGTTTTTTGAAAGAAAAAATAAAAGAGTCCGATGTTGTTATTGCTGCAACAGGTATGCCTGGTTTAATAAAAGGAGAATGGATCAAAAAGGGAGCTTATGTTCTTGATGTTGGCATTACTCGAACAAGTAAAGGGCTTGTTGGTGATGTCGAGTATGAAGAAGCTAGCAAGTTTGCAAAAGCTATAACTCCTGTTCCAGGAGGGGTTGGGCCTATGACTGTGGCTATGCTTTTGGAAAATGTTGTTGTTTTGGCCTCTATTAAAAAGTGAATTTTATAAATTTTTTTCAATTATTTCTTTTTGTTTTATCTCCAAGTTTTTCATCAAATGAAGTCAATTATGTCGAAGGTGTTTCTGTGGAGGCAACTGGAAATGTTATTTTTGAAACAGAGGACATTGTAATTCTTTCAGAATCAATAAATTTTAGTTTTGATTATTCCAATATTTCTTCAGAATCTTTTACGGAAATATCTTCAGGAAACCTTTTGTTTTCTTTGATTGGATTTGATGGAAAATTTAATACGGTTGAAAATTCTATAGAGAGATTAGTTTCTAATGATTTCGAATTAAAAATTAAATCAGAAGACCCTTTGTCTCCAGATTGGATATTCAAAGGAGAAGATTTTTTATATGAAGGCCAAAAATGGATTTTTTCGAACGTAAGTTTTGGGAACTGGGAGCCTTTGCCAGATTCAGGTTTCTTTATTAGTGCAAAAAAATGCATTCTTCAAAAGATTGAAAGTGATTTGTATGAATTGAATTTTCAAGATGTTGACTTTTATATACTTTCTAAAAAAGTCTTTTCTTTGAAGTCAATGAAAAGAGAATTTCATTCTAGGGATGATTTTAGCAACATCTTAACTTTTGTACCTGTTTTACAAAACCATGAGAGTGAGGGTTTGATCCTTGGTTTCAGATTAACAGATTTTGGAGCATTTGGTGGATTGCTTTCAAGTTCACTTACAACTACCGAAACTGGGAAAACGGAATTGTTTATCGATGGTAAATTGCCGATAGGTCAAAATGCATCTTTTTCACTTGGTCTTGGATCTGTTTTTGAAGTCGATAAGTCAGGAAATGGGTATTGGGTATCTGCATCTCCTTCTTATATCTTGAGTAACTTTTTTGAAAACGGAAATGAAATATTTAACATGACTCTCAACAGTGGTAGATTTTCTGTAAATGATAGTGCTCTTTTCAATATGTCAGGTGGTATTTTATCATTTAAGAAAGAGTTTGGCGACTTGGTTTTTCAGTCGAATTTTTCTGACTTTTCTGGAAATCGAAAGAGTTATGAATCGTTTGGAGCAAATTTCCGATTTAGAAAGAGTTATAAAAAATCAACTTTTATTTTTGGTATAGGTAAAAGAGATGTTAAAGGATTTCATCCAATTCCATCGAGGCAGGATTTTTCTTGGGAAGGGCCTTCTCTTTCTTCTTTCGTGAATTTTTCAGAAGGGTGGGCTTTTGCAACAAAATCTGAGTGGGACATCAATAATAGAGATTTTGTTACAAATGAAATTTCTTTAATCAAATCATTTAATGGTATTGCTTTAAATTTAGGTTTTGAAACGGAAGAGAAATTGTTTTCTTTTTCTTTTGATCTTTTATCTTTTTAATTTTTGTCCTATAAGAATAATTGGCCCCATTGGGAATAGTTCTTTTGAATACACTACCTTTAATCCCAGATTGTTCATAAGTTCTTTTATTTCATTGATTCTTGGAAATGTTTTTACAGAGTCTTTTAAGTAAAAATACGATTCTTTTGGAGCTTTAAAAAAAGGTGCTAGGAAAGGCATGATCGACATCCATAAATTAAATAAAAATCTTTTGATTTTTCCTTCAGGCTCTGCAACATCAAGACATCCCCAAAAACCATTTTCATTCAAGCAATTAATATGATTTTCTACTGTTTTTTTTATATTCGGTATATTCCTAATTCCAAAACTAATAGTGATTGCATCTAGATTTTTTATTTTTGGTCTTGAAGCATCATCTTCAAAAAATTTAATTTCAAGATTGTTTTTTAGAGATCTTTTTTTTGCTATTTTTAGCATACTGATGGAAAGGTCGCTTGCAAAAACTTCCATTTCTTCTTTCGCAAGCATCATGGCTATGTCTCCAGTTCCTGTTGCAACATCAAGAACTTTGGAGCCTTTTTTCAAATTTAATTCCTGAACTAGTTTTTTTTGCCATATTTTATAAAGGCCAAAAGTTATAACTTTATTCATCAAATCGTACTTTGGAGCCAGTTTTTCAAACATTTCTACGGAATGATTGCTTTTCATAACCAATTATCTTATTAAAAATATTATGATTTACTAAATTTCTTATGGAACAAAAAGAAACAACAAGAAGAGGATTCATCGGTCTTTTAGTTCTGGCTTATTCTTCGATAGCACTTTATGTTGGGGGTGCCTTGGTCTCTTTTTTAAGGTTTTTATTTCCCTATGCAATCTATGAACCTCCTCAGAAATTTAAAGTTGGAAAACCTGAAGATTATCCTGAAGGAACAATTACACTAATAACTGGAAGAGGTCTTTGGATAGGTAGTTACAAGGAAGGTTTTGCAGGAATTATTGCAAAATGTACCCATTTAGGTTGTAAACCTAATTGGTTTCCATTAAAGCAAGGACCTTTTGGTCAGGGTATTTTTGAATGTCCATGCCATGGGAGCAAATACGATAAGTATGCTAGAAATTTTGCTGGACCAGCACCATTTCCCCTTAGGAGAGCAACTCTTTCACTGGCTCCTGATGGCAGGCTTGAGGTCGATAAGACGATAGTTTTGGAACCGAAGGTCAAAATTGAAGATGGGAAAGAGTTAGATGAAACAAAACTTGAAGGTTTTTTCTTAAAAATATAAATGCGTAGAAAAATAAATATTCCAGACCCTTTAGAAATATTGAACAATATTGTCGTTTCTGTTTTAAGTTATCTAAGTAAATCTAAGATTGGTTCATCTTGGAAAAAATTTTTAGACTGGCTCGTTGATACTGAGGTTTATAGGGGTGCTTATACACTGAGAAGTCCTTTGGATAGTGTTGGTAAAAGAACTACAGTCATGAAGGATAGTTTGTTTTTGCATTTTTGGCCAGTCAAAACACACAGAAACGATCTCAGGATTAGTTATCATCTTGGGATGGGTCTTGCAACAACATGGCTTTTTGTCATACTGACAATAACAGGAGTTTTGTTGATGTTTTACTATAGGCCTAGTGTACCTCAAGCATATTATGACATGGTGGACATCAGGGAAGGGGTTTATCCTTTTGGAATGTTTCTAAGAAATATGCACAGGTGGGCAGCACATGGGATGGTTCTTTTTTCCATCATACATATGTGGAGGGTTTTTAATACAGGTTCCTACAAACCACCAAGGCAATTAAATTGGATATTAGGTGTTATTCTTCTTGTTTTAACTCTCCTTCTGTCTTTTACAGGCTACTTGTTGCCCTGGGACCAATTGTCTCTTTGGGCAATCACTGTTGGACAGCAGATGGGTGCAAATGCTCCGATACTAGGTCATCTAGGTCCATTTTCTCAAGTTACAAATTTGCAAGATGCAGCTTTTGGTTTGGTTGGTGGTACAGAAATAGGTCCAGCTGGACTGATTCGTTTTTATGTTTTGCATGTTTTCTTTTTGCCTTTTGTAACGACGATATTAATAGCATATCATTTTTGGAGAGTCAGGAAAGATGGTTATTCTTTCCCTCAAACTTAAATCATGGAAAAAGAAACTTTAAAACGATTTTTAGAGGCTGAGAAAAAAGAAACAGAGGCATTGAGAAGGAAGTTGCAGAAATTGCAAAATCCTCCACCGGAAGAGGCAATATTTGTTTGGCCGGAAGTAATGAAACAGATATTTACTGGAGGTGTCATTCTTCTTGTTTTACTCACTGTTGCTTCGATTGTTTTTGATGCCCCTCTTGAAGAAATAGCTGATAGAAGCCATACTCCCAATCCCTCCAAGGCTCCTTGGTACTTTGTTGGGCTACAAGAACTTTTAGTTTATTTTGATCCTTGGCTTGCAGGGGTTGTTCTTCCAACAATGATAATGGTTGGGCTTATGCTTATTCCGTATATAGATGTAAATTTAAAAGGCATTGGAAGGTTTGCTCCGAAGGAAAGACCTTTTGCAATTGGTATTTTCAATTTTGGAATGTTTCTTTGGTTTGCTTTAATTGTTTTTGGTCTTTATTTCAGAGGTACAAATTGGGATATATATAATCCTAGCGATTGTTGGCGAGGAGCACAAGAGCCTTTTACATTCAGAGCCTGTCCTGAAAGTTCTGGGAATTTGGATGTTATGAATACCACTGATGGATCTTTAATATCTAATGAAAAAGGCGAAAGTTATCCAAGTGGTGCAATTTTTCATTTGGAAACAACAGCTGAAGATGGGAGTTTTACTACTGTTGATTATTTATGGAAAAATGGAAAATGGGAAGAGATGATTCCCCCTAAAAAATTACCCTTGGCTTGGACCCCTTTCAAAGACGAGTCGGGAAATCCTTATGCACCTGATCATCCGTATCACATGGTTCTAGGTTTATTGATACTCGGGGTTTGGTTTGGTACATTTATAGTTGTGCCTGCATTGCTGAATCCAATTTTCTTTTATAGGTTAGGTCCTTGGAGATATGTTACTGCTATGTTTTTTACGGCATCTATATTTGGGGTTGTTGGGAAGATGGTATGGCAATTAGTATTCGGAATTAAATATATTCTTGTCACACCGTGGTTGAATATATGAAAAAGCCTTGGATGGATTGGGATTTAGACGAAAGGGTTGATTTCCTTTTCACAGCCATGAGTGTTTTGCTCTTCCTGCTGACTGGATGGGTTCTTTTCAAAGAATTTACTCCTGAATATAAGAAATTTCAAGATGAAGCTTATTTAGAACTCGCAGAGCATGCTGAAGAAGCTGGTGATTATGATTTGGCTGATTATTGGTTGAAAGGATCTGAGAAAGGGATAAGACAGCAGTTTTTGGTCAATAACGAGGTTGAAAGATGTGTTACATGTCATGTTGATGATGCAGGTATAGAGAAATGGCATTTAGAGAATGTAAATGAGAGATTTCCAACTTCTTTTTATGGCTGTACAGTATGTCATGGTGGTGAGATGTTGGCTTTGACTGAACACCAGGCTCATCATGGACTTAAAGCAACTAGGGAGGATATGGAAAAAAATATATGGTCTTCTTCCGAGGATAATGCAAAACCCATGGTTGATTTTTGGACAAGGCTTCAGGAAATAAGCCCACCTATCGACAATCCTACGATTCAAGCTCATCCTGATTATAGAGATGTCAATGTTACAGGAGAGCAACTTCAGTACATGACTTCAGCATTTTGTTTAACATGTCATTCTCCAGAATCGGCACTTGTGGAGATTTTTGAAGACGATTATAAGATTATTGATTCGAATCAAGAGAATATTGACACGTTAACAAGTTATATAGATGAGAGGAATTCAGAAAAAATATTGAATTTTATCTCATCTGGAAATGTGTCAAAATCTGATATGCAGACAGCAGTTGGAAATGTCGACCAGGAAACAATTCGTTTAACCTTGGTTGATTATGAAGATAGAGGATATATTAAAGACTGGGCGGCCCTTCATGCTTACAGCGAAAGATCTTGGTGGCATATTAACAGATGGAGAAATTCCAAGTTTAAGACTTTTGAAGTTGTAAAAGAGCAAGCGGATTACATAAATGGAAGTGAAGAGTATAAGGCAAATTGCAAAACATGTCATACAACCGGATACAACAAGGCTACAAATACTTATATAGAAGAAGGTGTAACATGTGAATCCTGCCACGGTCCAGGTCAGATTTTCAGTGCATTGATGACTTTGGAGGTTGTGAATGTCCCTGGCGGCACTCATAGTTTTCAAGCTTATGGTGCTTCTTTGGCATCAATTAACGATGCTAGAAATAATATGTGTGCTTCCTGTCATACTCCGAACCGTCATGAGTTAAGGCCAAATGATGTAAATGGTGAGCCAAAAAGAATGAATACAAGACGTTATGAATCGATGCTTCACTTTGAAGATCAGGATTCTGAATAATTTTCCAAAAATCTTCCAATTTGGGTTTTATTTTTTTTCAGGTAGAATAAAAGGGAGCACTCCCTCAAGTGCTTTAGCCCTTATAAATATTTAATAGGAGGTTTATACCTTATGAATTTTATGGAAATGGAATGGGTTAAATTGCTAACCTATATGGTAGCGGGCATAATTTTACGTATGGGCTGGGACTGGTTAGTCGATGGCAAAACGTTAATGCTTGCGTGGGATGGATTTAGGAAAGCACTTAAAGACTGGCGAACTTTCGCAATGGGTCTCGGTGCTTGGTTGTTTGTAAACAGTGCTTCTGCTGGATTTGAAGGAACTATGACTTCAGATGCCATTAGTGCATTTATGCCTTATGCTGCTGGTGCTGTTGCTGCTGCTGGATTGGTTCTCTTCTTGGGAGTTATGAAAGGTATTTGGGCAGGAAAAGCAAATATGAAGACAGTCAGTGATTGGCTTGCTTCTCCGTTAAAGAGGGCTCCTGAGCTTCTCGCAACGGCAGCTGGTGCTGGTGTTATTCTCTGGATTTGGGGAAAGATTATGCCAAGCATTCCTTTCAATATGCCTGAAATGAGATGGACACAGGGATTGGGAATGTTTAATATGCCTAATGTAGGCGGTATGGTTTCTGGAACTCCATCTGATTGGCTTTTTGGATCAATTTCTTTGATCTTGATTGGTATACCAGTGGTAATGATGATTATCCATGCTGATGGCGAAGGTGAAGATTTTGTTAACTCTTTCACAAGCGCTATTAAAAGATATCCTGTACTTGTCAAAAAATGGAAGGCAAATCTTTCATGGGCAATAGGTGTTTCACTTCTTGCTTGGGCAGCTGGTGCGATATCTGCTGCTTTCATGGCAGTCGGCGGCGGTAGTTTTGTCGGTGATGTAATGCAATTATTTGCAAATGCTATCCAGATTGCAACAATGATTGGTGTAGCCGCTTCCCTTTACGGGCTTAAAGCTGCTCACGGTAAAAAATAGTAACTTTAATTAGTTAGTATTTATTTAGATTGATATCTAAACCCCCCTTGGAAACGAGGGGGGTGTTATTTTATTTTCTTAAACTATTTAACAAGTTTGAGAAAACTTTTACACCATCAGAGCTTCCAAGCAGTGCTTTGGATGCTCTTTCAGGATGAGGCATCATGCCCAAGACATTACCTTTTTTATTAAGAAGTCCTGCTATATTATCTACAGATCCATTAACATCTTCTTTGTATCTGTAAATAATTTGTTTGTTTTCGGTAAGTTTTTCAAGCAAGGTCTGATCTCCATACCAATTCCCTTCCATATGTGCAATAGGTATATTTAATTCTTCTTGATTTTCTGGGCCATTCCATGGGCCATCCAAACATTCATCTTTTATTAGCGTGGTCCAATCGCAAATAAAAGAACTCGTTTTATTTATCCTCATTGCACCAGGGAGAAGTCCTGATTCGATCAGTATTTGAAACCCATTGCATATTCCGACAACAGGGCCGTTCTTTTCTGCATGTTCCTTTATAGATTCCATGATTGGTGAAAATTTTGCTATTGCACCACTTCTAAGATAGTCTCCATAAGAAAAACCACCAGGTAAAAAAACAAGATCAACATCTCCTAATTGATTATCGCCATGCCAAATCCATTTTGGGGAAAAACCTAATTCAGACATGAATCTGAATGCATCTTTGTCACAATTGCTACCTGGAAAAACTACAACTCCAACTTTCATTAACTTTCTTTAACTATGCATCTGTGGACAACAGGGTTGGAAAGAACTTCTTTTGCGATTTTTTCACCTTCTTTCAAAGCTTCTTCTTTGCCAAGATTTGGAAACTCAACTTCAAACCATTTCCCAACTTGAAGATCGTCTATTTGAGCACCGCTTTTTATCAGCGCTCTTCTTATAGTCCTTGCTTCTGGGTCTAAGGTTCCTTTTCTGACTGTTACAACTATTTGTATTTTTGTCATAGTTGATCTTGGAGTCTTTTAAGGACCTCTCTGTAGCCAACAAGAAGATCTCCAGTATCGTCTCTGAAGAGGTCTTTGTCGTAGCTTTCAAGAGTTTCTGGATCCCAGAGTCTCATTGTGTCAGGGCTGATTTCATCAGCAAGGATGATTTCACCATCAGAAGTTTTTCCAAACTCAAGTTTGTAGTCAACAAGAATGAAACCTATTTTCAAAAATAATTCTTTCATAAGCTCATTGATTTTCAAGGTTTGCTCTCTAACATGTTCCAATTGTTCCTTGTTGATTAATTCAAGGGCAAGTGCTGAGTCTTCAGTTATCTGAGGGTCATCAAGTTCATCTTCTTTCAAGTAAAGTTCGAAAAGGCATGGTTTGAAAGTGATGTTTTTTGGAGCTGCATATCTTCTGCAGAACGATCCTGCAGATCTGTTTCTTACAACAACTTCAAGTTTCAGTATTGTTACTGCCTTAACTCTGTCAGATCTTTCATCGATATTTTCGACAAAATGAGTTTTGATGCCATTTTTTTCAAGATATCCGAACATTATTTCCGATATCTTTCTGTTCAATAAACCTTTTCCGTCAAACTCATTTTTCTTTTTTGCGTTGAATGCAGTCGCGCTATCTTTGAATTTTTGGATTAAGGTGCCTTCTACACCATCATCGAAAAGTATCTTTGCTTTTCCTTCATACATTTTTTTCATTGTTTTACTCCTTTACTCTTTTTAAAATTTCTGATGAATGTTTTAGGTATTTATCAGTTGCGAATATTTTATTAATATCTTCTTCATTTATCAAGTTTTTTATACGATTATCCGCCTGTAATAATTCTTTGAAGTTTCCACCTTCTTTCGCTTTGAAGGCTAGTTCTTGTATTATGGAATAAGCATCTTCTCTAGACAACCCTTTTTCAACCATTTTCAGCAATGCTGCCTGTGTGAAAAGTATTCCTCCCCCCTGGTTCATGTTCTTCTCAATATTTTTTTCATAAACATTCAAACCTCTTGCAACAATTGAAGCTCTTTCCAACATGTACTGTAGTGTTGCGGTTGCTGTTGGAAGGATGAATCTTTCAGTTGAAGAGTGAGAGATGTCTCTTTCATGCCAAAGTGCTACATTTTCCATTGCTGTTTGACTCAAGCCTCTCAAGAGTCTTGCGAGCCCTGTAAGTCTTTCGCATACGATTGGGTTTCTTTTGTGAGGCATTGCACTTGATCCTTTTTGCCCGGTTGTAAAAGGTTCTTCCGCTTCAGAAAGCTCAGTTCTTTGAAGATGTCTTATCTCTATTGCAAATTGTTCGATGTTTGAAGAGCAGACTGCAATTGTTGTAAGAAGTTCAGCTTGTCTGTCCCTTGAAACTATCTGTGACGGAACAGTTTCAGGTTTTAGTCCAACTTGATCCAATGTGTCTTTTTCGTATTTGGGAGAATAGAAAGCATAAGTTCCAACCGCGCCTGCAAGCTTTCCAACCGCATTGTTTTCGGTTGCTTTCTGAAGTTTTTCTCTATCTCTTTTCATTGCTGCTGCAAATCTTGCAAACCTCAGCCCAAATGCAATTGGTTCTGCATGCATGCCATGTGTTCTTCCTGCTGAAGGTATATCTATTGTTTTTTCTGCAAGTTCCAAAAGGCTTTCTATGTAATTGTCTAATGATTTGAGCAAAGCCGTATTTGCTGATTTTGTCTGTATTGCAACTCCCGTATCCATGATGTCTGAACTCGTAAGGCCGTGGTGGATGTATTTTCCCTCAGGAGGAAGTTGTTCTCTTAGCATTTCAAGGAATGCAATGACTTCATGTCGAACCTTTTTTTCTATTTCATCCAATCTATCAAGGTTGATGGTTGCACCAACACATTTCTCGGTTGTACCTTTTGGGACATCCCCATTTTTCTCCAATGTCTTTAGCCATGCGAGTTCAACTTCGTACCAAGATTCAAACCTGGCTTCACGTGACCATATTTTTTTCATTTCAGGCAATGTGTATCTAGGAATCATTATTTTCCTCCATTTTTTCTGGTTTTGCAATGTCTTTCATGAGTGCTGATAGTTCTTTCTTTCTTACAAGGCCAACATGCATGAAGTCATTTATTATTGTGGCAGGGGTAGCATCAACACCCAAGATATTTGCTTCCTGCATATCTGATATTATTATGTTTATTATGTCTTGATCTGTTTTGCAGCCGTCAAAAACATTTCTGCTCAGGCCCGTTACTGAATTGAACATTTCAAACAAGTTCTCTTCGCTAGATGGTCTTGAGTCTAGGATCATTAATGCAAACGGCCAGAACTTTTCAGGGTTATGGATGTGAACACATTCTGCAATTTGTGAAAGCACTACATCGTTGTCGGTTCTTATGAAATGCTTGAAAATTATCTTCATGTCATTTTCCAAGGAGAAAAGTTCCTCGTTCTGTTTTGCACAGAATGGGCATGTAAAGCTTGTGAAGAGTATTACTGTATTTTCGCCTTCATCATCTCCAAGTTGTGGCCTTCCTTCCATCAAGATGTCTTTACTGATGTAAACAGGTGTAAGGACAGCTGGCCTGATAACAAACTCATCCCCTTTCTGTCTCAGGTTTCTGGCTATGTCAGCAAACCTGTATGCCTTTGTTATGTTTGAATCAACGGTTACATATGGGCTCCAGGGAATTGATTCGTCAGTCATGTAGATTTTCTCTATCTC
>MDTE01008051.1_pt1 | contig 12297 bp, 13 predicted proteins | sample 811231 | NCBI WGS metagenome assembly MDTE01 (sample SAMN05326651, study PRJNA326480) | marine metagenome | isolation source: seawater | place: Indian Ocean: Red Sea | collected 2010
CCAACCTGAATAAATACTCAATACCCTTGCTTCTGTTAAGACCTAGGGGAGTTAATGGTACCTTCACCTGGATGGCCCCCAATACATTATATCAGTAATAATTTAAAATCTTCAATATGATATGTTATTTTTTTCTTAATTTATCTGCTTCGAAAACCCCCAAAACACTCATATCTTCACAATGATAATTTAAATCCTCTAACGAATTTTTAATTTTTTGGTCATCTATATGACCTTCAACTTCACATAGAAAAAAATATGAGGAGAAAGAATTTTTTTCAGGGAAACTTTGAAGTTTAATCATATTTACCCCATTGATAGCCATTCCTTGTAAAGAACTGTAAAGGGCAGCAGGTTTACTTTTAAGTTTAAAAAGAAAAGATGTGATGTATGATTTTTTTAAATTTTCAGGTTGTAAAATATCTTTACCCATTAACAAGAATCTGGTGAAATTGTCTTTATTGTCTTGTATGTCTTTTTTTAAAATCTCTAAATTGTAAATCTTTGCACTTAAACTAGATGCAATAGCTCCTTTTGATTTATCATTTTTTTCAGATACAAATTTTGCTGATCCTGCGGTGTCAGCTCTAACTTGTTCGTTAAGGTTATTATTTTTAATAAATATTGAAGATTGACTTAAAGCTTGTGCATGTGAGTATACATCTTTAATATCTGTTAATTTAGAATTTTTAACAGCTAACAAATTGTGACTTATTTTATAAAAATGTTCTGCATAAATATTTAGTCTGAACTTAAATATTAAATATTCTATGCCAATATTTCCGGTTGTTTTATTTGACTCTGGAATTATTGCTCTAATGTTGTTGTCATTTTTTGCCATTTCAAAACACTCGTCAAATGTTTTACAAGAAATTGTTTGGCATTCTGGATAGTTTTCTTTTGCACAGCTTTCGCTGTAGCTACCTGGAACACCTTGATAAGCAATTTTCATAATTTAAGATTTATATTCCATAAGTTTTTTTATTTCCAGATAATCTTCATTTGTGTCTACCCCGATAGGTATAGAATTAGCAAAAACTACATCAATTTTAATCTTATTGTCCAATGCTCTAAGCTGTTCAAGTTTAAGTTTAATTTCATTATCAGATTGTTTTAAATTTACAAATTTTTGAAGTGCGGAGATACTGTAAATATAAATTCCAATATGATGATAAATATTCTCTAATTTTTGATTATCTGTTGATCTTACAAATTTTTGTGCTTTGCCAATCTTATTTATTTCTATATTTTTATCACAAATAACTTTAACAACATTTTTATTATCAATATTTTTTGGCTCTAATTTACAAGCCAGTGTAGCTATCTCTGAATTATGTTTTATTGCTAAATTATTTAAGTTAACAATATCTTTTATATCTATTAATGGTTCATCTCCTTGTAAATTTATTACATAGTCAACACCATTTATGTTTAAATTATTATATGCCTCAAAAATTCGGTCTGTTCCAGTTAAATGATCCTTTTTAGTTAAGATACTTTTACCTTTATTTTGAACAACGTCATCAAAAATTTCTTGATCGCCAGTTGCTACATAAACTTCACCAATTTTTGTAGATACTCCTTTTTGATAAACATGACTTATTAATGATTTATTATTTATTTTAATAAGGGGTTTATTTGGTAATCTAGTTGCTTCCAGTCTAGAAGGTATTAAAATAATAGTTTTAGTCATAAATTAAGTATTTATGCGTCTTTCAGCCGCTTAAATAAAAAATAATTATATATTATTTTTTTTGTTTAACATGTTATACGACTTAAAAAAGTAAAAACCATGGATTCATTTGAAATAAATAAGATAGTAGCTTCAATATTATTAATCGCTCTATTATTTATAGGTATAGGTAAAATATCTGATTTAATTTTTCATGTAGATAAACCAGAGACAGCTGGATACAAAGTTGATGTACCTGAAAGTGATAATGTAACTCAAATATCTGGTGAAAAAACTGAAGCAGTTGAAGAAGTTGATATTGCTACTCTATTGGCTTTAGGGGATATTGCGCATGGGGAAAAAGTATTTAAAAAATGTTCAGCGTGTCATGTAGTTGAAAAAGGAGGGGCAAACAAAATTGGGCCAGCTCTTTATGGAGTTTTAGGTAGAAAAGTTGGTGCAATCAACGACTACAAATATTCTCAAGCTTTAATGGGATATGATAAAGAATGGACATTTGAGGAAATGAACGGCTATCTTAAAAAACCTCAAGCATGGATTAAAGGTACTAAGATGAGTTTTGCTGGACTAAGAAAAGAAAAAGACAGAGCTTCAGTTATTTTGTATTTAAACCAATATTCAGACAACCCACTCCCATTACCTTAATTTTCTGAAAATATATAGTAGAATGCTTTTTTGAACATGAACTCTATTTAGAGCTTGTTGCCAAACTCTAGATTGTTTTCCTAAAAAAACATCTTCAGAAACCTCATTGCCTCTAGGCAAGCAGTGGAGGAAAATAGAATTAGGTTTTGTTGCTTTCATCAATTTAGAATTAATTCTATAATTTTTAAAATCATTAATTTTTTTAGCTTTGTCACCTTTGTCATTTAATGAAAATACTTTGTCAGAAAATACAACATCTGCATTCTGCGCTGCTTTTTGTGGATTATTAAAAATATTAATTTTTCTTTTGTTTTTTTTTACCCAATCCATTACAAACTTAGGAGGTCTATAATTTTTAGGACAACCAATATTTAAATTAAACTTAAATTTTACTGATATTGCAATTAATGAATTTAAAACATTATTACAGTCACCAATCCAGCATATATTTAGTTTTGATATAGGTTTCTTTTTTATTTCCTCTATAGTAAATACATCTGAAAGTACCTGACAAGGATGAGAGCTTGGACTTAATAAATTTATAATAGGTATCGTTAAATTTTTACTAAAATCTTCAATTTTTTTATCACTATCTGTTCTTAACAAAAAACCATCTCCATAGGTTGATAAAATTTTTGCTGTATCTGCTATGCTTTCTTCACCTTTTCCTAAATGTAATTCACTTGCTTTTAAAGTTATTGAGCCCGCTCCGAGCTGGTTAATTGCAATATGAAAGCTTAATCGAGTTCTTGAACTTTGCTTTTCATACATTTGGATAATTAGTTTGCCTTTTAATGGCTGATCTTTATCAACATCAAGTGTACTTAGTTTTTTTCTATTATTTTTTCTTTTTTTTGCATCATTTAAGATTTTTCTTAAATCAGCACTAGGTATATCTTTTAAATTTATAAAATTTTTCATCAGTTATACTCAAAACATACTTTGTCTATAATTTTGACTGCTTGATCTATTTCGCTTTTTTTTACATTCAAGGGTGGTAAAATTCTGACTACATTTTCAGCCGCTCTAATTGTTAACAAGTTATTTTTCTCAAGTGATTTTATAAATTTTGTTTGATTAATGGACAATTGAATTCCAATCAATAAACCCTTTCCTCTAATTTCCTTAATTATTTTTGGATAATTATTTTTCAAATTATGTAATCTTGAAAAGAAATACTCTGACATTTTTTTTACATTATTTAAAAATTGAGGCTTAAACATTTGCCTCATAACCTCAGCGCCTACAGCACAAGCATTTGGATTACCTCCAAATGTTGATCCATGACTACCTGGTTTCATAGCGCTAGCAACCTTATTAGTCATTAAAACTGCGCCAATGGGAAAGCCTCCACCAATACCTTTCGCTATTGGAACAATATCAGGTTTAATTTTTGAACTTTCATAAGCAAAAAAATCTCCTGATCTACCTATTCCTGACTGAACTTCATCTAGAATTAACAAAATTTTTTTTTCATTACAAATTTTTCTTAAATATTTTAGACATCCGTCGGGAATGGTCTTGATTCCACCCTCTCCCATTACAGTTTCAACCATTATTGCCGCTGTATTTTTTTTTATTTTATTTCTTAGATCTGGAAATCTTGGTTTAAAATTTCTAAAATTAATATGATCAAAACCTGGGACTTTTGGGCCATATCCTTCTGTCATTTTTTTTGCACCACTTGCAAAAATTGTAGCAATTGTTCTTCCATGAAATGAATTTTTTATACATAAAATTCTATTTTTATTAGGTTTTCCAATTGAAAAAAAATATTTTCTTGCAATTTTTATTGCAGCTTCTGTTGCTTCTGCTCCACTATTTTGGAATATAACTTTGTCAGCAAATGTTCTTTGAGTCAATAATTTAGCTAATCTTTCTGCCTCTGGAATTTGAAAAGCGTTTGATACATGCCAAACTTTTTTGGCCTGTTTGTTCAAGGCTTTAATAAGATGGGGATTGGCATGGCCTAATGAATTTACTGCAATACCTTGTACAAAATCTAAATATTTTTTACCTTTGGTTGAATATAAAAAACTACCTTTTCCATATTTAAAGGAAATTTTTCTTCGATTATAATTATTAGCTAATGAACTCATAAATATAATTTTTATCTTATACACATTTAATTCGTATTGACTTAAATAAAATGCAACCAATGGTTAAATTTTGATTTTAAAATAACTGTTAAAAAAACAAAAAAAAAACTTGCTAAATATCTTAAATTATGGGTTACATAATATTGTATATTTTTTATTAAAATACACTACATATAGTAAATTATGGGTTGGGACGATAAAAAAATAGATATTTTAAAAAATGAATGGGGCAAAGGAAAAACTGCTTCTCAAATAGCCGAACTTATTGGTGGGGTAAGTAGAAATGCTGTCATTGGAAAGGCCCACAGGTTAAATCTATCATCAAAAATTAAAACTAGAAGTAGTTCATATAACTATTCAAGTAAAGATCAAAAAAATGAAAAAAAATCAAATTTAAATAATAATAAAAGATTAAAATTTAGGAGCTTAGTATTAGATAAGAACTTTGAGGCAGCTAAAAATATATCTTTAGAAGAATTAAACGAAAATACTTGTAAATACATGGAAGGTCATCCAGACGAAAAACACTCGACTTTTTGTGGCAGAAAAACCGTAGAAAAGTTTTCTTACTGCCCGTTACATTTAATGATCGTTTATCAACCTAAAGGGAAGAAGGAAGAGGTGCACCTCAAGGAAGATGAAGTTCCTGTTTTTTTAGAAAAAAAAGTAAAATCAGCATAAAGTTTAAAAACAAAGAAAAATTTAAGCTAAACTCTAATTTTTTTTGGAAAATTCACCCCCAGTTTTCCACATATATGAATATTTTAATACTTCCTCGTCAAAATACTTTAAATTCCTATTAAGATTTAAATCTATATTAGTTTTATATTTTCCCGACGGTGAATTATTATAGTTGAGCAGAATTAGCTGATCTTTAGTTAGTAATGGATTTTTCATTGTAATTTCAAAAAAACTTGCAAAGATTTTTGCAAAAAATAAAGGTACAGGAATCGTTAATCTTTTAATTTCTAATGATTTAGTGAGCCGATTTATAATTTCTTTAAAAGAAATTTTTTCAGGACCAATACACTCGATGGTTTCTCCTATAATTTCATTTAAGATAACTTTTTCAATTATTTCGCACATATCTACAACATGTATAGGATGGAAGCTTGTCTTGCCTTCATAATATAATGGAAATATTGGAAATAATTTAAGAATATTCATTAACATTGTAGTGAATTTATCATCAACACTATAAACTAAAGATGGTTTGAGTATTACAAAATTTTGTAATATTTTTTTTATTTCATTTTCACCATTAAACTTACTCTGCGCATACTTGCTATTTAAAGCCTCCTCAACTCCTAAAGCTGATAGGTGTATAAATTGCTTTAAATTATATTTTTTAGAAAGATTAGCTAAATGCTTTGGAAACAAGCAGTGTATGTTATTAAAAGATGATTTCTGTTTTTCGTTGAGTATGCCTACTAAGTTTATACATATATCTTTGTTTTGAAATATTTTACTTAATTTTTGATTATCTGGAGACTCCATTTCAACAATATTAATCCAGCCAGCATTAGCTTGGCTTTTCAAGATATAAGCTTTTTGATGAAGGTTTCTTGTTACTGCGGTTACTCTAAAATTTTTTCTTGCTAATTTTCTTAATAAATGTCTTCCAATTTGTCCTGAGGCTCCAAATACTAGAATTTCTTTAGGTTTCATATATATATAAGTTATGCAAATTAATATTAAATTACATAAGAATGATTTACCAGATGAAATAAACCTAGACGACAAAAAGTCAATAGCTATTGACTCTGAATTCTCTGGATTAAATGTTAATAGGGATAAGCTTTACTTAGTTCAACTATCCACTGGAAACAATGACGCTCATATAATTCAATTAAATAGAGAAAATTATGAAGCCCCAAATTTAAAAAAAATTTTAACTAATAAAAATATCGAAAAAATATTTCATTTTGCAAGGGCTGATATGGCTTTTATTAAAAAATATTTAAATGTAAATGTTGAAAATGTAAATTGCACTAAAATAATGAGTAAACTTGCTAGAAGTTATTCTGATAAGCATGGATTAAAAGATCTTGTCAAAGAATTTGTGGGAATTGATATTAGCAAGCAGTTTCAAAGTACTGACTTCGGTGGAAGTTTAAGTGATAAACAACTAAAATATTGCGCAGGTGATGTGATATATCTCCATAAAATTTATTCTGACTTAAAGGAAATATTGATTAGAGAAAATAGATATGAGCTTTATGATAAGGCTATGAAGTATGTACATACAAGAGTTGATTTAGATTTAGCATTGTTCAAAGAGGATATTTGGTCTCATTAATTAATTATGAAAAATAGTTTTACTTATATTGGAAAAGAAGTAGTTCAGACTGAGATAGATGCATTAAAAAAACTTAAAAAAACAATTAACAAAGATTTTGACAAAATAGTTAATTCTATTTTGAAATGTAAAGGTAAGGTTGTTTTTTCAGGTGTTGGTAAGTCAGGTATAATTTCTAAAAAAATTTCATCTACACTTTCATCTTTGGGGATTTCATCTTTTTATGTGGATGCAGGATCATGTTCCCACGGAGATTTAGGAATGATTAGTTCTGGAGATATTCTTATTTTAATCAGTCATAGTGGTGAGTCAGCTGAATTAAAAAATATTGTTCAGTATACAAAAAGAAACAAAAATATTACACTAATAGGAATTACATCAAAAAAAAATTCATTATTATATAAATCAAGTGATTTAAACTTCTTACTTCCAGTAGTAGTTGAGGCTGGGCCAGGGAACTATATTCCAACCTCAAGCACTACAGCTCAAATTTGTTTTGGTGATGCTTTGGCAATATCTACAATAAAACAAAGAAAATTCTCAAAATTAGACTTTAAAAAATTTCATCCAAGCGGAAGTTTAGGGGCAAAACTGAAAACTGTTGGAGAATTAATGTACAGAGGTAAAAATATTCCAACAATTAACGAAAATTCAAATATAAAAAATGCTTTAGAAGTTCTTAATAAAAAGAATCTTGGTGTGCTAATAGTTATTAACAACAAAAGAAATACAACTGGAATAATTTCTGATGGAGATTTTAAAAGAATAAATCGTAAATCGGAAAATATAAAAAAAATAGTGATTAAGAAGGTTATGAAAAGAAATCCTATAGTTGTAAACGAAAATATGCTTGCCGCAGAGGCTCTATCGATAATGAATAATAAGAAAATAACAGCGTTGTGTGTTAGTAAAAATAATAAAAAAAAAACTGTTGGATTGATTCATATGCATAATATTCTGAGTGCAAATATTATATAAAAATGCATTTAAAATTTGTTTTTCAAATAGCTTTAACTTTAATAATTTTAACAATAATAGGAATTTTTTATTACAATTTTTTTGTTTTAGAACAAAATAAAGATTTATCAAAATCTGAAGAGCCAAAAATAAACGAGAATTTAAATAGTAATTTTTCAAACGAATTATTAAATATAGAATACAACTCAACTGATAAATATGGAAATGCATTTTATATTAATGCTGAAAAAGCGTTTATTGAATTTGATAATGAAAATGACGATGAAAATAAAGACATTGTTTCTATGGAAAAAGTAATATCTATTATAAATCTCAAAGAAAGAGGAATTATAAATATTTACGCTGACAATGCTGTTTATAATAAAGTGAACAATAATACTTTTTTTTCAAATAACGTTATAATTGAATACTTGGACAATACTATTAATGCTGAAAATTTGGATGTAATATTCACAGACAAAATTTCAAGAGTATATAATAATGTGCTTTTTAAAAATAATAATTTAAACTTAATTACTGACAAGATATTTATTAATATGTTAACTGGTAATATAAAATTAGAAATGAAAAATAATTTTGATAAAGTAAAATTAATTACTAATTATGAACTTGCTAATTAAAAAATTTAGAATTAAATCTTTTAAAGAAGAAAAATCTTTAATTAAACTTCAAGATCTAAGTATATATTACGGTAACAGACAAATTGTTGAAAAGCTAAATTTAAATATTCAAAAGTCAGAAATATGTGGATTACTTGGCCCCAACGGTGCTGGTAAAAGTACAATATATCATTCCATTATAGGTTTGGTTAAACCATCTTATGGAAAAATATTAATAGATGGAGAAGACGTAACTAATATTCCAACTCATGTTAGATGTACTAAATTTGGTATTTCTTGGGTACCACAGTATGGAGGATCATGGTCAGATTTAAGTGTTTATGAGAACCTAATGGCTGTAGCTGAACTCCACATTAAACAAAAAGAAGAAAGAATTTCTAAAATAAATAATTTAATTAGAAAGTTTGAACTTCAAAACGTTATAAAATTAAAATCAAAATATTTATCAGGTGGACAGGTACGAAAACTAACTTTAGCAATGGCTATGGTGAAAGATACTAAAATTTTAATTTTGGATGAACCTTTCGCAGCTCTTGATCCTCAAAGTGTTAGGATGATACAACAAATAATTGTTAGTCTTCAAATGTTTGAGAGAATTACTGTATCTATATCGGACCATTCTTCAAGAGATTTGCTTGGATGTGTTGATAACGCAATGGTCCTCTCGGAAGGTAAGATTGTTGCAAAAGGCACTCCTCAAGAACTTGTTAACAACACTAGAGCTATTGAGGCATATTTTGGTGAAGGTTTTAAAATTTAAATTTTGTGAAAAACCAAGTTCAAATTGATAAGATTATAAAACCTTTTAACAAACAAATTACTGTACCTAGTGATAAAAGTCTAAGCATCAGATGTGTATTATTTTCATCTATAGCTTTGGGCAAGTCAAAGATATTTAATTTACTGCAATCCGAAGATGTTACAAATTCAATTAAAGCTATAAAAAAAATAGGAGTACGTTGTATAAAAAAAAAAAACTATTTAGAAATTAATGGCGTAGGAATTAATGGTTTCAAAATTAAGAACAAAACTACTATTAATGCAGGAAACTCTGGTACACTTGCAAGATGTATACTTGGATTACTTTCCTCGTCAAAAAAAAAAGTAAAATTGATTGGAGATCGAAGCCTTTCAAAAAGAGATTTTTCTAGAGTTATAAAACCTTTAAATTTATTTGGTGTTCAAATTAAATCTAGAAATGGAATTTTGCCTTTAGAATTAAATTGATCTTAACTTTTAAGACCTATTAGATTTTTAGAAAACAAAGGAAGCGCTCAAATTAAAACCTGTATAATTTTAAGTGCAATTAATACTCCTGGAACCACAACAATTGAAGCAAAAAAATCAAGAAACCATTCTGAATTATTGTTAAAATATTTAAATTATCCATTAAGTATCAAAAAAACTAAAAAATTTGATTTAATAAAGATTAAAGGATTGCATCAGTTCAAATCTTTGGATTATAAAATTCCAGGAGATATAAGTTCTGCATCGTTTTTTATTGTACTAACATTGTTATCTAAAAAGTCTGAGTTGTTAATTAAAGATATAAATATAAACCCTACTAGAATTGGAATTGTAACAATCCTAAATAAAATGAATGCAAATATTAAAGTAATAAATAAAAGGGTTTATAAGGGAGAAATAATAGGCGACTTAAAGGTTAAAAGTAAATCAAGTTTTAGATCTATTAATTGTCCTGATTATTTGAATAGTTCAGCAATAGATGAGTTTTTATTAATATTTTTAGTTGCAGCTAAATCTAATGGCGTCTCCTCATTTAAAAATCTTGATGAACTTAACAAAAAAGAAAGTCCAAGATTAGATATAGCTTTAAAATTTTTAAAGTTAATAGGGGTTAAAGTTAAAAGAACAGATAGTAATATAAAAATTTTTGGCAATCCAAAATTACAATTAAATAAAAAATATCATATAAAACAATTTTTAAAAGACCATAGAATATTTATGATGACTGTTATTGCAGCTCTTACGTTAGGTGGAAAGTGGAAAATTAATGACAAAGATTCAATTAAAACTTCCTTTCCAACATTTTTAAATACTATCAAATACTTAGGAGGTAAATTTTATTGAAAAAGAAAAAATTCATAACTGTAGCAATCGATTCTCCAGCAGCATCTGGGGCTGGCACATTATCAAAATTAATTGCAAAGCATTACAATCTTTTCTATTTAGATACTGGTAAAATATATAGATATATTGGGTTATTAAGGTTGAAATTTAAAAAAAAATTTTCTTATAAATTTGTTAAACAAAAAATTGATAAACTTAAGATATATGAACTATCAAACAAAGTTTTACTAACAGATGAAATTGCAATATCAGCAGCAACAATTGCGAGAGATAAAAAGATAAGAGATATAGTGCATAAATTTCAAAAAAATAAAGCTTACAGTCCTCCAAAAAAATTTTCTGGTTCTGTGCTAGATGGCAGAGATATTACTTCAATACAGCTAAAAAATGCTATGTTTAAGTTTTTCATTACCGCTAGTCTTAAAGAGCGAGCTCGAAGAAGATTTAAAGAATATAAAACTCTTAAAAAAGGTATTTCTTTCAATGAGGTTTTAAAAAGCATTAAAAAACGTGATAAATTGGATAGAACAAGAAAATTTGGACCTTTAATAAAAACAAAAGATTCAACCTTGATTAATACAACTAAATTAAGTAAGAAAGCGAGCTTTAAAAAAATAAAAGCAATTATGGATAGGAAACTAAAAATTTAATGGAAATATACAAAGATATTTCAACTAATCAAAATCAAAAATTTAAGAAACTTCTACTAGATAATTTTTCAAAAACAAAAATTGAGGAAGGAAAATTATTAATTGGGACAGTTGCAAAGATAACTGAAAAACACGTATATCTTCTAATAGACGGAATGAAAAGCGAAGCTTTAATTGATATAAATGAGGTTAAAACTGTATATGAAGGAAAAGAAATTAAGGAAAATGATAAATTAGAAGTTTATTTAGAAAAAATTGAAGACAAAAATGGTGAAGTAATAGTTTCCGCTTCTCGAGCTAAGAAAATAAGAGGCTGGTATTTTCTAGAAAAGGCATACGAAAAAAATGAGAATGTTAAAGGAAAAATAGTATCGAAGTGCAAGGGTGGAGTGATAGTAGAACATTCAGACACTAAGTCTTTGATGTTTTGTCCAGGATCACAAATAGATTCGAAACCTCTAAAATCTTTTGATCATCTATTTAATGTTGAACAGGATTTTAAAATTATAAAACTTGATAAGTTTAGAGGAAATGCATGTGTATCAAGAAGAGAAGTCATAAGCTCGTTTAGAAGAGAAGATAAAGCTAAAATTTTAGAAAAATATAAAGTAGGTGAAATAATTGAAAATGCGGTAGTTAAAGGATACAGCTCATTTGGCTGTTTCTTTGAAGTGAATAATGAAATTGATGTTCTAGTTCATTTACAAGAGATTTCTTACTCTAGAATAAATCATCCAGAAGAGGTTTTTACAATAGGTGAAAAACATAGTCTAAAAGTTATATCTATTGATAATGAAAAAATGCAAATTTCTTGTTCAATCAAAGCTCTAACACCTGATCCATTTGAAAATATATCAAATTATGAAGTTGGAAAAACTTATAAAGCAAAGGTAATTAAAGTAGTAGATTACGGGGCATTCTGCGAACTTCAGCCGGGACTTACATGTTTGCTTCATTCAAGTGAAATAAGTTGGAACAAAAAAAATGTATCTCCAAATAAATTTTTTAAAGTTAATGATGAAATCCAATGTGTTATTACAGATATTGATAAAGAAAAAAAGCGTATTGCAATTTCACATAAACTAGCGACGGAAAATCCATATGAAAATTTTGAAAAAAAATACCCAATTAATTCAGTTATTAAATGTAAAATTTCTAACATTAAAGATTTTTCAATCTACTTAAATATTAAAGAGTTTGATATAGATGGATTTCTTCACGC
>MDTE01163663.1_pt1 | contig 12297 bp, 11 predicted proteins | sample 811231 | NCBI WGS metagenome assembly MDTE01 (sample SAMN05326651, study PRJNA326480) | marine metagenome | isolation source: seawater | place: Indian Ocean: Red Sea | collected 2010
CCACGGCACGATTCGAACGTGCGACCTACGGATTAGAAGTCCGTTGCTCTATCCAGCTGAGCTACGTGGGCATCGTATCAGTAAATTTAATTCCAATTTTAGTTAAAACTCAAAAATTATATTTAATTTTAAATATAACTGTACTCTGATTTGTTTTTGATATATCTGATGAAAATTTAGAATTTTTGCCTGTTTGGGCATAATACATGTAGTTAATAGCTGAGACAGCACGATGAATTAACAGACTAGCAACTGCAAAATCTCCAATTTTATCTAAGTCACGACTTACTTGAAGTATTTTTTTATACTTAAGTCTATTATTCGTTGAATTCCATTCCCAGTCGTAGCCTTCACCATAGGGATACACATCTTCAGGCTTTCTTTTTCTAAGCATTGCTTCATTATATTCAGACATTGAATCATAGTTACCTACATTAATAGAATACCCTTCATCATATCGTAAAATATCTGCGTTAGAGTAATCAATTCCATAAGATATATAATAATCTTCGAATAGATCACTAGACGTTCGTGAAGTAAGAAATGAGCTCCAAATTATAGCTTCCCTTAAAAAAAATTTCTTAGATTGATCCTTATGATTCTCTAATTGTTCAAAGCCCCAGCCAGGAATTATTAAATTTTTCAAAATACCTGTACCATGATTAGCACTAATTAAAAAATTCAAACTAATAAGTATGTATATAATTCTATTCATCTTTTATATCTTCTGATAAAACCAACTAAAATTAAGCAAAAAGTTACAACTATTGAAATATATGATAGCCAATCTCCTGCTAAAACATATAATGTTTTTGTATTATTTGAATAAAGCTCTATATCTTCAGACCTTAAAATGCCCTCACTATTATGCTCTAAAGCACTTATTACTTCACCAATCGGAGTTACTACCCATGTTATACCTGTATTACCACTTCTTATAATAGATTTACGAGTTTCTATCGCTCTAAATATTGTCTGCTTAGCATGTTGCTGAGCTTGAGGAGGATTAATATACCAACCATCATTGGCTACATATATTAAAAACTGAGCTCCTTTATTAACAAATTTTCTCGATAAGTCTGGATATGTAGACTCTATACAAACCATTGCTGCAAAACTACTATTTCTATATTTAAATATTTTATACTCATCACCCTTAGAAAAGTTTCCACTCAATGCAATATCTCCAAGAGATGGGAATATTTTCTTAAATGGAACATGCTCTGCCATTGGAACTAATTTTATTTTTCTATATTTTTCAGCCCGGCTCAAATCGTATTTATTATTTTGATTTAAATAATAGATTGAATTATATAATTCTCCTCCATCAGTTTTCTCGGTGACCCCTGATATTAAGCTAATATTCGAATCTCTAAACATTTTATTTATTTTCATACTATTGATTGCTTGCTGGGTTTTATAATTAATATCATCAGTAAACGCCGATTCTGGCCAAATAAGCAAAATATCTTTTAAATCCTTATCACTCTTATCAAGATGCTTATCAAGCATCTTCTTTCCTTTCCACTTATCATCTATATGTATATTAGGCTGCAATATGGCAAAATCTATTTTCTGAATATTATTAATGTCATTTTTATTAATAATGAATCCAATTATTAAAGGAAGAAAAAATATAGCCACACTTTCTAAAATTTTAATTTTACTTCTATTTAAAAAAATATAAAAAAGAGAAATATTAAGAGACACAATCCAGAATGTAATTCCAAACATGCCCGTCAATTCAATAAACTGAATCATTGGAAGAAGAGATTCTTGAGCTTGAGTATTAGCTATACTAGACCATGGAAATGAGAGCTGGTCCAAACTTCTAATAAAATCAATAGCCATCCAAATAAATGGCAATGAGTACCAAATCTTTCTATTATTCAAAAAATTAACAAAACGCCAAATGGAAAATATAAAAATAATATTTAAAGTACATATGATATTAGAGGCAATCATAGTTGTAAAAGCGATATATCTATTAGGAAGCCCAATATTATCTGTAAGCCAATACAGTGAAACCAAATGATATATAAAACCCCAAATAAAGACTTTAATTAAAGTCTTTACGGCCTTATCATCATCTTTTATAGATACAAATAATGGAACTAAGCAGAACCACGCTAACCAGCCTAAGCCTAATGGATGCTGTGCTAGGCCCATGCAAACAGCTGATATTACAATATTATATAATTGATTAAAAGATCGCATTCTATCTTTTATAGGATAATAAAAATTGACTTAGAATAATAGATGCAGAGACTCTATCAACTTTCTCTTTATTATGACCTGTCTTTATTTTCTGTTCCCGAAGATATCTAGAAGCCTCTTGAGAAGATAGTCTTTCATCACATTTATACACAGATACATCTAAAAAATTATTTAATTCATTAATAAAATTTTCAGTTAGCTCGGTTTGTTTACTTTTTTTACCTGATAAAGTAAGGGGATAGCCTACAACAATTGATTCAACTTTTTTTTCTTCAACTATCTTTTCGATCTCAGTGATATAATTGGGGGTTTTTTTCCTATTAATTGTTTTGTATGGAGAAGCTATTATTTTAAGAGGATCAGATATAGCAATCCCTATTTTAACTTCTCCAAAATCAATCCCCATTATTCTATTTTCATTCATTCCACTCTTTTTTTAATCTTGAATTTATTTTTTTACCAGGTTTAAATTTGACTTTTCGTCTAGATGGCACAAAAACGACTTCATTTGTTTTAGGATTACGTGCCTTTGGCTTGGGTTTTGTTTTTTTAACTTCAAAAACTCCAAAATTCCTAATCTCAAGCCTAATATTAGACTTATCTTGAGTAAGGATATCGCTTATACTATCTAAAGAAACTTCAAGAATTATTTTAATTTTATCCTTAGGAATATTAACGTTCTTATAAATCTCACTTATCAAATCTTTTTTTGTAAATGTTATTTTTTTATTCTTCATTATCAAAATCTCTCAATATGATCTATGCTTTGAACTTGCTGTAATTTCTTAATTAATTTATCTAATTGATTGGTCCCTGCTATTTCAACAATTAAGAAACACGTAGCTAAAGAATCTACTGCCTTCATATCAATCGATTTAATATAAATATTTAAAGCTGAAGTTGCATCGGTTAAATCTTTTAATAAATTTTTACGATCTTCAAAAATCATTTTCAATCTAACTATAAATGTTCTATTTGATGAAATATTCCACTCAACATTAACAAACCTATCTTCACTCTTTGTCTTAGAAATACTACTTTTACACTGAGTCCTATGTATAGTAACACCTTGTCCTTTTGTTAAATATCCAACTATCGGATCTCCAGGTATAGGAGAACAGCATTTCCCAAATTTAACCATTATATCATTCAAACCATCAACTGTGATACCCTTTGCTCTACCTCTAGCTAAATCAATAAATTTTGAGGTAAATGACTGTAAAGATTTACTACTAGATTCCTCCTCTTCAATAGGAAAATATTTTTGAACTATTTCTGAAACAGTAATTTTACCATTACCAATTTTTGAACAAACTTCCTCATAGCTTCCAAACCCTATTTTCGCAGTATCTGACTTAATCTCTTTTATTAAATTCATTCTCTTAATTTTTCTAAGCTCTTTTTCTATAATATCTTTACCTATTTCAATGCTCTGCTCATACTCTTCTTTTTTAAGCCATCTTCTTATATGCGTTTTAGCTTTTGCTGTATTAACAAATTTAAGCCATGAATGATTTGGAAATTTATTTTTTGAAGTAATAATATCTACATAATCCCCACTCTTTAATTCATGATTTAAAGGCACTATTTTATCATTGACTTTTGCTCCATAGCAATGAGTTCCTACTTCAGTATGAACTTGGTAAGCAAAATCTATGGGAGTTGAGCCTGGCTTCAATTCTATAAGTTCTCCATTAGGAGTATAAACAAATATTTCATCTTGAAACAAATCAACCTTAAATAACTCTAATATTTCAGATGCAGACGTATCTTCACTTTTTAATAATTCGTAAATCTCTCTTAACCAAAGAATTTGCTTATCTAAATTATTATTTTTACCACCTTTATTATTAGAAGCTTTGTACTGCCAATGTGCCGCAACTCCTATCTCTGCAGTTTCGTCCATATCTGGAGTACGTATTTGAATTTCAACTAAGCGACCATCTATTCCAAAAACTGTCGTATGTATAGATTGATAGCCATTACTTTTAGGCCTAGCGATATAATCTTTAAATCTCTCTTGAAATGGGCTATATACTTGATGAATTATACCTAACGCTCCATAACAATCTGAAACCTTATCTACAATTATTCTTATTGCAAAAAGATCGTATATTTCTTCAAATTTTTTATTTCTTTTTTCTATTTTCCCAATAATAGATGAATAGTGTTTAGCTCTTCCAAAAATAGATGCTTGAATATCATTTTTTTTAAGATCTTTTTTAATAGGAACTATTAGATTATCAATATACTTATCCCTCTGTTTTTTCGTATTATTTACTTTCTTCTTTATATAATTATACTTTTCAGATTCTAAAGTTTTTAAAACTAAATCTTCCATTTTAATTTTAACATTATTCATACCTAATCTATGAGCTAAAGGAATAAAGATTTCTTTTGTTTCTATAGCTATTCTATTTTGTTTATCTTCTGGCAAAGCATTCAAAGTAGACATATTATGCAATCTATCTGCAAACTTAATAATAATAACTCTAATATCTTTGGCCATTGACAAGAACATCTTCATAAAGTTTTCAGCTTGCTCTTGTTTTTTACTATTAAATCTAATCCCCGATAACTTAGTAACACCATCAATGAGATTAGTAACCTCAATATTAAATTCTTTAGTTAAATCATCTTTCGATATAGATGTATCTTCAATTGAATCATGCAATAACCCTGCAATAATTGTATCAACATCAATTTTCCACTCAGATAATATTAAGCCGACACTTTCACAATGTGTAAAATAGGGTTCTCCTGAAGCTCGCTTTTGACCCTGATGTAATTTTTTGGCTAGCTCATATGCTGTCCAAATTCTCTGGACATTAGATTCGCTTCTATCTTGATTTTGTAGGTTATCTATTATAGATATAAAATTTTTAGGATATGCTTTTTTAGAACTTCGTATATTTTTCAAAATATTTGCAATCATGCTTATTACTCAAAAACTGCATCACTCAAATCTTCATCCTGATTAAAGTCTCCACTATGAATAAAATCATAATTTTCAAATTTAGCATAGTCATCAATAAAAGAAAGCTTAATTACTCCTGTAGGACCGTTCCTATGCTTCGATACTATTAATTCCGCAATCCCCTTATCTTCTTCATCTTTTGAATATACAAATTTCCTAAATATAAATAATACAATGTCTGCATCTTGCTCAATAGCTCCACTCTCTCTTAAATCAGACATAATAGGTCTATGATCACTTCTTGATTCTGGAGCTCTTGAAAGCTGAGATAAAGCTATTATAGGAACATCTAGCTCTTTAGCAAGGGCCTTAAGGGACCTTGATATATAGGATATTTCCTGTTGTCTACTTTCAACTTTACCCTGTTTATGAAGTAATTGCAAGTAATCTACTAAAATTAAATCGACATCTTTATCTAACTTCATTTGCCTAGCTTTTGCCCTTAATTCCATGATATTTAGTCCCGGAGAATCATCTATATATATATTAGCTTCCGAAAGAGTAGAAGCTGCATCAGAGAGCTTTCTCCAATCACGCTTAGGTAACTTACCTATTCTAACCAGATGACTACTAATTTCTGCTTCAGAACTCAACAATCTTTCAGTTAGCTGTTGTGTGGACATTTCCAGGCTAAAAAAACCAATTTTCATATTATTATTAATAGCTGCATTTCTAGCAAGATTAAGGGCAAGAGCAGTTTTACCCATAGAGGGCCTAGCAGCTAAGACAATTAAATCTGATTTTTGAAATCCTGATATCTGATTATCTAAATCTTGAAATCCTGATGGAACTCCTGTAATATCTCCTTTCTTGCGATCTCCCCATACCTCTAAAACCTTTCGTAGCATCGGTTCTAAATCTTGATACTTCTTTTTATTAGTTAGCTCAGATATACCAAACAGATGCTGCTCAGCTTTATCAACTATTTCAGATATTTCATCATGATCATCATATGCTAACTGGTTCATTTCTACCGATGTTTCTATTATGGTGCGCAATATCTGCTTCTCTCTCACAATTTTTGAATATTGCTCAGAATTTGAAACAGATGGAGCTTCCTGAGAAAGGCCTGTTATATAGTAAGCTCCACCAACCTTGTCTAAATCTTTAGTCTTCTTTAATTGATTTGACAAATTAACACTATCGATAGGCAAGTTATTATCATATAATGAAAGCATTGCATCAAATATAATTCTATGATTAGCATCATAAAAAGAATCTACAGATAAATACTCCAATACACTACTAAGTGAATTATTATCAATTAAAATACAACCTAAAACAGCTTTTTCTGCATCTAGCGAGTGCGGAACAGTCTTTGAGTTAACGGAATCCATACTCTATTTATTCTTCAGAAGAACCTTTATCCCACTCAAAGTCATCTGATACAAATTCATTTGCTGCAGTCACTATAGCTTTAGGTTTATTAGGATCCTCTTTATCAAGAATCTGTATTTCCTCAGTAGATTCAAAACCCTCTGATAATTTCTCCAAGTCCAAAACATTTTCTGAAATAATATTTCTAGCTCTTTTTGAAACAATCATAACATTTTGATACATATTATCATTCTTTTCATACAATGCATGAAAAGGTACTGGTTGAACTTTCTTCATTTAATTCTCCCTTTAATTGTTTTCTCAATTTCCTCCATCACTTTATCTAAATCTTCATTAATAAAATGATACTCAAACTTTTTCTTATAATTCATTTCACTCTCAAATCTTCTAAGTCTTTGCTTTATAAGAGTTGCATTCTCATTGCCTCTTTTATTTAACCTTTCTTCCAATACTAACAATTTGTCAGAAACATTTTCACCTGGAGGCTCAATAAAAATAGATATCACCTGATCCTCAAATTCATCTCTTATGTTATAGCCTCCTTTAACATCTACATCAAGCAGCATAACTTGATTGCTATCTAAAGCTTCTTCTATTGGAGCAATCAAAGTTCCATACTGGTGCCCATGAACCCATTCAGATTCTAAGAATTCGCCAAATTTAACCTGGTGATTAAATTTTTCTTTATTCATAAAAATATAATCAACCCCATCTTTCTCATGAGGTCTTTTTTCTCTTGTAGTTGCTGAAATAGAGAATTTCCAATCCTTATTTCTTCTTAAAAGCTCTTTACAAATTGTGGTTTTTCCAGTACCTGAAGGAGCTGATAAAACGACTAAATAACCTTGTTTCATAATATATTTTGAACCTGTTCCTTTATTTTTTCTAAATCACTCTTTATATCTATCACTTTTTCATTAATCTCAATGTATTCACTTTTAGAAGCAACCGTATTCACTTCTCTAAATAATTCTTGAAGCAAAAATATCAATCTCTTACCTAAAACATGATATTTTTTCAGAGATTCAACAAAAGATTCTAGATGGCTTTTCAATCTAACTATTTCTTCATTTATATCACGCTTATCTAATATTATGGCTACTTCTTGAAAAAGTCTATCATTATTTAAATCATATTTATTAAAAACATCTTGAATTTTTTTATGATACATATCATGATATTCATTTTTTTTACTTTCCCAAATAGACTCAATTTCATTAACACTTTCAGATATATTTTGAATAGATTTCAAAATATCCTGTTCTATTATATTACCTTCTTTTTCTCTAAAGTCATTATTTTGCTGAATGACATTTTCTAAGCTAGTATAGAGTAATTCAATAATTTCAGCATCTACAACCTCTCTATCTAAAACTATGATATCTTGAAAATTCAAAATATCTTTTATTGATACAGAATCGCTGAGATTTTTTTCAGCATTAATTTGATCTAATAATTTTAAATGATTCTTTAATTTAGATTCATCAAAACTATAAGCTAATCTATCAGAGTCTTTTAGCTTATAGTTTAAAGTAAAATTAATTCTACCTCTTATTAGTTTATTTTTAAGAATCTCAACTATCTTCCTCTCTTCACTAGAGAATAAATATGGAATTTTAATATTCGATTCAAAAAACTTTGAATTAATTGATTTTAATTCCATAGAAATTAAAATTTTATCATTTTGAAATTCACAGTTTCCATATCCAGTCATACTAATCATAATAATACACCTATTTACTAAGGGGAATTAACTTAAATCTTTTTAATATAATTTTAAAGAGGAAATTTACATTCTAACATTCTGTAACATTAACAGCCAAACCTCCCTTAGAGGTCTCTTTATAAATAATTTGCATATCTTTACCTGTTTGCATCATAGTTTTAATAACTTCATCTAGAGAAACTTTATGCTGTCCTTTCCCCAGCATGGATATTCTTGCTGCATTTATTGCTTTAACTGCGCCCATAGCATTTCTTTCAATGCAAGGAATTTGAACCAGACCTTTTACAGGGTCACATGTTAAACCTAGATTATGCTCCATAGCTATTTCTGCAGCATTTTCAATTTCTTGATTATTTCCTCCAAGAGCACTTACTAATCCTCCTGCCGCCATTGAACAGGCCACTCCTACTTCTCCTTGACAGCCAACTTCTGCGCCTGATATAGATGCATTTTTTTTATATAGAACTCCTATAGCACCTGATGTTAAAAAAAATTTTCTTAACCCTTCCATGGATGAATTTTTAGTAAATTCTAAGTAATATTTAATAACTGAAGGGATAATTCCTGCAGCTCCATTAGTAGGGGCAGTTACGACTTGCCCTCCTGCGGCGTTCTCTTCATTGACAGCCATTGCGTACAAATTAACCCAGTCCATAGCTAATAAAGAATCTTTATTATTTTTCAATTTTAATTCTTGATATATATGAGGAGCTCTTCTTTTTAATTCTAGACCTCCTCTTAGTATACCTTGATTATTTAATCCATTTTTAATACAACTATTCATGACATTCCATATATTATCTATCTTACTATAAATATCTTTTTTAGATATTATAGACTCTTCATTCTTTAGGATTAATTGATCAATTCTAATTTTATTTTTTTTGCAAATATCTAGCAATTCATCACAAGACGAAAAACTATAAGGAAATCGATAACTATCTTGAGTATCCTTCTTACCTTTCTCTATTATAAATCCTCCTCCTATTGATATGAATTTTTTTTCGTATATAACCTTACCTAAATCATTATATGCCCTAAACTTCATTTTATTTGACTGATGGGATATATTCTTATCAAATATCAGATTTTCTTTTACATCAAATCTAATTTTTTGACCTTCTGCACTTATATTTAAAATTTTACCATCAATAGAGGATTTTGCTTTATCTAATATTTTTCTTGAAATTTTTTCTGGAGTATGACCCAATAATCCTAGCACTAACCCTACATCTATATTATGCCCTTTTCCTGTAAATGACAGTGATCCATATAGTTTAATATCAATCTTCGTAACAGCGCTTAAGCCACCATCCAAAATTATACATTGAATGAATCTTCTAGCAGCTTTCATTGGCCCTACTGTATGAGAGCTAGATGGCCCTATTCCAATTTTAAAAATATCAAAAATACTATACACTTATTGATTCCCTGTTTTATTATGTAATAGAAATGTAAGTGTAATCTGATTTGAGCTCCCAAGGAAAGAATGTTTCAAATATGAGTAATCAAATATAATTTTATCATAGACATTAGCACCAAAGCCAATTGAAGTATAATTAGAATTATATCCAATTCTAAGATTTGATTTTGTATAAATACTATATTCCACTCCTATTTTAATCTTATCTTGAATTTCATCATTACCATTCACAAAAAAACTATCTATTTCAAAGAAAGAATTTATTTTTTCAAATCTCTTATTTACTAAAAGTGATAATGATGGATAAAACCTCTCGACACTCTGATTATCCCACTTTTTATATGAAAAAATATTGTTAATAGTAAATCCTAAGAAAATCTCTCTCCAATACTTAGAATAAGTTAAATCTATACTAAACGACTTGGAAGAATAGACATCTACCTTTGATAAGGATGGCATAAAATGAACTCCAAAATTGCCTAGCTTATTATTTAAAAATAATTCTACTAAAAATGTATAATCATTATGATTATAATAATTTAGTAAACTACTATTTATGTCATCAGGACTTGAAGGAGGTACGATCTCATCATTCCAAACATTATAAGTACCTATAACGTCATTTAACTTTCTATTAAAAATACCTAAATTTATATTATTAATGTGATTACCTAAAATATACAAATTCTTCATTTTGCGTGAATAAAAAATATTACTATAATCTACAATGCCATCATACATACTAGAATTATATACTTGAAATTTATCATTTTCAGAACTACTACCTGATAAACTTGGGAATTTATCTAAATTTACACCACCCAACGAAGAGGACCTCGATGAAGTATTAAACTTCGAAATATCACTATCACTGAAATACCACTGAGATGAAATTAATTCTGAAGTAATGATAATAAAAAAAATGAGTATTCTATTCACCATATTTCTCTTTTAATTTTTTAAGTTCAAATAAAGCTTCTAAAGGAGTCATATTGTCAATATCTATTTCTTTTAATTCCTCAATAGTATCGCTTTGCCTATTTGCATAGAACTCAAGCTCTAATTGATCAATGTCTTTGGAGTTTAAATTAGTCTTTTTATCAGAAACTAACTTTCTTAAAATTATGTGAGCTCTATTTATAACTGATTTAGGCAACCCTGCCATTTGAGCTACATGAACACCATAACTTTGATTGGCCCCTCCAGGAACAACTTTTCTTAAAAATATAAGTTCACCTTTTTCTTCTAAAACTTCAATATTAAGATTAATTGCTCTATCTAACTGATTTGCAAGTCCAACTAATTCATGGTAATGGGTTGCAAATAAAGTAATAGGATTAAAATTTCCATTTTTATGTAAAAATTCAACAATAGACCAAGCTATCGCCAAACCATCAAAAGTAGAAGTTCCTCTTCCAATTTCATCAAGAATAATAAGACTATTACTGGTAGCATTATTAAGAATATTAGCGGTCTCATTCATTTCAACTAAAAAAGTTGATTCTCCATCGGCCAAATTATCATTTGCACCAACGCGAGTGTATACTTTATCTACAATACAAATATTTGCTTTTTTAGCAGGTACATAACTTCCTACTTGAGCCATAATTGATATCAAGGCCACTTGCCTAAGAAAGGTACTTTTCCCTGCCATATTTGGACCTGTAATTACAGCTATCTGCTTCGTTTGAGTATTCAATTGGACATCATTGTAAATAAAAGGCTCTTCTATAGGAATAAGAGTTTCAACAACAGGATGTCTTGAGTCAATCAGCTCAATCTTCTTTTGTTTATAAAATTTTGGCCTACAATAATTATTATCATGTGCCAATTCAGCCAAACTATTAGAAACATCAAACTTTGATAAAATTGATGCATTAATAAGAATACTCTTTGAATTTTCTATTATAAAGCTAACTAAGCCATCAAAAATTTTATTTTCTAAATTTAAAAGTTTTTCATTGGAAGATAGAATTGTATCCTCAAAACTCTTAAGCTCTTCTGTATAATAGCGCTCTGCGTTAACTAACGTTTGCTTTCTTATAAAATAGTCTGGAATTTTACTAGCATGAGCTTTTGTAACTTCAATATAGTAACCAAAAACTTTATTATATTTAATTTTTAAAGAAGGGATATTATTTTTTGTTTGCTCTTTCTTCTGTAAGTCTACTAACCATTGCTTAGAATTATTTGCGATTTTTCTAACATTATCTAGCTCATTAGAAAATCCATCTCTTATATATCCTCCATTAGACATATTTACAGAGCAGTCATCATCAATAGTTTGCTTAACTCTATCAATTACTTTATTAGTATTTACAAATTGCTTCTTTAAAGAAGATAAAGCAACATTACTTTTCTTAATCATTTTTTTTAATTCATTGATATTAACAAGAGAGTTTTTAAGATTAATTAAATCACGAGGATTAGTTTTGTTGGAGGATATGCGAGAAATTATTCTTTCTATATCAAAAGTTGAATTCAATAAATCTGAAAAATTATATCTAAGATTGTCATCATTCATAATCTCTGATATTCTGTCTTGCCTTGACTTAATTTTACTTTTATCAATTAGAGGACTCTTCAAGTAATTTTTAAGTAGCCTAGCACCTCCAG
>MDTE01193202.1_pt1 | contig 12297 bp, 13 predicted proteins | sample 811231 | NCBI WGS metagenome assembly MDTE01 (sample SAMN05326651, study PRJNA326480) | marine metagenome | isolation source: seawater | place: Indian Ocean: Red Sea | collected 2010
AAACAATAATCTTAATATTTTAGCTTTTTTGGATCGTAAAAATATTTATGCATGAAGCATCCGCATTCCTTGGGTGGTAAAGGAGGTTTTTTATTATGCAACATTTTCATATAATTAGTCATCTTATTTTTAAACCCTTCCAAATCAATTGGAACTTTGCAAAATTTAAAAGAAAAATTAATCTTTATACCTTTTTTAAGATCGGTGTCTTCAGGATATATAAAAACCAAACCAAAAATTTTTGGTTTTGATATTGCAATTCTTTTTATCTTATCTAAAACTTTATTTACTCCTATAGTAATTTTGGGCTCTTGAGATTTTGGATATGATTTTTGATATTGCTTTCTTAAAAAATCTTCATTTGTTTCTAAGTTAGAATATAATAAATAATATGCGTGAAGTTGGGGGTTATACTCATCTATTTTTTCTTGTAAATTTTTTTCTTTAAAATAATCTTTTTTATTTGGGTTTGCTTTAAACTTCGAAGTTTTATAATCAATTATGCCACATTCTCCATCATCAAATTTTATAATAGCATCTGCTTTTCCTTTTAATCTGTAAGTTCTACCATTATTGTCGGTTAAAATTTTTGAAAAAAAAGAATTATTATAAGGATCAATAGTTTCGCCTTTTGGTAAACTTTTATCAATTTTTTTACAATCTCCCAGAAAATATTCTTTTTCTATTCCGTCTAATGTTGTTGTTATTCCCGCAGATATACTTTTATTTAATAATTCATAATTATGAATTAAATATTGACAGTGATTACATAAATAAGAAAGTGCGCTTGGACTAATAATATATTCTTTATTTTTTTTCATTTTATATTAAGAACAGTGGCGGGATCTAATCGTACTTGAAACCAATTAAGTCTAACATCTAAATGTGCTCCTGTTGACCGTCCTGTTGAGCCAACGGTTCCTATAATATCTCCCTGTTTAACTTTTTGGCCTTTTTTAACCATCAATGTTTTCATATGCATATACAGCGTCGAAATACCATGACCATGATCAAATATTAGAGTTCCACCTGTGTAAAATAAATCTGGCTCTGCTAACGTTACAACCCCATCTAACATAGCTTTAATTTCTGTTCCTTCTTCAGCAGCAAAATCTATTCCGTAATGGGGCCATTTAGGTTTTCCATTTAAAATTCTTTGACTTCCATAAACTCCAGTGACAATTGCATTTTCTAAGGGATTAATAAATTTATTTTTAAAAAAATCCAAATCGCTATTAATAGCTCTAGCCTCTCCTATCCATTTATTTTCTCTTTTAATTCTTTCATAAACTTCCTCTGGTGGGGTTACTTTTTTTTCTTCAAGTCCGTCTATTCTTTGAATCTTATATTCTCTTTTAAAAATTTTCTTTACAATTTTTTTTTTATTTACTGTTATTACAACATCATTTTTTCTATCTCTGCTTATCCCAAAAGCAAAATATCCATCTGGTGTGACTTTTACTTTTTTTTTATCAATAAAAACTTCTGAACCTGCCTCAGCTTTTCCTAAAATAAACGAACCTTGAATAAATTTTCCATCAAAAGTAACTGCAAAACTTGAGGTTGTAATTAATAAAAAAAATAATATTGCTAATATTCTCATTGTTTATTTAACTCTTCATATCTTTGTTGGGCTTCTTTAGGGGAAAAATAAGCCTCTTGTAACTCAACATTCCAATAGATTAATTCCTTTAAAGGGATATTTTTACCTGAAACAGCACATGTAACATGATCCCCTTCTTCAATAATTTCAAAATTATTTGAATTATATTTAAGTTTTGCTTTTTTTCCGTTCATGTATATTTAGTTATAAATAAATCTATAATAATAATATATGAATTTAGCTGTCATAGGAAGTGGTGGTCGTGAACATTCAATTTGTTATAAGTTAAAGCAATCGCCAAAAATCAAAAATTTAATCTGTATACCGGGCAATGCGGGCACAGAAAAAATTGCTAAAAATATTAGAGAAGATATTTCAAACTTTGAAGCTATTTATAAAATAATCAAAAAACAAAATGTTGACTTGGTTGTAATTGGCCCAGAACAGCCTTTGGTTGATGGCCTTGTTGACTATTTAAATAAAAAAAAAGTTAAAGTATTTGGTCCTAATAAATTTGCTTCTCAGCTAGAGGGATCAAAAGCGTTTATGAAAAATTTATGTAAAAAAAACAATATACCTACAGCAAATTTTGGTACTTTTGACAATCTAGAAGAAGCTTCATTATTTATTAATAAAAATAGAACTCCTATTGTGGTTAAAGCAGACGGTCTAGCATCTGGAAAAGGAGTGTTTGTTTGTAACTCTACTGATGAAGCTTTAAAACATACTAAAGAAATTTTAGATGGCAAATTTGAATCTTCTAAACAAGTAATTTTGGAAGAATTCCTAAGTGGTGAAGAAATAAGTTATTTTACCATAGTAGACAGCAATTCTTATAAATTTTTTGGTTCAGCTCAAGATCATAAAAGAGTTGGTGAAGGAGATACTGGTCCAAATACTGGAGGCATGGGTGCATATTCTCCAGCACCAATACTAACAAATAAAATCGAAGAAAAAATTAAAAAAAAAATTATTGAACCAACCTTAAATGCAATGAAAAAATTAGGTCATCCATATAAAGGTTTTTTATACGCAGGTCTAATGATCTATAAAGAAGAGCCATACTTAATTGAATACAATATCAGAATGGGTGACCCTGAGTGCCAAGTTCTTATGATGAGACTACAATCAGATTTGCTAGAAATAATAGAATGTGCCATTGAAAACAAACTAAATAATTCAAAAATTACTTGGTCAGATAAAAATTGTATAACTATTGTTTTATGCGCGAAGGGATATCCTTCTGACTATATAAAAAATAGTGAAATAAAAAATTTATCTAACATTCTAACAAATAATGATAATCAAATATTTCACGCTGGAACATATGAAAACAATAATAAAATCTACTCAAATGGAGGGAGAGTCTTAAATGTAACGTCTTCATCAAAAAATTTAGTTGAAGCAAGAAACAAATCTTTGGAGGTTTTAAATAAAATTAATTGGTCTGATGGCTTCTTTAGAAAAGACATAGGTTGGAGATCAATAAAAAAATAAAATGAGAATAATTGCAGGAAAACTTAAAGGAACAAACTTATATCTTGCTAAGAATACAAATACCAGACCACTTAAAGATATTACTCGAGAAAGTATTTTCAATTTATTAATACACTCAAATAAAATTTCATTTAAATTTGAGAAATCAAACATACTTGATTTATATTCAGGAACAGGATCCTTTGGATTAGAATGCATTTCAAGAGGTGCTCAAAAAGTATTCTTTGTGGAAAATGAAAAAGAAGCAATTAAAACATTAGAAAAAAACATAAATAAATTAAAAATAAAAAAAACGACTAAAATATTTTCTGAGGAAGTTTTTAAATTACTTGAAAATAAATACATTAATAAAATAAATTTTGATTTAATTTTTTGTGACCCACCATTTAAAATGGAGAATGTTCACAAATTGATTCAGTTATTGTTTGATAGCAAATTGCTAATTAAAACAGGAATTATAATTTTGCATAGAAATAAAATTATAAAAGAAGAACTTCCTAATTTTTTTGAAATAATAGAAGAAAGAAATTATGGAATATCTAAAATAATATTTGGAAAATTCTTAACTTAAAATTTTTTTCGTCTCAATTTTAACTTCCTCAACTGCGGGTTGATCAAATGGATTGATTTTCATTAAACGAGATAAAAGAATAGTTTCCAAAACGAAAAAAGTAAAAATTTCTCCAAGCTCCTCCTCGTTCTTTTTATTAAATGTAATTTGTCTGAAAGGAATTTTTTTTAATTTAAAAATATTTTTTACCGCATTACTTTGAGATTCGGTAACAAGACTTAAATTCTTATTTCTTAAAAACTTCATATTCTCGGGTATAATGTCTTGAAGAAACTTCACTTTTCTTTCTTTTTGTGAAGAATTAAAAAAGGTAAAAAATTTATCTTTAGGGCCATCAAGATAAAGTTGCAAGAGGCTATGATGATCTTTTGGACCGAACGATAATGTTGGATTAATTCCTTTTCCCTTTTTTCCTAAGCTTTCTGCAGTAAGTTGCTGATACCAATATCCCAGATCATTTAAATTGGAATCGTAGCTCAAAATAACGGAATTATTAATTTTTTTTGAGACTAATGTGTATATGCAAGCCACATTTTGGATTAAAGCAGAAACAAAATTTTTATTTTTAACTAATCTTTTTAAATTTTTAAATTTTGTCAAATTTAAACCCATTAGAGCTGCAGGAAACATTCCTGTTTCAGATAGAACAGAATAGCGCCCGCTTATAAATTCTTTATGTTCAATTAGATCTGCATTGTATTTATTTGCTATAGCCATTAATGCATTGTCATATGTTTGTGTAATAACGATTAACTTTTTTTTTAATAATTTTTTTGAAAATATTGTTCCTAAATTTACTATTGTTTCAACAGTATCTCCTGATTTGCTAACTACAATAAAACAAGAATTTTTTAGATTTTTTATTTTTTTATAATTAGAAATTAAATTCAGATCTAAATTATCAAAAAAGAAAACTTCTTTTTTAATTTTTTTTTTTAAAAATGAACAAATACTTTTTATCCCTAGAATCGACCCTCCCATACCAATAATAATTATATTTTTGTATTTTGAAAATTTATTAACCGTGGCTTTTGAAAAATCAAAGACATATTTCTTTTCATATGATTCTAGTAAAGGAATTTCGAAATTTTCGAAATCTGTTAAGAATGATTTAAAAATTTTTTTGGTTTTACCTAAGTTTTGATTATAAGCTCTAGAATTTTTTATATAATTTTTAAAAAAATTATTTTTTTCAAGCATTTATTTTGACTGTATTTTTTTTAAAATAGAAGTTTCTGTAGAACTTGAGGAGGTTGAAGTTTCTTCAATCGAAGCACCAAGGGTCTTTTCGAATGTTGAAATTTCTTCGCTCGTTTCACTTATTTCTTGTGGTGTTGGTAAATTCTCATAGTCAGGTGGTAAAACTAAAGGTGCCTTCTTTTTAACTAAAAATTCTTCAGCCGATTGTTTTTTCTCTCCTGTTAGTCCTCGTTTCACCGAATCAAAAGTATCAGCGCAAGACACTAAACAAAAAAATATTACAAAAATAGATATAATTTTTTTAAACATTTTTTGAGACTTCTTCTTTTTTTAACAGTTCAAATAAAATAAGTCCAATTATACCAACTGAAATAAAAATATCAGCAACATTAAATACAAACCAATGATAATTTCCTAAATGAAAATCTATAAAGTCTGGCACAGCAAAATAATACATTCTATCAAACAAATTGCCCAAGGAACCACCAATAATTAATGCAAGTAAGTGTGCATAAACACCTTTTGACTTCATTAAAAAATAAATCAGAACAATATTGACCATTACTATCACCGCAGTAATCATGTGATAATAAATATTTCCTTCCATAGAGGCAAAGCCAAAACCAATTCCACTATTCCAAACTAGATAAAAGTTTAAAAATGGATATATATAAAAATCTACTTCTGTACCAGTTGATTGGAAACTTAATATAACTGCTTTACTAATTCGGTCTAAAAGAAATACACATAAAATAATAATAATTTTTTTCATTTAAGTCTAATTTTTTAATACAGCGTTACATCTATCACATAGATTTCCCAAAATTTTCCAACATCTTGTACATTTTTCACCTTTCGCCTTTTCAACTACAACACCTATGTTTGATATATCATCTATCTTAAAAATTTTATTGTCTTCAACCATTTTTTTTGCACTTGCCTTTGAAGTAATAAAATATTCAGACAAATTTATGTCATCAACAAGTCTCAAATAATCTTCTCCAAGATAAATTTCTATGTCTGCTTCAAGACTTGAACCAATATCTTTACTAGATCTTTTAACTTCAATTCCAGCATTTACTACATTTCTAATTAACTTTAATTTTATCCATTTTTCACTCAATTTCTTATTTTCCCAATTTGTTGGAATTTTGGGAAAATTTTCGAGATGTATACTTGATTTTTTTCCTGGATGAATAATTTGAAAAATTTCTTCTGTTGTAAAAGAGAGTATTGGAGCAAACCATTTCAACAATATGTCTAATGTTAATGCTAAAAAGTTGATACAAGTTTTTCTTTTTTCAGATTTTAGATCGTCGCAGTAAAGAGTATCTTTTCTTATATCAAAATAAAAGGCCGACAGATCTAATGAACAAAAATTCAGCAACTCTTTGTAAAGTTTATGAAAGTTGTATTCTTTAAAATATTTTTCAAAGTTTTTATTTAGTTCAAATATTTGGTGTAGAATATAACGTTCTAACTCTGGCCATTTTTCAATTTCTTTGGAATTTAGCTTATATTCAATTTTTTGATCTTTTAAATTTCCCAATAAAAATCTAAATGTATTTCTAATTTTTCTATAAGACTCTGCATGCTGTTCCAAAATCGAATAATCTAGTCTAAGATCTTCGGCGTAATCCGAAGCTGCTACCCAAGTACGCAGAATGTCTGCCCCATATTTTTTAAGAATATCTTCAGGTGCAATTATATTTCCGGTTGACTTCGACATTTTTAAACCTTTTCCGTCGACTACAAAACCGTGAGTAAGAATACTTTTAAACGGGGCCTTACCTCTAGTTCCGCAAGATTCTAATAAAGATGAATGAAACCAACCTCTGTGTTGATCTGAACCTTCTAAATACATAGATGCAGGCCAAAGTAAATCTTTTCTTTTTTCAAGAACATAACTATGAGTAGCTCCGCTATCAAACCAAACCTCAACAATATCATTTGATTTTATGTAATCATCTTTTTTATATTTTTTTCCTAAAAATTTTTGAGGATCGTCTGTAAACCAACAATCAGCTCCTTCTTTTTCAAAAATGCATGCAATATTTTCTATTATCTCTGGGTCTTTTAAAGGTTCTTTTGTTTTTTTTGAAACAAACAGCGGTAGCGGTACGCCCCAAATTCTTTGTCTAGAAATACACCAGTCTGGCCTAGTTTCAATCATTGAACGAATTCTATCTCTGCCTCTTTCTGGATAAAAATCAGTATCATCTATAGCTTTGAGTGCTTTTTTTCTTAAATCCTTTTTTTCCATAGAAATAAACCATTGAGATGTAGCTCTATGAACCAAAGGTGCTTTAGATCTCCAAGAATGAGGATAGCTATGGGTAAGTTTTCCTTTTGCTAATAATTTTTTACTTTCTTTAAGATTTTCGATTATGACTTGATCGGCTTTAAAAATGTGTGTTCCTTCAAATTTTTTGATATATTTGGTGTATCTACCATCATCATCTATTGTGTCTAATGATTTAATTCCATGCTTCAAACATAAATTAAAATCATCTGGCCCATGGCTTGGTGCACAATGAACAATGCCTGTTCCTTGTTCTAATGTTACAAAATTAGCTTCTAGCATTGGAACATCATATTGGTATCCTAAATTTTCAAAAGGATGCGAGCAAATTGTTCCTTCAAAATCTTTTCCTTTTATTTTTTCTATTAACTTGAAAGTTGTTATTTCACAATCTTTTGAAACTTGATCAAGAAGTTTTGAAGCAATTACAATTTTTTTGTTAGCAAAATTTTCTGGTACTGGATTAATCTCTATAATTGAATAATCCAAATTCTTATTATACGCCAAAGCTTTATTAGCAGGTATAGTCCAAGGAGTAGTGGTCCATATAATAACTTCGGCATCTTTTAATAAACTAATTTTTGAAGTCTTAACTTTAAAACCTACATATACTGTATTAGAAGTGTGATCTTTATATTCAACCTCTGCATCTGCTAAAGCTGTTTTTTCCACTGTTGACCAAAGAACCGGTTTAAAACCTTTGTATAAACTTCCATCCAGTAAAAATTTGCCTAACTCTCTTACTATTTGCGCCTCAGCATCGTAACTCATTGTAGAATAGTAATTTTTCCAATCACCCTCAACACCTAGTCTCTTAAACTCTTCTATATGAATTTTTATCCATTTTTCCGCAAACTCTCTGCACTCTAATCTAAAATCTGTTATTGGAACCTCATCTTTATTTTTTTTATTTTTTTTGTACTGTTCCTCAATTTTCCATTCTATGGGTAACCCATGGCAGTCCCACCCAGGGACATAAACTGAATCTTTTCCGCTCATTTGATGAAATCTTGTGATAATATCTTTAAGAATTTTATTTAATGCTGTTCCCATATGAATATGTCCATTCGCATATGGCGGGCCATCATGTAAGACAAACTTCTCTTTCCCTTTGCGGGACTCTCTAAGTTTATTATAAAGATTCATATTTTCCCAAATTTTTAAAATAGTGGGTTCTTTATTTGGTAGGTTTGCCTTCATCGAAAATGAAGTTTTTGGTAAATTAATATTTTCTTTGCTCATGTCTTTAACTTTGTTTTTAAACTTTTTTTCGCTAAAATCACATCTTTATTCATTTGTTTTATTAATTTAAATGAACTGCTAAATTTTCTATCTCTTCTTATAAATTTCAAGAAATATACTCTTAATTTCTTTTTATAAAGATTTTTTTTAATACCAAAAAGGTTTATTTCGAGAAAAATCTCTTTTCCTTTAAAAGTGGGCCTCGAACCTAAGTAAGCAACACCATTTGATATATTTTTTTTGTTCTGTATTAATACCTTAACTGCATAAATCCCTGTTTTTGGTAATATGTAATTCTTGATACGAATATTGCATGTTCTATAACCTAACTTTCTTCCTATTTTCTTTCCTTTTATAACATTTCCGTTAATTGACCAAGTTCTTGAAAGTAATTTATTTGCTAAAAAAATATTTCCTTTCTGGATATATTTTCTGATTTTAGAAGATGAAACTAATTCTCTTTTGTATTTGTATGGTAATATATTAATTAATTTATAATTATATTTTTTACCAAATTTTTTTAGTAAACTTATATTTCCTTTTCTTTTATTACCAAATTTAAAATTATTGCTAACAAAAATTTGTTTTGGGTATATTTTTTCATATATAATTTTTTTTATAAAATCATTTGCTCTAATCTTTGAGAATTTTTTATCAAATTTTATATTAATTACAAAATCTGCACCATATTTTTTAAATAATTTAAATTTTTCATCTTCCAAAGCTAATCTATAATTAGCGATTTGTTTATTAAAAAACATTATAGGCAATGGAGTAAAAGTTAAAATTCCAAATTTTGATTTTTGTTTTTTTGCATGCTTGAAAACTTTTTGATGTCCTTTGTGTACTCCGTCAAAATTTCCAATTGCTAAACAGGATCTTTGATATTTTTTTGGAATGGAAAAGCTATTAAAAACTTTCATGGTTTACCAACACAATCTTTCTTGATAATAATTTGTTTTAACCTTATATTTTTCTAGAACTTTATCATAGTTTTCCTTTGGTATATTTGAAAATTCATTTTTATGAATACCTTCAGTTATAAATAATGAATCAAACTTCATTTTGTTTGCACCCTTTATATCTGTTCTTATATTGTCTCCAACTGCAAGAATACTTTCGTTTTTTTTTACACAAAAATTATATATATCTGGATATGGTTTTCCGAAATAAATTACCTTGCCTCCCAAATTTTCAAAAATTGCAGCAATTGAACCGGCACAATATTCTGTTACTGTGCCTCGGTGTACTATTAAATCAGGGTTAGTGCATAGCATATTTAAATTTGTATATTTTATTAATAGATCTTCATAATATTTTAAAGATTCTGTTTTTTTATCAAAAAGTCCAGTGCATAAAATAAAATCACATTTATCCAAACTAGTTTTGTTTTTTTCTAAACCTTTAACTAAATCATTGTCCCTTTTAGGTCCTAAATGATAAAACCTTCTTCCATAAATATTGTTTCTTAAAGTTTGTAAAGCTGCTTCACCAGAGGTAAAAATATTTTTTAAAAAAATCTTATCCATACTTAAATTTATCAAATAATTTTCAACACTAATTGAAGGTCTTGGAGCGTTTGATATCAAAACAAATCTTTTATTTAATTTATTCAAATTTTCTAAAACATGTATTGCGTCTGGATAGAGCTTAATGCCATTATGAATAACACCCCACAAATCTATTAAAAATGTATCGTATTTACTCTGAATTTCGCTTAATCCTTTAATAAATTTCCCTTTCATGACTTTAATGATTAGCTCAAGAAGGACAAAAAATACAGTATTTTGGTATATTTATGCTATAAACTCTAATTAAATTGAGGGTATTGAAATATTAATATCGATTATTATATATCTGCTTATAAAAAATTAGGAGTAATACAAAGTATGAAATTTAGACCATTACATGATCGTGTTTTAATTGAGGTTTTGGATAGTGAAGAGAAGACTGCTGGAGGAATAATTATTCCTGATTCAGCTAAAGAAAAACCCCAAGAAGGAAAAGTTGTTGCTGTTGGATCTGGTGCCAGAACTGAAGATGGAAAAATTATACCAATGGATGTAAAAATTGGAGATTTAGTACTTTTTGGAAAATGGTCAGGAACAGAGGTAAAAATTGACGGAAAAGAATATAGCATAATGAAAGAATCTGACATTATGGGAATATCGAAAGGAAAAAAATAAAATGGCAAAAATTGTAAAATTTGATACGGAAGCAAGAACTAAAATGCTAAAAGGTGTAGACACTCTTGCTAATGCAGTAAAAGTAACTTTAGGTCCAAAGGGAAGAAATGTAGTTCTGGATAAATCTTATGGAGCTCCAAGAACAACAAAAGATGGAGTAACGGTTGCTAAAGAAATTGAACTTCAAGACAAATTTGAGAATATGGGAGCTCAAATGGTTAAAGAAGTTGCAAGCAAAACAAATGATGAAGCTGGTGACGGAACAACCACTGCTACAATTTTAGCTCAAGCTATAGTCAAAGAAGGGATTAAATATGTAACAGCTGGGATGAACCCAATGGACGTTAAAAGAGGTCTTGATAGTGCCGTATCCCATGTAATTGAAAAACTAAAATCTTCTTCAAAAAAAGTGAAGTCTAGTGATGAAGTAGCACAAGTTGGAACTATCTCTGCTAATGGAGAAAAAGAAATTGGAGATATGATTTCAAAGGCAATGCAAAAAGTTGGGAATGAAGGAGTAATTACCGTTGAGGAAGCAAAAGGATTAGAAACAGAATTAGATGTAGTTGAAGGTATGCAGTTTGACAGAGGATATCTTTCTCCTTATTTTATTACTAATGCAGATAAAATGACAACTGAGCTTGAAAACCCTCTTATACTTTTGCATGAAAAAAAATTAACTAACTTACAACCAATGGTTCCACTTTTAGAATCTGTTGTACAAGCAGGCAGACCACTTATGATAATTTCAGAAGATGTTGAAGGTGAAGCTTTGGCTACATTAGTTGTAAATAAATTAAGAGGCGGATTAAAAGTAGTAGCTGTTAAAGCCCCGGGTTTTGGTGACAGAAGAAAAGCTATGCTGGAAGACATAGGTATTTTAACAGGTGGACAAGTAATATCAGAAGATTTGGGAATTAAATTAGAAAATGTAAAAATAAATAATCTTGGATCTTGCAAAAAAGTAAAGATTGATAAAGAAAACAGTACAATAGTTTCTGGTTCTGGAAAAAAAGCTGATATTGAAGCTAGATGTAATCAAATTAGACAACAAGTGGAAGAGACAACTTCTGACTATGATAAAGAAAAACTTCAAGAAAGATTAGCCAAACTAGCTGGAGGAGTTGCGGTAATAAAAGTCGGTGGAGCTACAGAAGTAGAAGTTAAAGAAAGAAAAGATAGAGTTGAAGATGCACTTAATGCAACAAGAGCGGCAGTAGAAGAAGGTGTTGTTGCAGGTGGAGGATGTGCGTTGCTCTATGCTACACAAGACTTAGATAAAGTAAAATCTAAAGGTGCGGATCAAAAGGCTGGTATAGAAATTATAAAAAAAGCCTTAGAAGCTCCAATAAGACAAATTACAACAAATGCTGGAGTTGATGGATCAGTTATAGTTGGAAAACTATTAGAGGGAAAAAAATCAACACAAGGTTATGATGCTCAAAATGAAGAGTATTGTGATATGTTTCAAAAAGGAATCATAGATCCAACTAAAGTTGTAAGAACAGCTTTGCAGGATGCTGCTTCAATTGCTGGATTGCTTATTACTACAGAAGCAATGGTAGCTGATAAACCTGAAGAAAAAGATTCTGCCCCTGCTATGCCTCCTGGAGGAATGGGTGGTATGGGAGGAATGGGTGATATGGGTATGTAATCCCTATCAATTTAATGAATTTAAAAAAGGCTGCAATTTTGC
>MDTE01083044.1_pt1 | contig 12296 bp, 10 predicted proteins | sample 811231 | NCBI WGS metagenome assembly MDTE01 (sample SAMN05326651, study PRJNA326480) | marine metagenome | isolation source: seawater | place: Indian Ocean: Red Sea | collected 2010
AACATTTTCAAAAGACTTAGCCATAAATTCACCAAAATTCCAACTTTGGGCAGCTACTATTTTTAAACTAGCTCTGTCAAAATCATTGAAACTATTACGGCACTTTGTTCCAAAATTATCTTTATTCTGCATTTTCCCATTCCACTCACCATCTTGATTTATTGGTAGGTCTTTTTTACTTTTATCCCTTTCGCCAGTAGTTTCATCGTAAGGGCCTAAAAACTTATCAAGAAGATAGTTTTCACCTGCGCGAATCCCAATTTCAGCAATATAGAAAGTTTGTTGATATTCATCACGAATATTGTTGTTTTGGTGATCGCCAGATGCAACTACAACTAATGCACCACCCATGAGAGACATCGCAACCAGCAAAACCAAAGCTAAAATTATTGCGAAACCTTTTTCTTTTTTATTTTTTTTAAAATTTTTCATTGTTTTATTATGTTTCTAGCATAAGCTGATACAAAAATTACATCTCTTAAAAAACGATCATTTGCGGCGAAACTCGAATCTCTGGAAGATGTGATAAATGTATTTTCGGTTGATTTATTTTTGGAAAAAAATTTATTAGGAGAGCGATAAACAATATTTATATTGACAAGCTTGATGTCATATAATCTATTTTTATCAGTAGGATCTATTTTATCACCCTTTTCATCTATGGGTGTAAATACCATATCTTCCACATAATCTATAATCTCTTCTTCAAAATAAGTTCGATCGTGACCAGAATGAGTAAACTGAGTACCGTCCCAAAATTCTTTGGATTTTATCACCGCAAATGTATTTTCTTTTATAGTTGTACCTGGAATTATTTTTTCAGACGGTCTTGCTTTATAAGTTATTCGATATCTCATATACGTTGGTTTTTTTTCACCTGTATCGTAATCAGTGTCACCATAAATAATAACTATTTTGTCACAACATCTAGGTGTACCTGAACTTTTTGTTATTTGAATAGGCACGTTATTGTTTTCAGTTTTTAAGTTGTCATCAAAATATTTAAAGCCTGCCATTCTTATATCTCGTACTAACATACCGACCAAGTCTCTACTGGATCTGCTAATGGAAGCTCTATCGATGACCTTAGTGTAAGAATTATTTACCATTGCATATGATGTATACATAGCAGCCATCATAATACTTGAGACCACAACAGCTATTAAAACTTCAACTAAAGTTAGACCCACAATTTTTTTAAATTTTTTCATTATTCAATTTGAAAATAAATAAATTTTCTTTTATTTCCTTTATCCATATTAATTTCCATTCGTGCAATAAAAGTTGGTTCCCAAACATCAGGATGTTTATATTCACAAATCGCTGTCGCTCCATCGATTTTGGCTGAATCATTGCAAATTTCAAAAATTTTCAATATTTTTTTATCTTCCGGGCCTCTACATTTAATTCGTTCTGTTGAGAGCATTCTTTCCCATTTAAATTTTTTCTTATCAGGAAGAATAGTCATAGGTGTTCCACTTTCATCACGTGGGCCAAAACAATCTGTAATTTGAAAAGGATTAGTCTTATAGTGTTTATGTGGACTCATTCCTTTATCCTGATTTTTTTTATCCGCTATTAAATCTTCTGCTATCATTTCAACTAAATAATTTGCTTTAGTTCGTTGCGCTGATGTATCAATTGATTTTGTGGCGTAGGTAGTCAATTGAAACACAGATATAAAACCAATGGCTACTATGGCAGTTGCAACCAAAGCTTCAACTAGTGTTAAACCAAACGTCCCAATTTTTTTATTGTTTTGTCCAAGCACTTCCACTCCATATATACTTATTCATGCTGCCAAATCTTGACCATTCAATCATATAAGCTGGTTTCTTCAAAGCTGAACTAGAGCAAGACTTACCCTCTGTATCAAGATGACAGATAATTAATGTTCTACGCCCTGCTAATCTTCTCATCGTTTGATAATATGAACCATCTTTTGAAAAACATACAGCGCCGACATCACCTGTATAGTGTAAAGAGATATTGTAAAAAATTTTTTCATCAATTATATCCCCCCAATAAGTACTAGATATCGAACACCTTGGAGCTTGCCCAGCATTTTGCTTATTCGCAATGGCATCTTGTGACAATCCTTTTACTTTAACCCATATTTTATGGGTGGCCCACTTAGAGTGTTCTCTAATTTCAACTTGAGTGAACGGATAATAACCTCCTTGAGCTTGGGTATTAGCTATTCTAAAACTGTTGATTATTTTTTCTACCGCAACTCTAACTTCACGGTCCCGCTTCCAGCTAGAGAAGTTTGGAAAAGACAAAGCTGATACAATTCCCACGATGACAATCACCACTAATAGTTCTAATAGGGTAAAACCTTTAATTTTCTTTAGCGGCATTTTGATCTATTGTTCCTGATTTTACCAAATCTTCAATAGATTTAGACATAGTAATCATGCCATCCCTAGCACTTGTTTGCATAATACTAGGAATTTGATGAATTTTTGCTTCTCGCATAAGATTTCTAATCGGGGCTGTTACTTTCATTACTTCAAACGCTCCCACGCGACCTTGCCCATTTTTAGTTCTAAATAATTTTTGTGTAACAACCATTTTTAAAGATTCTGAGATTTGCGCACGAATCTGCTCCTGCTGTTCAGCTGGAAAAGCATCAACAATTCTATTAATTGTGTTTGGAGCCCCACTCGTATGTAAAGTTCCAAATACCAAATGACCGGTTTCTGCTGCAGTTAGGGCTAAACTTATGGTTTCAAGATCCCTCATTTCTCCAACTAATATAACATCAGGATCTTCTCTTAGAGCCGCTCTTAAGGCGCCAGCAAAAGTTTTAGTTTGCTTTCCAACCTCTCTATGGGAGATAATACTTTTAATATCCTTGTGAATAAATTCTACTGGATCTTCAATAGTAATGATATTGCTTTGTCGAGTCTTATTGATTTCATTTATAATGGCTGCCAACGTCGTAGACTTTCCAGAACCAGTGGGACCAGTGACCAAAACTAAACCTTTATGCATGTCTACAAGATCATATAAAACTTGAGGTAAGGAGAAACTGTCCATGCTTGGAATTTTACTTTCAACTCTTCTAAGAACTGCTGCTGCTCCTTTAAGTGTTCTATAAAAATTTCCTCTAAAACGTAAACCAGCAATTGTTACAGCCGCATCAAGCTCATGCGTTGTTTCAAATTTCTGAATTTCTTTATCATTACAATTCGTAGATATTAAATCTTGGATATCTTGATCAGTAACCGGGATATCCTTTAGAATATTAATTTCGCCCGATTCCCTAACAGCTAAAGCGGATCCCGATCTTAAGTGAAAATCTGATACTTTTAGGTTTTTCTTAGCAAGCTCTTCAAGTTTGTTTAACATTTTTTAAAGTTATTTGATTTTCTCGAATAACGAAAGACTTAAAAAAGCCTTTAATTTAGAGCTTTTTTAAGCTTTCAAAGAAAAACAGACATAACACATGGAAGAGATTAAGATAATTTATGTAATCAGGCCTGATTATGAGCTATTTTGTGATATTTGTGAAAAAACCTTAATTTTTAGCTATTTATTAATTTTATGTTTATTTCTATTAATAAAACAGCATAAATTGACATTTATGCAAATTTAATCAGTGAAAAGACCATTTATAAGCATTTTATGAAAAAATAAGCCAATTTAAGCATTATTGATAACTATATGCTTTCTAAATTATAGTACTCTAACACAATTTTAATTTAGTCTAACACAAAATATTAATATTATTATGAAATAATTCTAAATTAGCGTAAAATTATTGATTTATATAGCTTTTTTGGATCCATAGGTAATAAAATTGATAATTTATCTAGTCTAACACAAAATTAAACTAGTCTAACACAAATATATTAGTAATATTAATAAATAATTGATAGTTCATGAAAAAACATTGATTTATATAGTTTTTATAGGCTTTTTAAACTATAAAGTAATAAGTTTAATATTCTAACACAATTTTATGAAACTCTAACACAAATAAATATGAATATTTAAATAAAAAATGTTGAATAAACTCAAATTAGCAATAAATGATTGTAAAATAACGATTTTTTGATGATAGCTAAAAAAATTTGAAAATTATAGCACTCTAACACAAAATAAGCTTGAAGAAAATTCTAATTGTGTTAGAGATTACATTAACTTTTATAATTTTGTGTTAGAGAAAAAAAATGAATGATGAAGATAATGACAAAATAATTAAAGAAGAAGAAAATATAAATGATAAAGCACAATCTGAAGGTGAAAAACAACCATTAGATGAATCTAAACCTATAGATAGTGGAAAATCAACAACTTCAGGACAGGAAGCTTCTAAATCGCCTAGTAGCGGTGAAAAAAGGCAAGATCATCAAGTAATTCATAAAAAAGATGGCAGACTACACATATACGTGCGGCAAGATAAGTATAAAGGTGAGTTAAAATCAAAAAATTGGGTTGGTAGACTTTATGTTGAGGGCAAACAGAAAATTTCTTCTTCAGGAACAACAAATCTTGAAGAGGCAATACCGATATTGGAAAAATGGTTTGATGATATTCATGCACAGAAAGAAAAAGAGAAAGAACAAACAATTTTAGAACAATCAAAAGCTCCCCAGCAAACTGCACCTACAACAGAACAACCAATAACAGCAAAACAAAAGATTCCTCAAACAGAAAAAATTATAGAATCTGATATAAAAAACACTAATTCTCCGACATTAAATAACGAAACTCCACCCTCAGCAAAGTTGCGATCTGGATTATTTAAAAAATTTAAAAACATCAAATTTTCTAAACCAAGTATTGTTAATAAGAAAAATAAAAAAGAAAACTTTTTCTTAAATTTATCAAAGAAATTTTCCACTGGCATCTCCACTAAATTAGGAAAATCAGCTGTAAGAACAGAAGAAATTATTGGAGTTGAAATTTCAAATAATGAAATACGACTTGCTCAAGTTTCGAAAGATAAAGCAAATGATTGGATGTTGGAAAAGTTCACTGTCCACACTATAAAAGGTTTGGATAATGAAGCACCTATACAAGATAATATTGATAAAATTTCACAAGAATTAACTACTGCTATTTTAAAAGGAAAATTTACTACATCGAATTGTGCTTTAGCCATACCTGTGACGAGTGCAATCATAAGAGTTGTAACTAGCCCCTTAATGAATGAAGAAGAATTAAAAAAAGCAATAGATACTGATTCCTTATGGGAAAATCTTGTTCAGTTGACAGATAACTTGTCGGATTATTCAATATTTCATCAAGTAATTTCCAGACAACCAAAAAATAATACGATGGATATATTGTTTGTAGCTTCAAAACTTTCTGATATTAGCGCTTACACAACCATTGCAAAAAAAGCTGGGCTTAACCCAGTAATTATTGATGTTAAATGTTTTGCTCTTAAATCTGCAGTTGATAATACTAATCAAATACCTGCCGTATCCAGGGAAGAAGTAAATCGGGAAGATATCTTAACCGCCGTACTAGAATTTGGTGTGGATGAAAATTATGTTATGATTTTGCATCAAAACAACCCCATTATCACAGATATCTTTTTAAGAGCACAAGATAAAAAAACATTAGTCGAATCCAATAATGAAGAAGAGATGGATGGTTTAATTAGAAGATATGTTACTCAGGTTAAGCAAGCTGTAAATGACTATGAAACGAAATTTGAAAAAAGAATACGTACTCTTCGTGTCGTATCAAACGTACCTAAAATTGATCATTATCTTGGAAAAATGAGGAGAAGTTTACCAAATACAGGATTTAATTTATTTAACCCTCTTAGTAAATTAAAAATTCCTGCTTATTTAATAGAGGCTGCAAAACAAAAAAATACATCTTACTTTTCGACAAGCATAGGATTAGCTTTTAGAAAATTAGATGTATTTGGTTATTATAAATTTGTTACAGCAGTAAAAAATATAAATCTTTTACCAAACAGAGAAAATCTAAAGGCTAAAAGTAGATTTAAAGCTTTATCCAACTTTGCTTTTTATGGATTTGGATCATCAATTGTAGCTTTATATATAATTTTATTTGCTTTATCTTTTTGGCAAATTTCTTCATACAATAAACGATTGGCAGATTTCAATATGGTTGAACAGGAACACCAAAGAATGGAAGCTCTGTTTAATAAGAATATGAAAGAACAACAAGTAATGAAAAAAGCTTTAATAGTTGGAAGTAAAATTAATTCTAATCAAAGTTTAACATATAGAGTTATGGCACAAATAGCTTCAAGTGTACCTAAAAGAGTACGTTTTACCTCTATAACATTTATGGACAACAACACTGTTCAAATTAAAGGAGAAGCTTATGGAGATAATGACATACTTAAATTAATTAGTAATTTAAACCAACAACGTTTCATTCTTCAGGCTTCATTGGCATCAATGAAACTACCCAAAGGGAGTAATGACGGGAAGAAGAAAAGCATGAAAGCGTTTAGAATAAATTGCACTATAGGAAAAGAGGTGTCATGAAAATAGACATAAAAAATATAGATTTAGGAAAATTAAAAAACTTAAAAGTTGAAGACATAAAACAATACTTGCTTGGTGTTGCTGATAAAAAAACTTTAATTAAATATGGTATTGCTTTTAGTGCTTTCTTAATTTTTTTAATTGGTTACTACGCTATAGTTAATCCGATTGTTAAAGTAAAAAAAGAACAAATTGTAATAATGGAAGAAAGACAAGCGAAAATTGAAGAATGGAAAAATCAAATCGTACTACTTAAAAAAAATATGAAAACACTAAAACCAGAATATGAAAAAAACTCCTCACTTTTTCATTCAAAAAAAGAGGTTGAAGGTTTGTATGAAAGCTTAAGTGAATTTGCGAGTTTGAGTGGATTGAATATTGTTCAGATCGAAAAGAAAAAACCTATAGCGGTATACAAAGGCGACTTTGAACCAACGAATGAAGCGGATATTGAAAAAAGCGATGTGGAATATTATAGGATACCAGTTAATTTCGAAATTACAGGCAATTTTATCAGTTACATAAGATTTAGAAGAGCACTCTCCAGATCTTCAAAAGTATTGAACTTTGATAAAGAAACAGTTTCAGTTGTAAGTGGTGATCAGGCAGGTATAGTGTTAGCAAAAGGCACCATGAGTATAATAGGAGTCACAGATGATTTCTTTTAAAAAATACTTTCAAATTTATTTTTTTGTAATTTTTTGTTCAATTTTTTTAAACATATCATCGATAGCTGATGACGACACAGAAGAAAAGAATCTTTTAGACCAAACAAAAGAAGCTGTAGAGGAACTAGGTAAGAAAGAAAAAGCAAACACTTCTTTAGATTTAGAAAAGGATGAGTTCGACGAAGATGTTCCATTGGTAAATCCTTTTGTTGCTGGCGACACCGAAGGCACTAAATTAAAAACCTTTCAATCAGATTCTGGCGAGGATTTATCCATAGCCAATCTAAAGCTGGTAGGTGTAGCCACAGGCTCATATAGAAGTTTTGCAACTTTTGCTGACGAAACTGGAGAAATGTTTACTTTAGAAGTTTCAGAGCAGCTTAGTGGTGGACTTATGTTAGTTGGTGTTATGTTAAATGAAGCGATATTTAAACATGAAGATAAGTTAATAGTGATAAATTTTAAAAATGAAATCTTTGAAAGAGCAATTGAATGAAATTAAATAAAATTACAATTATACTGGTTTTTGTGTCTTTGTTACTAGGTGCGTGCACTACCACAAGTAAAAATAAAAAAAGTGAATTAGAAGGTTTCGAACACAATAAACCGTTAATTAAAGAAGATATAAAGAAATTAGGTCAAGAAGAGATGGAAAAAACTATTGAAATGGGACCTAAACCAATATTTGGCGATCTTCAAAGAGAAGATAAAAGAAAGAAAATTACTTCGGAAAAGGTCAGGAATTATTTAACAATTTCTGATGAATTTCCTCAGTTAAAACAAACAATGTCTTTAAAATTCAAAAACATTGATTTTAAGGAAGCTATGCAATTAATGGCCAAAATTGGAGAAATAAATATTTTGGTTGGAGATGAAGTGGCTGGAGAAATATCAGCAGAATTAATCGATGTGCCATGGGATAAAAGTTTCCAAGCATTGTTAGATATGAAAAATTATGCAGCTGATATTGATGTTTCTAACAATCTTATTAGGGTTCATTCACCAGAAACTTTAACTCAACAAGAAACATATAAATCTGAAAGAGCAACAGCCACAAGGAAAAAAGTTGAAATTGAGGAGTCGGTTGAACCAATCTTTTCAGAAATATTTAGATTATATTACATAAGTCCAGCTCAAGCGAAAGCTACATTAACAGAATTATTTACATCTCAAACGGGAGATGCATCTTTTACTCCAATTCAAATTACTGAAGAAAGTGTTACTCGATCAATTATTGTTCGAGGCAAGGAAAAGGATTTGGATGTTGTGAATAAAGTTATAGAGGAGATAGATGTAAGAACGAAACAAGTTTTAATAGAAGCTTTTATAGTTGAAGCTAATTCTGATTTTGAAAGAGCTCTTGGAGTTAGAATGGGCGGATACTGGCAAAAACATGGAAAAGTTGTGGGAGGTATGGCTGGAGCATCTAGCGGTAGTGCTACAGGAGCAGACTTAGGGGAAGCTGCTGGCTTGGGTTCTGCAGCAGATACTATTTCTAACTTTCCTGTTACCGGGGCAACGAGCGGTATAGGATTATTAAGGCGAACCACAACGGGAGTGCTCAAAGCAGAAATTACCGCTTTAGAAAATAAAGGTATGGGAAAAACTATTTCCAATCCAAAGGTTTTTACTTTAGATAATCAGCAGGCCACGATAACTCAAGGTGAAGAGATACCTTATCAAACTACATCTGAAGGAACAACAACAACAGCCTTTAAAGAAGCAGCTTTGAAACTAGTAGTAACACCAAGTATTATCGGTGATGGAAATATTTTACTTGATGTAACCGTAAGCAATGACTCGCCCAATAGATCTGCTGCAAGTGACGAACCACCAATTAATAAAATGGAAATTGTCACAAAACTTTTAGTTTCCGATGGTGATATAGTTGTAATTGGTGGAATTAAAAAAAATGTAATAAATAATAGTAAGGGCCAAGTACCTGGTCTTGGGAATGTGCCAGTGATCGGTAACTTATTTAAAAGTAAAACAAAGACAGATGAATTGGACGAGTTATTAATTTTTATAGCACCTAGGGAAATATAATCATGTTACGAATTAGCAGAACTAGTGAAGTTAATATAATTAATATGTTAATCGATCATTCGTTGATTTCTAGCAAGGATTTATCCAAAATTAAAAAAATAAGCGCCGAAAAGGATAAATCACAATTGGAAGCAGTTTTTGATTTAAAATTAACTGATGAAGACAAAATATTAAATATTTTAAATAAAGAACAATCTTTGGCAGTAGTTGATTTAAAAACAAAAACTCCACCATCTGAAGAGGTTTCAAAAATATTACCTATTAATTATGTTTATCAAAATTTTATAGCCCCTTTCGAATTGAATGATAGGGTACTACATATAGCGATTCCAGATTCTTCAAAATTAAGTTTAATGAGAAATTTAAAAACAATTACCAAAAAAGATATTGAGCTTCATGCAGCTAAAATATCTGAAATTTCAAATTTTATTCAAGAACTAGAAAAAATATCGAAATCAGAAATTTCTTCCCAATCACACACTCAAAAATCAGAAACTCCAAACGCCAAAAGAAAAAAAACAAAAACTTTTGAATCAAGCAGTGCCACAGCAGGTGAAGTACTAGACAAAAAACCCGAAGAGGATATAGAAGCTATTGAAAATGAGTCAGAAGTTATAAAATTTAGTACTGCCGTGGTAGCAGAAGCCATAGAAAAAGGTGTAAGTGATATTCATATTGAACCCTACAGATTTTCATCACGTGTTCGATATAGAATTGATGGAATATTAAAAGAACAAGAGCAATTTAAATCATTTTTACACGACAACTACTCCGCCGTTGTAACAAGATTCAAAATAATGGGAAAACTAGATATAGCAGAGAGACGTTTACCACAAGACGGAGCCATTCCTTTTAAAATCAAAAATAAAGTTGTTGATCTTCGTCTATCAATGTTGCCAACAAATACTAATGAAAGAATCGTAATGCGAATTTTAAATAAGGATGCAGGAGACATTAGTCTTGAGCAGTTAAATTTTGAAGAAAATGATTTAAAAAATTTAAGAAAAGTCATTCACGGAACTCAAGGTTTAGTTTTAGTAACAGGACCAACCGGATCGGGTAAAACAACCACACTTTATAGTATTCTTAAAGAAATAAGCAAACCTAATCTAAACATTTTAACTGCCGAAGATCCTGTTGAATACGAGTTAGATGGTATCGCACAAGTTCAAGTCAGAGATGATATAAAGTATACGTTTGCTAGGGCACTAAGATCCTTTTTGAGACAAGATCCTGAAATAATATTAATCGGAGAGATGCGAGATCAAGAAACAGTTGATATCGGATTGAAAGCTGCCTTAACTGGCCACTTAGTATTCAGTACCCTTCATACTAATGATGCTCCAAGTACAATAACACGATTGCAAAATATGGGGACGCCTGATTATTTAATTTCTGCGGCTGTAACTTTGGTTTTAGCACAAAGGCTTGCAAGAAAAACTTGTTCAGAATGCAGAGTTGTGGACGAACATGTAACACCAAAACTTTTAGCAACAACAGGCTTTAGTCTTGAACAAGCTTCAAGAACAAAAATTTATAAAGGCAAAGGCTGTGATAAATGTACCAATGGTTATAAAGGTAGAATGGGTATCTATGAAGTTTTGGTAATTTCAAAAGATATAAAACAATCAATACTAGCCAAAGCAACCACTCCACAAATTCGAGATCAAGCCATTAAGGAAGGTTTTAAAACTATGCAAGATATGGCTCGAGGCATGATGCTTCACGGTGATTTGAGCTTTGAAGAATTTGAAAGAGTCATAGGTTCCTCTAATTAAAATTTATGGAAAGTTTTACATACAAAGGTATTTCAGCGGGTAAATATGTAGAGGGTGAAATTAATGCATTAAATCAGGAGGAAGCTGCACACAAATTAAAACAAGATAAAGTTATTATCACCAATATTACCAAGTCTAAAAAAAAGAAAGCAAAAGAAAAAAAAAAAACGAAAACTAGTGGACTATTTTCTGGCGGAAAACCTAAACCCGAAGATATTGTAATTTTCTCAAAACAATTTGCAACCATGGTAAAAGCGGGACTTCCTATTTTAAATACATTACAAATGCTTAGAGATCAGACGGTAAAACCAAAAATGAAGGAAATTATTGAAAGTATTCGAAAAAACCTAGAGGGAGGTACACAATTATCCAGTTGTTTTGCAAAGCATCCTGATGTTTTTGACAATGTTTATATCAACTTGATTAAAGCTGGAGAAGCTAGCGGTAAACTAGATGTATTTTTATTAAAACTCGTTGATTCACTTGAAAAAAAAGAAAAAATAAAATCAAAAATTAAAAGTGCTCTTTTTTATCCAATGACACTTTTTACTGTAGCAGTAGTTGTTATGGTGTTTATGTTAATCAAAGTGGTACCAGTTTTTGCTAAAATGTATGAAGGAATGGGAGTTCCTCTACCTAAACCCACAGCTGCAATTATGGGTATGAGTAATTTTATGCGCGATCCGGGTGGTGGTGGAGTTTTATTAATTATACTAATACTAGCTTTTGTGGTGTTTAAATATCTCAGTAAAAAAAATGAGGCATTCAGGTTTAAATGGCACCAAACAATATTAAAACTGCCCTTATTCGGAGAACTAATTTTAAAATCTTTACTTGCTCGAATTGCACTAATCATGGGAAATTTGAGCGCAGCCGGAGTTAATCTTTTGGAAAGTATCGAAATAGCTAAATCGGTTAGCAATAATGTTGTTGTAATTGGTGCTCTAGAAAATATTAAGAAAGGTGTTTTTTCTGGAGATACCTTAACAAAATTATTTTTAAAAGAAAAAGTTTTTCCACAAACATTCAGCCAACTTATTTCAGTCGGCGAACAAACAGGAAGTTTGGACCAAATGTTCGAATCAGTTGCAAAATATTATGAAGAGGAATTTGATACAGCTGTTGCCAATCTTTCAAGTTTAATTGAACCCATTATGATTGTTTTTATGGGACTAACCATTGGAAGCTTGATGATTGCAATGTACGCGCCAATATTTAATGTTGGTGCCATTATTGGGGGCTAATTATATATTTTTAACTAATCTTAGATGGTTAACCCAGTTTTCTTTTTTATTAGTTACAAAATTAACTTCATCCAT
>MDTE01202501.1_pt1 | contig 12295 bp, 6 predicted proteins | sample 811231 | NCBI WGS metagenome assembly MDTE01 (sample SAMN05326651, study PRJNA326480) | marine metagenome | isolation source: seawater | place: Indian Ocean: Red Sea | collected 2010
ACGCCCACCGTCACCGTTTCCGATGCTTCAACAAAGCGACCGTTGTTCGTGGCGTTGACGTTGATCAGGACCTCAAAGGCGTTTTCTGTCGCTGCAGCCTGCGCCGGTGGAATCAGTCCAAATCGGACGATTTTCTCTTCCCGAGGTTCGAGGTAGACCGTGGGGTTGGCAAACCCAACCGTCCAACCGTCCGGTGCCAAGCCGTGGGTCCAAGTGAGTCCGAGGTTGGTGTTCCCCGTGTTCTTCACCACGAATTCTCCGTAAGAAAAGACGTCCGCAATGCGCGTGTCGATGCGGTTGTCAGCCGGTGGTGTCAGCACAACACCGAGCTCATCTTTCACCACCAGCGTGGTGATGTTTTGTCGGAAATTTGAGAGGCTGCGCTCGGTCCTGATGGTGAACACGTTGCTGTCGCCTTCCTCGGCAGTGACGGGCACGCCGAATATGAACTGCACCTGGGTGGTTTGCCCCGGTCCGAGCGTCAGCGCCACCCTGCGCGAATCATCAACGCCATCGTGGGAGACTTGGATGGCCCATTGAGGGTTGTCCGGCAGAACCGAAACGTCGACGCTGATTTCGATGTTCCCGGTGTTTTCGATGCTCATGTTCATGAACACCATTTGGCCGCTGTCGACGGCCACGTCGGAAGCAAGATGGTTGGGTCCGACGCGTCCTTCTTCGTCTTCCAGATGGACATCAAAGGATTCCTGTGCAAGAACGGTGATCGTGACCGTTTCGGTGAAGTTCATGGTGGTGTCCGTTAGCGAGGTTACGTAGCATGTGACGGTGTCCGTGTCGCCGGCAGCGGGCATGCCGTCGGCCACGAGGGGGACGAACACACGAATTGACATGGGGAGGTACTCCAGAATGTTGAGCGGTTCGAAATCCAACTGTGAGGAGTTTGAGGTCCCCAACATGACCTGCCAGCGCTGGGCGGAAATGCAGTCTAAACTGTACTGAGCGGGGGCGTTGCCGGTGTTGCGAACCGAGATGGAAAACACGCTGGATTCGCCGGGAATCGCCTGGAGGCCGGAGGTACCGGCCGCCACGACCTGCACCTGATCGAGTTGTTCCACCTCAATGGTGATTCGCTGGGTGTGGGTCACGGTTGGTTGGAATTCGTACCGGGCCGAGACTTCGATGACGTAGGTTCCGGCTCGCACGTATCGAGGGTTTGAGGGGTCGCTGGTCAGGTCAGCATCGATGTCCTCGAGCCGGAGATTGAGCGATTTGTTCGCATCTTGAGTGCCCTGTGCGGTCAACGTGAACGTGGGGGTCTGATCGAACGTCCGTGTCCACATGTCGGGGCTAGGCAGGAAGAAATCCTCACGTCCGGGGACTGGAATCTGAACCATGGTGGCGGACACCGAAACGGATTGGTTTCCCGTTCCCTCGTGGAGGATGGACAAGGGGACGTCGATGCCAGAATCGTTACGGACGTCCAGAACCATCTGAGCGTTGGCCGCCCGCTGCTCACTCGTGGTGGGAACACTCCCGTCCGGATTGGCGACGACCACCCGGACACCCAAAGCCATGACCTCGACGTCCTGAACCCACACGTTGTTGTCGGTGCCTGTGACGGCGTCGTTCATCTCATCAACCGCTCCACCGGTGTCAACGCTGAGCCGCAAGGTGTGCGTCCCGGTGGTCGTGAACTGATGGAAAATGGTGTAGGAGTCAATCATACCGGGACCCAAGGCAGGTCGGGTCGCCGTGGCGAGAACGGTCTGCGCCGTGGTGTCCTCGAGCACGATGTCAAACGACGGCGTCGTGCTCGTCCCTTGATTCACCCAAGCCAGCCGAATGGAAACCAGGTCGTCCTTGAGTGGGTTTTCTGAGGACAGAAGGATGCTTCCGTCAAAAACGGCCAAGTCCGGTTGCGGCGTAGGGGTGGCGGCGGCGCTCATGACCAAGGCGAAATCCTGCTGAGTCCCGCCGCGGTGGAGCACTTTCACCACATAGTCTGCGGCGCCGGCGGGGAGAGCACCGGGCGCAACCCGGATGCGCTCGACGTTGTTGACCTCGTCCGCTTGACCGCCCGTGGTGGTGAACCCTTGACTGAAGTCGTTTCCAAGCCACTCGGTACCGTCCGGACCCACCAGCACCAAATCGAGGTTGTTGACCAACCTCGCTTCGCTTTGAGGTGCGATGGCGCTGCCGGCTTCGTCGGTCCACGCCAGCGTGATGTCAATCCCGTGGGAGGGGTCGAGGGAGAACGAGTACAACAGGCCAAAGCCTGGAGAGAGGACCTTTTTGTCGTCCATGTAGGTATCGAGCGGCGTTGACCCGTCCATGGGAAGGACCGTCCGCTCCAAATTGACCTCACCCCAGCCCTCCGCAGCGTTCGGGATGTCAGGTGTCCCCAAGTCTCGGGCACCGTTGATCAGCGCTGCTTTGACCAGCGAACTGGAGGGAGAAGAAACGCCGACCTGTTCTCGGATGAATTCCCGTGTCAAACCGGCCACACCCGAAGCGATGGCCGTCGCTTGAGACGTACCGCTGAGCGCCATGTAGTAGGAATTGCCCCCTGCGTGCGAGCCGCTCAAGCATGAGGGTCCAGCGGGGTTCTTGGCCTCCTCCGCCAGTCCGGAGCAGATTCCGACACCGGGAGCGACCACATCGGGCTTGATGCGACCGTCAAGACTTGGACCAAGCGATGAGAAGTTGACGACGGCCCCAGCGGCGGGCGTGCCGGCCACTCCCGTGGTCGATGCCCCCACGGCGATGACGTTTTTGCCAGTGGCGGGTGAAGAGACCTGTGAGGTGCCGGAAGTGCCCCGGTCGCCGACTGAAAAGATCGGCGTCAAATCCTTGCGGTCGTGGACAAAGGTGTCAACGGAACGTGCATCCGCCGTGTATTGGCCGAAATTTCCGTTCAAACCCCAAGCGTTGACCGAAATTCGAGCGGTCATTTGTTCGGCGTCCCGAAGCATGTCGTAAATCGAACCGATGCGACCGAACGTTCCCGTTGGGTCGTGTTCCAACGCATACATGACGAGGTTCGCCGCAGGTGCAACGCCCCGTGCGTCAGCGTCTCCCGAGCCGTTCCCTAACACCGAGATGGCGATGTGCGTACCGTGCCCGCTGTTGGAGTCGGCCGGTGAGGGGTCAAGGCCAAACTGCGTGTTCGTGGCAGCGACGCGCCCACTAAGGTCGGGGTGATTCTGGTCCAGACCGGTGTCAGCAACGGCGATCATCTCACCCGAACCGTCCAGCGTGAAGGTGGCGTTGTTGGCCACTCCCTGAACGCCAGCAATGGACCAGGCAATGGCGTTGTGGACGCGTAGTTCCTCCGTCGGTTCCGTCCAAAGGATTCGACCGTCACGGGCCAAATGCCGAACAAGGTCGGCCGCCGAGGTGGGCTCGACCAGGGCCTGGCACATCCATGCATCGCACGAGGCTTCGACGGCCCCAAAACGAACGATGTCGGTGGCGAGAACGCCGTACCCGCCAACACCCAAATCCGGCGTGGGGATGATGGCCAGTGCTGCGGCTGAGGCCGGTTGCGTCAGCAGAACGGGAGCGACACGCCAACCGGGTTGGTGTTGACCGACCCAACGTACGCCTTCTTCCTGCTGAAGTTCGTCAAACGACGACGAGGCCGCAGCAGGAAGCCGAACCAGCCAGCCCTCGTCATGGAGAACATCGAGAACGGTCAGGTCGTGTTGTTTGACCAGACGGTTCAACACCTCGCCGTCCGGCGTCTCGAGCTGCAACATCACCATCCCGGTGCTCGCCGCATCGTTGATTCGAAAGAAGGCATCAGGGACTTCTGGTCCCTCGCCCAGCAACGGGTCGAAGGAACCCAGGGCGAGGTGAAGCATCCCCGTGGCTGGCATCAACGCCACCGCTTCCACGGAGGCTTGCGGCATCAGGTTCCAATGGGAGGCTGCAAGCGCCAGCCGCTGGTCCTCCGTCAGCGCCGCATCGTCGGTCGAAGAAGCCACAACCTTAGGGGCCTCCACCGTGCTTTCAGCGAGCACGGAAAGCGGTGCGGAGACCAGCAGGAGAAGTACGAGCAGCAGCGAAGCTCGCGAAAGCATGGTCTGCGGACCGGTCTGAGGCTTTTGAAGGTCGCTCTTGACTGTGCTGTGCAGGCTTCGTGGTGGTTCAGAGACCGTTGTAAGCAGAAATGGCTGCGTCGGTTTTGGCAACGGAGGCCCTCCAGTCATCTTCGGTGCCCATCAACGCACGGATGGCATCAACGTTTTCGGGGATGACATCGGACTCCTGGTGAATGGCTTGGAAGTAGTACAGCGTGTCTCCATCGAGTTTGACACCGTCCTCCCACACGAAGATTTCGTGGAGGTCCCCCCACTTCCGTCCGATGTCCCTTGCGTACTCCATGACTTCTGCCGTGGTCGTGATGTTGGTTTCGGCACCGTTCATGATGATGATGCGGGGATGTTGCCTCCACAGTTCAAGCACGCTGGCCGTGGTGAGGCCGTGCCCCTCGGGGAGGAAAGCGACGATGGAATGGCAGTGCATCAGGGTGGTTGGAACTGCAACGGCCATGGAATTGATGTCGATTTCTGGCTTCACCGTCATCACGTCCGGGCCGTGATGTGAGGGGACCTTGAGAACCGGTTTGATGGCGTTGATGGGCCCTTTCTTGGAATCACCGGGGTCGGCGGCTCGGCGGATCATCGTGCATTCAACCTTCAATGAGCCGCAGTGTTCGTACAGTGGCACCAGCGTACGGGAAAGACCCGTGGTGTTGCAGGACACCACCCTGGTACCGGCTGCGTTGAGGTTTTCTGCGTGGTTGGCGGAGGAGGTGTAGGACATCTCGGCCATCGCGTGTTTTTCCCCACCTTGGAAGATGTACTTCACGCCGGCCTTCACGTAGGCTTCCTTGTTGGCCGCCCCGACCTTGCCGGGTGAACAATCCACAACGACATCAGCCACGGCCAATAGGTCGTCTAGCCCGCCGAGGCAGGTGTAGCCAGCCGGCTCAAACGCCGCAATTTTCTCGGCGTCGTTGTACGTGCAGTAGAGAGGATAGCCCTTCCTCACCGCGAGATCACAGCCGAAGGACGGTCGGGTTTTGGTAACACCGATGATCTCCATGTCGTCTTGGGCGTCCACGGCGTCAGCCACGCGCTTTCCGATGGTACCGTATCCGTTGATGGCGACTTTGATGGTCATGACTTCACCGTTTGATGCTCATGAAGGCCGTCAATAAGGCTTCTCAACCGGTGGAGGCCTACCTTATCACCCCAAATCAACCAACGCGTCCACACCCAACAGCAGTCTATTTGTGGGTGAGGCACGACCCTCCATCATGGCGGATGTTTCCGAGGTCGTCCAGCGGTCCATGAACATCAACGAAAAGTTGGGTCCTCGCTTGGCCGCCGCCGCCGAACAAAACGCCATCCTTCGCATCGGATGGACCAACGCAGGCGACCCCGTGCCAAAGAACGGAGAACTGGGGCTTTGCCCGGCCCTGCCCGAGGGGGCAAGGCTCCGAGCCTTGGGCGTCCTCGGCTCTTGGGTTGCGGCCTTTGGAACCGGTGGTACGTTTACGCTTCAGGGCGATGCAGGCGGTTTCCTCGGCGCAGCCAATCAGGGCACAACGGTGGTCTGTGAGCGCATGGCGGGTCACTTTACCGCTTACAGGATGGCCAGCGGTTCAGTCACCGTGCTCGATGGATGCGGTGATGACGCTGGCGCAGAAATGACGGGCGGCCATCTCTTCATTCGAGGAGCAGCCGGCGCCCGTGTCGGTGGAGGCATGGAAGACGGGCTCATCGTGGTTCACGGTGACGTCGGCCCCGACCCAGGCGCTGGCATGACCGGCGGACGTATCGTGGTGAACGGACGTTGCCCCTCCCCACCGCCAGGCGTCGTGTTGCGACCGCTGGAAAAGGGCGAACTCAAGGACATCAATGCGTTGCTCGAAGACGAGACCATGCACGTTCCCTCGGACGCCGTTTGCCTCACGCCCCAAGTGGGGTTGCAGATGGAACAGAACATCTACTCGGTATCCTCCGACGACTTATCCAACATCGGGTTGACCAGCGATGCCCAACAACTCCGGCCCTACGAGACCGTTGACACCGTCGCCTTGCTGGGTTTGGCTGAAACCGTTCAATCCCTGGCCCTGCCGTTGCCGCTCCTGCCCTGCTTGGATTCGGGCGAGACCATGACGCCAGCAAAAAAAGCGGACGAATCGGTGAAAACCATTCTCAATCGCCATCCAGCCATGGTGGCCGACCATCCCCGAGCGGTGGACGTGATGATCGTGGAACGAGCGAACCTCCTGAGCGTTGGTCAGGCCCTGCCCGGTGCGGGCGGTTTCATGATCGATCTGAGCAACCTGCCACCGATGGACGCCGAACATTTGGATGGGTTGCTGGTGGCCTTGCGCTCCCTTGCGGTTGCCAACGCCCCTGCAGGCTTGGTGGACGCCATCGGTCGAGTCCAAGCCCTCCATGCTCGGGCCGCCCACCACGGACTCGACATCGCCATGGCCAGAATCGAGGACGGTTCGGGCATCTCCGAGGCGGCGGCTCTGCCCATGACCGGCCGTTCCAAGAAAGAGCATCTCACCGATGGCACAACCCAAACGGGCTTTTTGCTCGGGTTTGCAGCCAGCGGCCACGACCTCGCCGTTCTGATGGCCTCGGGCGTGGACATCGTCAGTTGCGCTGCACCCATGGCCGACACCGAAGACATCGCTTACTGGCTTCATGGCACGCAGGAGGATTTGGCCGCAGAATTGCGCCGCATCGGGATCAACAGCATCGACATGCTGGAACGAAAACACCTCCGAGCGCTCAACCACGAGACGGCGGCCGTGAGCGGTTTGCGCCTCGCCGGCTATGAACGGCCGCTCCCTCACTGGTTTGCAAGGTGATGCACCATGCCGACCATCTCTGTTCCACAATCCCTTCTCCGCACGCTGATGGAGGCGGAGGGTTTTGATCATAACATCGAACAGGTCAACGATGAGTTGCCGTTGCTCGGAACCGACATCGATGCCTGCACGGAGGAGCAGCTCGACATCGAGATCTTCCCTGACCGACCGGATTTGCTCAGCGGGGAAACGCTGGCCCATGCCATGGCCAATTTCCTCCACAAGGCGCCCGCTCAACCCGACCTGCCCGTGAAACCAAGCGGTATCACGATGAGCGTGGACGCCGAACTCATCGGGCTCCGACCCGTCATTTACGCCGCCGTGGTTCGAAACGTCGTTGTTCCTGACGACGAGGAAGGAGCCGAGGCGTTCATCAAAGGGCTGATGGACCACCAAGAAAAACTGCATTTCGCTTTGGGCCGGGGGCGACAACGCGCCTCCATTGGCGTCCACGACCTCAACACCGTAGCGCCGCCGTTCCGTGTGGTGGCGGTGGACGGCGACCGTTCCTTCGTCCCCCTCGCCAAAGAGGAGCCGATGAGCATCTCCAACATCTTGCTGCACCACCCCAAGGGCGTGGATTACGCTCACTTGTTGGACGGCATGGACCGTTACCCCATGATCCTCGACAAGAACGGTGACGTTCTGTCCTTCCCACCCATCATCAACGGCGACCACACCACGGTGACCCGTGCAACTCGGGACTTTTTCGTTGATGTCACCGGATGGGATGAGCGTGCCTGCGAGGCCGCCTTGATGCTCGTGTGCCTCCAACTCGCCAAGCGAGGTGGAGCGGTGGAATCGGTTGACATCACCACCTGCACCGGCGAAACCATCACCATGCCCAACGGCGCAGGAAAGCAGCACGCCGTACCCGAAGAACTCGTCGAGAACCTGCTCGGACGGTCCTTTACCGACGATGAGATTCACACCGCCATCGGTCGAATGGGCGGGCGGTTTGATGGACGTCAACCGGCACCCAACGATGCGCCCATCGCTTCAAACTCCATGGCGGTGGCCCGAGCAGGAACCTCGGAATTGATGTTCACCATGCCACGTTGGCGGTTTGACCTGCTTCACCCGGTTGACCTGGTGGAAGAGTTGGCCATCGGCCACGGTTACGAGGACCTTGGAAGCGATGTACCAAAAGCCACCTTAACCGCTCAGCCTCGACATGATCACCACCTTCGCCGACGACTTCGTGCCTCCATGCAAGGGTTGGGCATGATGCAGATTCAATCCTTGACGCTCTCCAACGAACTTGACCAGTTCAGCCACATGCGATGGGTGCCAAATCACGAGGTGACCGCCATCACCAACCCCATCACGGTGGACCACACGATTCTGCGCCAACACCTCCTCCCCGGTCTGCTGAAATTGCTTGCTTCCAACCGACACCACGACCTTCCGCAGTCCGTGTATGAATTGGGGACCGTGGTGAGGGACCACCGCAACGCAGAGCGTTTGGCCTTCATCACCGCTGAACGAAGCGGAGGATTTGCTGCCGTTCGTGGGCGCATCCAAGCCCTCTGCAACGACCTTGGTGTCACGGACTGGCGAGCAGAACCCCTCGAGGAGGGGGATGGACCCTGGCTCGCTGGGCGAGGCGCAAAAATCCTCATCGGTGAGACGTGGGTGGGGTGTTTCGGAGAACTCGACCCGGCGGTGTCATCCGTGTATGAATTGAGAGTCCCACTCAACGCCGCAGAATTGGACGTGGATGCGCTGATGGCAGCGGTGAGCGACCCGGTTTGAGGCGACATCATGTGCGGGAGGTTTGCACTCGCCACGCCGGTGAATGAACTGGCAGCCGAGATGGACGCAGAACCGCTGTCGGACCTCACGCCGTTCAAGCCGTCGTGGAACGTTGCCCCCCAGCGTTTCATTCCCGTGGCCACAGAGGTCGGCGTGCAAGGTGAAGAGCAAGTGAAGCGTCATTTTCGCCTGATGCGATGGGGGTTCCGTCCGTCTTGGGCCAAACCCTCCAGACGCGAACCGATCAACGCTCGCAGCGAAACACTGCACGAGAAGCCGATGTTTCGCGCAGCCGCCCAACGCCGTCGAGGCGTCGTCCCGGCTGACGGATGGTACGAATGGATGACGACCCCTCAGGGAAAAACACCCTGGTTTCACCAGCGTGCTGACGGGCAGGCCTGCTTGATGGCCGTGGTATGGGACACATGGACCGACGGCGTGGAGCACCTCGAGTCGTGCGTGCTGCTGACGCAAGCCGCAACGGAAGACTGTCGAGACGTTCACGACCGGATGCCGGTGTTGTTGGAACATCAGCATGTCCACGACTGGTTCGAGAGGGGCGAGTTACCGTCTCAGCCGCCACAAGGCACCGTCTCTCGCCACCCGGTGGACCGTGCCGTCAACCGGGTCAGTGAAGACCATCCCGGTCTAATTCGGGCCCTGCCTCGCCTGTTCGATCACGAATACGGGGCGTAGGTCCCATCGTCGCGTTTGACATGAGGCGTCGGCTCAAAGGAACCGTCCTCCAACCGTTTGTAGTGGTACCCATCGGTGTGATGAACCCATGTGTGGGTGGAGGCAGGAAGGCTCGGCGAGGCCAAAGGGGGTTGTTCCTCGGTCGCTGGCTGGACGGACTCGGTCGAGGCGGTGGCACCGTCGTAGCGGACGGATTGGTCGGTCGCTGCCTGGACCTCTGATGACCCACCGCCGAACAAAGCGAGGGCGTCCTTGTAGGCGCCGCTGTCGGCCTCCACGGCAGGGCGAGCATTCGGATCTTCGCCTCGTTTGTAAACCACGGGCGCCGGCGGTGCCTCGTCGATGACCGTATCGACGGGCTTCTTTTTCTTGAAAGGCCAAACGGGGGGCATGCTCCTTCGAGTTCCAAACTCCATTAGAATGCTACGACGGGTGTTGATTCAGTTCAGGGTGGGCTTGATAGAGGATAACACCTGCAACGGTCCATGCGGTGGGCCCTTCTTCTGGTGGTCTTCCTTCTCCCCGCCCTCATCCCGATGAGCGCCGGATGGGCAGAGCCGGTTGGAAGGGACGGCCAGATGGTTGACTGGACCGCCCCCAACGATGTTTACGTCCACCAAAATGAAACCGTGAGCACCTACATCACGCTCCACAACCGAGCCGATGAAAATCAGGCCCTGACCATCACGCCCCTGTCCGTTCCTGCACCGTTGTCAACCGTGGGGTTGCCCGCAACCGAACTTCTGGTCCCCAATCACCTCAAGCAGGTCGCCTTCGGCCTCCGGGCACCCGCCGATGCTCCGTATCAGAACCTCACCGTTTCGTTTTCCATCACGAGCGACCTGAGCAGCGACGTCAACGAGACCGTCATCATGAACGTGGCCATCGTGCCCCGTTCAAACCTCAACTTCGGGGTGGACGATTTCATCGCCTTCACGGTGGATGAATCCGTTCGCACGGCGGTGGCGGTGAACATCACGAACAACGCGACCCTCACCGATGATGTCACGTTCAGCCTCTACACCGCCTCAACTTGGAATTGGGGCTGGAACATGCCCGACACCGACGGGAAGGAAGCCTTCGCCACGATCGCGCCCAACACGCTGTCCTACGTTTATCTCTGGGTCGACGTCCCCGCCGTCCTCGACGGCGCCCCGCTCGCTCAAACCGGGCCTCGGTTCACGCTGTCAGCCGTCTCGGGTTTGGACCAAGCGGTTGCAACGTGGAGTTTTGACTTGCTCATGAACGAGAAAAAGAACGCCACGATCGATGCCATCGAAGGCTCGCTGGTCGTGGCACCCAACGAAGACGGCCGCGTGCAGGCCGTGGTTCGCAACGTGGGCAACACCCCCAACACGCTCAACATCACCCTTCAGGGGTTGACCCCGGAAGGTGCGCCACTTCAGGGGTATTCAGCCGCCGACCGGTTCAACGCCAGCGGCTGGGTTGTTGCCCTGTTCGGAGGCTTGGAGGACGTGGTGTTGGAGCCCAACGAATCAAGAACCATCGAAATCGGCTTTCAAGCACCCAACGACTTTGTGGGCGAGATGCACGTGGAACTGCAAGTGTTTGCAGAAGGAGCAAAATCCCTGAAAACAACGGCGAGAACCGTGGCCAGCATCAACCGAATTTCGACCGGTACCGTGACGCACGAGGCGAACGGATGCCAGGCCGTTCTGCCCAACCAGTCATGCACCGTGGACTTGACCGTGAAGAACACAGGCAACGCCTACAACACCTTCGTTCTACGGGAGACCAACACCACCGGCGGTTTCCGGGTGGCGCTTCCATCCGCAGGCCTGTTGCTCCAGGCCAACGATGAGGGCAAGTACGACGGCATCGTCATCACGGCACCGACCGATTCACTCGCATTCACCCTCGGTCAAACCACGTTTGAGCTGATCGACGACACCGGAACATCGGTGGCCAGCACGACCGTTCAACTCAAGATCGCCCCGGACATTCAGTGGACCTTCAGGAACGTCGAGGAGCAAGTGAACGCCAAGGGCCGTTTATCCATCGCAATGGAGGTTCGAAACGATGGAAACGCCGTCGACGGGCTCATCGTGCAGCTTCAGTCAAGCCACTCCGTTGACATGGGGTTCATTCCCCCTGACATTGCGGTTTACGAGGAGGGTGTGGAATTCCCTCGTTCGTTCGAGGTCAACGACATCCCACTGAATTCAAACTTCACCATTCGAGCCTGGGTGCAACTCCCGCAAGACCAGACGAGTAACGGTACGGTCTACATCAACACCACCATTCGTTCTCGGTTTGCACCCGAACTGCCCTTTGTTCACACCACAACAGGCGATTACTTGGGGTCGGCGTGGCAAGCCACGGAAGCCGAGAACGAAGGCACGGATTGGGGTGAAATGGCGTCCACCGCTGTGCTCTACGTCAAGGCGTGGGCGGGTGTCATCCTCAGCGTGCTGGTGGCTTCTGTCATTCTGTACAAGGCCGTCATCGACCGACAACGTCGGATGAATGAACCACAACGCCTCCCGTACCAAGAAACCGAAGACAAGGCAGAAGACTGGATGAGCAGGTACCAAACAGCACCCGAGCCCGCACCAGCCCCATCGCCACAGGAACCGCTCGAAGAAGTACCAAAGGCCACCTACGAAGCGATGTTTCGACATCAGCACGGGACCGCCGAACCCGCCCGTCCCGAGGTGGATGCCGCCCTGGTTTCGGCGGCCACCGTGGTTCTCGATCGAGGTCAAGATGGACCGAAGGACAGCACAACCGACCGTTCCCCTCCTGACCTCCCTATCGAATCGGCTTCACAAGGCTCCAACAACCACCCCATCCGTCCGGATACCCCAGCCGCATCGCCAGCAACCCAACCCACCACACCTCCCGTTGACGACCTCGAATTCTGAGATGAGACCATGCTGATTGGAATTGACGAGGCAGGTCGAGGTCCGGTGCTCGGACCGCTCGTGGTGGGCATTTGCGCCGTACCTGAAGGCCAAGAATCCA
>MDTE01015626.1_pt1 | contig 12294 bp, 17 predicted proteins | sample 811231 | NCBI WGS metagenome assembly MDTE01 (sample SAMN05326651, study PRJNA326480) | marine metagenome | isolation source: seawater | place: Indian Ocean: Red Sea | collected 2010
AAGCTGCTAATATATCTGTTATTCCACATGGAGGAGGAAATACTCCATACGGGCAGCATGCATGTTTTGCTATGCCAGCAATACCTTGGACTGAATGTTTTATTGCTACTCCTCCAGGAGTTAAGATAGATAGATTAGGAGGAGGGGATAAAAATTTTCCTGGGATGTCAGTTCCTAAAGACAGCAAGATGGTTCCATCTAATGCTCCAGGATTTGGTTTAGAAATTGAGAAAAGTGATTTGAAACCTTATATGAGAAAAAATTAATAAATACTAATTTTTTCTCATATCTACAAAACTTTTAACAAATATTACTATTGAAAAAAAAGAGGTACTTATCATAATTAAAACTCTAATTAATCCTATTCCTCCATCATCAATAGATTTAGGAAGTCTCATTGCTACAAGAGATAATAGAATTATCAATGTTAAAACTATGGCAATATGAGCAAAAATTTTATTTAAGTTTTGCTTTTTATAAGAAAATAAAAAACAACCTAAAAGTAAGAGCCCAAACATAGATGGTATTAATGCAGTTGGGGAAGATAAATCAAAAAAACCCCATATTCCCATTAGAATAAGAGAAATTGAATTTATAATATTAGCTCTATTGGGGTTCATATAAAAACTCCATTCTTAATTTAAATTATAACTGGTATATGATACATATATAGTACCTATAATTTAATTTTTATTATATATGGATGTACACAAATAAAATTATTCAATATCTTTTCGTAGGAGGATTGGTATCTATAGGTAATTATGACTATTTTTGATCAAAATGATGCTGCTATTGGATGGGTCATAGGGGGCGGTATTGTGTTGATTGCAGTTGGAATTATGTATAATTCAAAAAATAAAAAATAAATTTAAAAGCTTATTAAATTGATATTACAATAATGAAAATCCATTATTTTAAGGAATAAGTCATACAATGCAAAAATATAATTTAGGAACGATACTTCTTTCTAACAGAATCAATGGTACGAAAATCGATAAAATTGATAAAAAATTACGTCCAAAATCATTAAATGAAGCTTATAAAGTACAATTTGAAATACATAAAGAACTTGAAAAAACCAAGCTAGGGATTCGAACAGGCTGGAAAATAGGTTGTACTACAGATGTGATGCAAAATTATTTAGGTATACATACTCCATGTGTCGGTGGAATTTTTCAAGGTGCTGTGTATAAAGGAGCAGCAAAAGTTCCATTTTCTAATTATGTACGTCCAGGTGTAGAATGCGAATTAGCTGTAAAAATATCTGAAGACACAAGTGTCGGATTTTCTGGTTATACTGCGGAAACAATTTCTAAACATGTCGATTCAATTGCTGTGGCTATAGAGATAGTCGATGATCGATGGGAAGATTATTCCTCTATAGACACTAATTCCCTGATTGCCGACGATTTTTTTGCTGCTGGAATTGTATTAGGTGAATTTTTTGAACGTGATTTAGTAAACCCAAAAATATTGCATGGCAATATGGTTATCAATGATGAAATAATCGGTGAAGGAATGGGATCAGATATTATGCAAGATCCTTATAATGCTCTGGCATGGATAGCAAATTGGTTATCAAGCAATAATCAAAACTTAAAACAAGGTGAAATAATAATGCTTGGATCTATAGTCCAATCTCAATGGGTTTCTTATGGAGATAAAGTCGAAGTTGAAATCGAAAAGTTAGGAAAAACCTCAGTAACTTTTTTTTGATAACAAAATTAAAAAGAAGCACTCCTGAAAAAGTCCCTTAACAGAAGTACCTCTAGCAAATATTTTATATCAAGTATCAATAGGGTGAAACGTAAAAATCAATTAAGGCAAACTGATTTATCTCTAATTTATAGTAGATGCTGTATGGCGGACGGATTAGAAATTCAGTATTGGTGAACCTAATCCACATTCAACATCTACTTATTCAATTATATAATTATTAGACATTTAACATATCTTCTAACTACTAATACCAACCCAAAACTAAGCTTATTATGCCAATAAATAAGCTTATAAAGGCAATCATAGATAATATGACAGGGATATTTTTTTTCATAATTTTTAGAGTATTATGAATTAATTATATTTAGTTATCTGTTCACTCAGCTCTTCTTAAAGTAAATATTCCAATGATAACTAAAACCAGGCTATTAACCCCCCATAGAGGTGGTACAACGTTATCCCCAATGTCAGCTAACTGCTTACCATCCAATACAGCAAGAAAAGCAAACATTACAAAGGATGTTAGTATTAATAAACCCGATAGCCAATTAGGGAAAATATTGGTTCGTAAATATCCTATTCCTGTTATAGATATTCCAAGATACATAATAGACCATCCTGTCCATGCAAGCGCTTCTCCAATTAAATCAGAATCACCACCTAATTCCGCACTACTTATAGCATCTGAAACAAGTCCTATACTCAAACCAATAACTATTATTATTAACCCCGCGTCAATAAAAGTATTTTTTGCAACATTCTTTGTCATCATAAACGCTAGTGGTAGAGTGAGTAATGCATAAGCAGCAAATTTTTCTGTATGCCCCTTATCTAGAAGTCCTGTTTCACCTAGAGCCAAATAAGCAATCATTGAACCTAGACCTGCGATTATAAACATTATCCCATTGACCATTTTATTTGTCATAATTTACCTCTCTAATATTTATTTGTCATATCAAATATAAAAAATATACTTGGATTAATTATTTATCGGTTTAGTTATCTTTTTGTAAGAAAGTTAATATTCCTGTTACTAAGGTCATAAGAAACATTCCCAACCAGCCTATCATTCCAAAAATATCTGATTGAAATATCATATCAATAAAAGCTGCTAATGAGACGATAATAAATAGTATTCCAATAATACCTTTATACTTTCGTAGCAAAGTAAGAGATATACCCAACAAAAATAATCCGACCACTAACAAGATTCCGCCCATTTGTAAGGCTTTAGCAGATGCTAATATTATTACTCCAACATCATTGCCGAATTCTTCAGCTGCTTCGATAGCTGGTAACCATGCACCCACGAGAACGATCCATAACGGTACACATAGTAAAAGTAATAATCCAGCTATTTCAGAAAAATGATTACTTACAGAATTATCACTTTTCAATGATTTGGCAAAGAAATAAAGTCCCGGGAACATAGAGATTACACCAAAAACATTAAGTATTGAAATAATTTCAGCTTTGTTAGTTTTTGCCATAATTGCAATTATCTCGTCAGATGGAGACATATCAGATGTCTCTATATTATAGAACATCCAAACTCCCATAGTTAGAATTGGACCTAGTATTAGCAATATACCTATAACTTTAGAATTCATGAATCACTCCTAAATTTTTTATAAATTTATTTCATTATGAATCAATAAGATAATTTTTACAAATAATTTCGTAGAAGAAATTAAATTAAGATTAAATAGTTAACTATTTAGCAAAAGGTCTAAATTTTAGAGTTTAAAGAATGTATAGATTCCAATATTTAACCATAGCATTGAAATATTGGAATAAGAAATAAAACAAATAAAAATATAAGAAGTACTTTTTGGTGTGGTTTCATATATAAAAATATATCTATACCCCCCAGAAAAGTATCTAATCAATTTGAGGATTATTGTTTAAGTATTTCTAACTAAATTAACTAATAACAAATCTAGATTGACAAAAATTTATTCATATTATTATATATACATATAATTTAAAATTTTTATTCATTTAGGAGGTCTCTATGTTATCCAAAAGGCTTGTCGGAATATTTATGCTTGCCGGTCCTATTTTAGCGATTATTATGATAATTCTGGAACAATCATATGGTAGAGATGGAGGCTCTTCTTTTGCCGAACAAATGAAGGCTATGTCTGATAATTACGCCCTGGCATCTATAGGTTCAATAGGGTTTTCAATTGCTATATTGGTTATTTTTATTGGAATTCATAGCCTAGCTCGTTCCATGCAAGGAGAAAACAAGTCAGGTTCTGACCTTGCTGGATTGGCGTCAATCTTTGCTATATTGATAGCAGGAATTTATATGGTATCTTTAGGTCTTGAATTAATAGCAACAGAAAAAGAAAGTGATTGGATTCAATCTGGCGGTGATGCATTAAGTGCATATACATTAAGTGAAGCTATGACAAGAAGCATATTTGTTTTTGACGGTTTAGTTATGTTGTTTTTAGGTATAGCGATTTTAAAACAAAAAAATTTCAACAAAATAATTGGTGGGCTCTTCACATTTTTTGGAGTATGTGTTTTATTTTCTATTTTTTCACAAGGAGACAACTGGGCTGGAATGATATGGTTTATTGGCTTCTTAGGCTTCCCTATAATTACAGCCGTTACTGGTTTTCTTACATTAAGACAAATTAGAAATAAAACCTAGAAGTTTGTAATTGAAAATACAATAATAAAAAAGAGAAGATTTAATTCCTTATATATTATAAAAAGTCAATCCTGAAAATTCTTAATTGAAGAATCGACTAAATTTCTTATAGATTTAATTACTAAACAAACTAAAGATTTTTTTTAAATAGCTTTGCATAGTCTCTTAATTGATTCGTTCTAACTTATAAACTACATCAGTATTATTATATTTCTTATCCCACTCAGCAACTTTAGGAGAGGCCATAAGTTCTTTCATTTTGTTAAAATCCACAACGTTGGCGATGGTAATGACTTTACACCAGCCCTCTTTGTTAATTTCAATTTCAGCACTCTCAGTAGCATCTGTAATTCCTGGAAATTCAGCACGAAGTTCAGACATTATAGAATTAAAGTCCTCAAAGGTTCCTTGAAAAGTTGATGTATAACAAATGTTCATTTATCTCTCCTTTAAATATATTCTTTGTTACGATTAATTTATAATATAATTCAACTGAAAAATATCTCTATTTAATTCTTTTGATAGTGTTTCGGAGCTGATTTCTTAAAACTGGATGTATCATAAAACATTGAAAATTTTTCCTAATTCATTTGTAAAAAGAATTCATTAAACAAAATACCATATATCTTGATTACGATTAGAATAATAGCTTAAATTATTATCAAAAGTCTCAAATTTAAAATACTAAAAAAAAATCTACATATATTTTCCTTTAATTTACCAAACTTAAATAAGAAAAGTTTTTTTAGTCTTTTATTTCGTAAGTAGCAATGATATTCACAGACAATTGTTTTCCTTCTGGGTTTATTGGTGTTACAAAATCAACCATCATTCTTTCGAAATTAGAAGATTCCATAGCATTTATTGATGGGGAAGATATTTCTTGTAACGAGATAAGACTGCCTAGTTCAACTCTAGCAGCTTTAGCATAGGACTTTGCCTTATTTAATGAATTTTCTACTGCTAAAATTCTTAATTGCTCAGAATATAATTCAGTATTTTTTACATTAAATCCTATAGATCCTACTCTAATAAGATTCCCTCCAGCCAATGTAACGATATCAATTATTTCTCCTACTCTATCGATATCCTCTAATTCGATCGTTATTGAATTTACAACATTGTATCCTAATATTATTTGTTCACTATATTCTCCAGTATCATCTCTTACGGTATTCCATTGTGTAATTGGAGTAATTGAAAAAAAATTTGTATTTATGGAACTTTCATCTATGCCCGTTTCGTATAACTTTTTTAATACCTTTAACATAACAGATGTGTTATTTTCCCGTGCATTTACAACAGTTGATTCTCGCGACTCAATAGATAAATTTATCATTGCTATATCGGGTTCAACTTCAATAATTGCATTTCCATTTACAGTTATCTGGTTACTTACTTCAGAGGAAAAATTAGATATATTATCCAATTCGGAAAAAGAAAATGAATTAGGTGTTTCATTAATGGAACGTTGGTCTTCATTTATTACATCATTATCAGAACAAGCGGAAAGAACCCCGATCAAAAAAATACTAATAATAAATATTGAATTTGCCAGATTAGATCTTAAATTTTTCTGAATATTTATCATATAGTAATTTCTAGGTATATCTAATTTTAGCACCTATATTTAACCATAAATCTTGTCCAGATTAAGAACTACATCTAACATCATTAAATTAATGATCTTTAAAAAAAACTAACCTTGCTCTTCCAAAGAATAAATCACATCTACACAATTATGTTTCTTATCCCATGCTTTCATATCTTCAGATGTCATCACTTCTTCTAATAAATCCATATCAATTACATTCATCATCAGAATAATTTTTCCCTCTCTTACAACACCAATATCATAATCTGAAATTATTTTTTCTCTTTGGTCTCCTAATGAATTCCATAATTCCATGTAATCTTCTGTAGTCCCGTCAAAAGTTGATACAACACAAATATTCATTTTAGTCTCCTCTAAATATATTCTTTGATTCAAATTATAGAATATATTTAGAGAGTAAGAATATGAAATATTTTGCTAAAGTTATTTTATTATTAAGCTCACAAGAACTTTCATCACCAGCAGACATTTCTATGTGTTCACTTAACATGGCTTGTAGTAAAATATTATCCTCTAAAAAGAATATAAAAAAGTAAAGGAATTAATATGCCATTAAAAAAAATTGGAACTATAAAATCTACTACAACTCCAAGAGTTTTGCCTGCAATAGAAGGCAGGCCTAGAATGGAAGTGACTGCTGTTGGAACATCAGGAGACATTTTAGGTACAGATGTATTTGGTTCTTTTGCCACTTATCAAGCTGAAATGAAAACTGATGGACACTGGCAAGGTGAGTGCCCAGATTCAGGCTTTATTGGGGTTGCTGATGGAGTAGCTACATTCTCAGCTACTGGAGTTGGGGTTAACACAGAGGATGGAGGAAGTGCATGGAAAGGTGTTTGTTATTTTCAAACTTCCGCTCCATCACTATCAGAACTAAATGGTATGTGTGTTGTTTATTATTGGAATGTAGACCCTGAAGGCATAGCTACTTGGGAACTTCACGAATTTAGCTAATATACTATAAAAGCTTCTGTTCAAATTGAGATTGGTGGACGATATAGGGGGTCGGAACGTATAATATCCTGTTTGTAGATGATAATTATGGGTGAAACCATAGACCTATATAGTCCATTCTCTCAATTATGAATCAAGTTTATAGGTATCAGTAAGTGTTTATACGGATTAGTAGAGTCCTTAGGAGTATATAGCGAGTACATTAAAAAGTAGTAGAGCAAAAACTATAAAGAGCAAGTAACGAATTAATTAATTTTTTTATCTAGATCGGATAAATAACCAGCATTACGTAAATCATATTTCAAATCTGCTAAAGATGAATCTGAATATATTAAACTTAGATCTAACTTGGTTTCCAAATGTTCGTGATCATCAGATTTAGTATTTTCCTTATCAACAATTAAATTAATATCAACATCATGAAGATGTGGTTGATTTTGAGATTTTGTATCATTCAGTTTTTCATGATTAAGAATATTTTTCAAACCGATTTGATTTGCATTATTCAATTTTTCATGCGCAAGTAAATGATCAACATATAAAATTCCATTCAAGTGATCTATTTCATGTTCTAAAACTTGTGATAATAAATCTTCCGCTGATAATTTATAATAAGAACCATTAATATCCAACCATCTTGCTTTAACTTTCATTGATCGCTTTACTATACCTTGATAGTATGGGAAAGATAAGCAGGCCTCTTTTACATCCCTTGTACCAAAACGTTTTGTAATTTCTGGATTTATTAAAATCCTATGATCTTCTTCTGGAAGGTGTAAGGTAACTACCCTTTTTAGTACACCTACTTGATTAGCGGCTAAACCTACACCTCCAAGATACCCCAAAGTTTCAACCATATCAAGAGCTAATTTTTTTATTGAACTATCGATCAATTTAACAGGTTTACATTTTTCCCTAAGTATTGGATCAGGAAAAACCCTAATTTTTCTTAAAGACATTTTCACCTCTATAAATTAAAAATCTAAATCAAATATTATATTATTAGATATTTTTATATCACTTAGAAAAAAATTAGGCAATGTACCCTTTTAAGCTTTCAAGTTATCTAAAGAAAAGAAGTTTTTACAAAAAACGTTTCATAGAGATAGTTTTAGAGAATATTACCCTTTCTCAGTATATATACACTGTTTTTCTACACGCCCACATGTAAGATAATTTAAGGATAAATAATTTTGTTTCAAAAATAAAGTAATCGTTTGAAAATTAAATCGATCAAAATAGTTAAAATTAAACTCCCTAATGTAAACACTGATCAAAAACCTCGTCGTCCTAGTTGGGCAAATTTTTCCAAACGTGCTATGCCTTTAAATTACTACTCAGAATTTTCACGTTTACCAAAAAAAATACCCGGAAATGAATTAAATAATGTGTGGGTAAAGGTCACCGCTGAAGACGGGACTTGGGGGCTTGGGCGATGTGGGTTTGGGGAACCTGTCATAGCATTTATAAATAATATAATCTCCCCTTTGTTAGTAGGTAGAAACTGTATGGCTATAGAATACCTCAATGATTTAATTATGAGAGTATCATATAGATTTGGTTCATCTGGTACTGCATCTACAGCAATGAGTGGTGTAGATTTAGCATTATGGGATCTTAAAGGTAAATTAATACAACAACCAGTATATCGATTACTTGGCGGACCAGTACGTGAGTCGATTACTTGTTATGCAACTTCAGATGATCTTGATTGGTCTAAAGAACTTGGGTTTACAAAATTTAAAATTTCAAATCCATCTCATTACCTTGAAGGAGATTCCGGTATAAGAGAAGTGGTAACTCATATTGAACAGGCACGAAAAATTATCGGTTTTGATCGTGATTTGATGATTAATCCTGTCATGTCATATAACGTAGAATTTGCATTACGTCTTCTTGAAAAGATAAAACCCTATAATCTTAGATGGTTTGAAGAACCATTAATACCAACAAATATTGATGGCTTGGCAGAAATAAGAAAAAAAGCTCCCTGGATAGCAATTGCGACAGGTGAAGACCACCATGGAAGACACGCATTTCTAGATCTAGTAGAAAGGAAAGCTGCAGATATTCTACAACCAGATTTACAATGGGGTGGAGGTCTAACAGAGGCTATGAAGATACATTCGATTGGAGAATCCGCAGGTATAGCTACAATTCCACATGGAGGAGCAAATTTACCTTTTGGACAACATTTTGCCATGGCTGCAGTTGAATCTCCTATCGCTGAATTCTGGTTAGGATCAGATCCAGGAGTCCCTCTAACTTCCAGTATCCCTGGCACTCCAATTCCAATAAATGGAAAAATAACACCCTCTAAAGAACCTGGTTTTGGGATCGAAATAGAAGAAAAAGACATAGTGGAAGAGACTTAAAAAAATAAATGCTAATAAAAGAAGTCAAATGTATAAATATAAACATTCCTCCTAGAAAAAAAATCCTAGGAACTAGTCCTGGATGGAATAGAAACGCAATCAGATCAAGACAAATTGCAAGATATCCAGAATTCACACGAGTAGATTTAAAGGGGAACCGACCAGGACAGACAGATAAAGGTTGGGTAAAAATCACTGCAGAAGATGGAACATACGGACTAGGACAGTTTGCTCATGGTCAACTCGGAGCGCCGTTAATAAATTACTTTATTTCTCCTCTCATTGAAGGTAGAGATGTATTCGCCATCGAATTAATTAACGATTTAATTTGGCGTTCAAATGAAGAATTTCAAGGAGGAATTGCAACAGCAGCTCAAAGTGGAATTGATCTTGCATTGTGGGATCTTAAAGGTAAATTATTGGGAAAACCAGTTTATGAACTCATAGGAGGACCAAGTCGTAAATCATTAGAACTATATGCTACTGGAAATGATATCGAATGGATGAAGGAACTTGGTTTTAAAAGATTTAAAATAAGTAACCCATTTTATTACGAAGAAGGATCAGAAGGTATTGCGCTGCTAGAAGATCATGTGGCTTCATGTAGAGATCGTGCCGGAGAAAATTCATAATTAATGATCAATCCAGTTATGTCTTTTAATACAGATCTTGCCTTAAGGGTTGCTGAACGCCTTAAACCATACAATCTTCGGTGGTTTGAAGAGCCTTTACCTCCATGGAATTTAGATGGATATATCGAGCTAAAACAAGCAATATCTTGGACAGCTATTGCTACAGGCGAACACAATTATGGGAGGAAATCATTTCAACAACTAATCTCAAAACGAGCAGTAGATATTTTACAACCTGATATAGAATGGAGTGGAGGACTTTCTGAAGTACTAAAAATTTACACATATGCCGAGGCTGCCGGAATCGAAACAATCCCACATACAGGAGCAAATTCTCCCTGGGGACAACACTTTGGTATTGCGATGCCAGAAACATCAATGGGAGAATGGTTCGTTGATACAGATATAGGTGAACCTATTGGAACTAATTTACTACCAGGGATAAGTTCACCAGTAAATGGAACTATTTCACCTTCTACCGCACCTGGATTTGGACTTGAAATACCTGAAGATTGGATTGTTGATTGGAATTATAAAAATCAAAAAAGAAAGATTTATTAAAATTTTTCAACTCTGTTATACAAAGTTACATCAACTTTACAATTATATTTAAAATAAACCCCCAATAGATAACATCGAAATAGTTAACATAAAAAATTATCGCCCACTATTGTGAACCATAGATTTAAGTGGGCGATATAAATTTCTAATTAATGAATTATGATTTGCTTCTAATTACGCCTATTCCTATTAGAACAGAAACAAGAACCCAACCTAGCCAACTAACCATTCCCAAGATATCATTTGTAGCAAACACATTAACAATATTGATTACTCCAATAATTAGTGCTCCGAAACTTACGATATTTAGTATTATCGCTGGTCCTAGTTTATTCTTAACTTCTCTAACAGCTTTACCTAGAGTTATTAGAGCAACTCCAAACAAAATATCGTTTGCTCCAAATTCAAGATTACCAAGTACAAACATATTTAATGCTTGTGCTGCATTGCTATCATACATAGAAAGTGAGGCACTAAAATTATTAGCATTCACTAAGTTAATGGCACCAGAAATTATAAGCAGTAGAGCAGTAAAATTACCTAGAAAAGGATTATCACTATCTGCGGCAAGCCCTCTAGAAAACATAACATAAGAAACAATTACAAGCGCAATACTTAACGCAGCAATACTAATAAGTATTTTACTCAACAATACAGAGTCAGCAACATTTCCAAGTATCGTAGAAGGATCATCACTTCCTCCTCCTATCCCTGCAAAAACATAAAACCACAATACTGACGCAAGAATTGGTAAGATAGCTAGACTCCATCCAATAAAAGTTTTTTGGCTAATATTCATAAAAAAATCCCCTTTTGAATAATATAATTAGCATTGTAGCATCACTTTAAAAATTTTTCTAAAAATTAACAAAAAGAATATCTCAAAATTAAATACCCCCAATTATTTGAGGATCAAAACTGCTTCCTATTCCCCCCGTATCTCTTATTTATTATGTTCAATAAATAATTTTGCAATTTTATTAAGAGTATTCCAATGATTTATATTTAGCATAGTATGCTTTATTCCACTTCCCTTAAATTCAAGTTCTATGCTATATCCTGAAAATTTTTCATGTAAACTTTGAACTTTTATATTTCCTAAATCCATTGAAAGGGAATTTATTTCTGAATCTTCAGTGAATTTATTCGCTAAAGATTCTCCATTATTCTTAAAATCCCATCTTATAGACTTTACTTTACCAAATATTGGAAAAGTTTTTTTTCTAATAGATTTAACCTCAATATAATCTTCTTTTTTATCTGATGTTGTTGTAGGTACTGCAAAATAGTACCACCATCTTGGTGGGGTATCCTTACTTCTATCTCTTTTGATTATATTTATGTAGCTTATTAGAGAATCTGAATTAATCTTAATGATACCTAAGCTTCTTCTATTCCATGGGTTTAGAAGTTTTTCTTCTAGAGTACCCCTTTCAGATAATGATGCATTTATTCCTAAAGATAATAAATGTTTATGAAAATCATCTCTAGATTTATCTCTAGTATTGTTTTTGAATTTTTCTATCAAATTAATAAATTCCTATATGATTTAGTGAAGAAAAGTATTAGATTTTATTTAATTTATAATATTCAAAAACAGCAATAAAAACCTTATTTGATGGTCCATTGATGGTATTTTTCTGAAAAATAGACAAAAAATAAGAAAAATGCTTGAGAACGATTTGAGATTGGTGGGCGATATAGGGGTCGAACCTATGACCTCCTGTTTGTAAGTTATCCTCCAAAGGCATTTATACTGTCCATGAT
>MDTE01107901.1_pt1 | contig 12294 bp, 8 predicted proteins | sample 811231 | NCBI WGS metagenome assembly MDTE01 (sample SAMN05326651, study PRJNA326480) | marine metagenome | isolation source: seawater | place: Indian Ocean: Red Sea | collected 2010
CACAAAACAGTCTGAAGCAATAATCAACTCTGACGACTGTATCACGCACACATAATTTTGCCTGTTTTTAGTCACAAGGAACCAACAAGTTATTTTTTCTATTATCTATCGGGGATGAAAATCCTCTTACCCAAAAAATCTCTTAACTGATAAACAAATCATAGTCATCTCTAAACGAGGTATTTGAAGCTATAAACCGGTTTACAGGGTCGACTCATTCTTTAGGGAACGCTATGCTCACTTGATCGCACTTTAAACCCTCTAAATTCGAGACATAACCACCTGTGACCGACAAGTTCGTCCACCTACACAATCACTCTGAATATTCGTTGCTCGATGGATTCAGTAGATTAGACGATATGGTGGCGAGGACAGCCGAACTCGGACAGCCAGCGATCGCCTTAACCGACCACGGCACTCTCCACGGTGCAATCGATATTTATCAATCGGCCAAGCGGGCAGGCGTCAAGCCAATCATCGGTGTCGAGGGTTATGTGGCAGATGGGCAACGAAGTGAACGAAATCCCCAAAAGCGATTCCCGTCACACATTACCCTCTTGGCGCAAAACCGAGCTGGCTACCAAAACCTTTTAAAACTAGTAACAGCTTCACATATAGAGGGATTCTACTATCGCCCCAGGATGGACCGAGAAATACTAGAAAGGTACAGCGAAGGCATCATTGTACTTTCAGGATGTGCTTCTGGAGAGCTCGCACGCCACTTGAAAAACGGTGATCAGGACGCAGCCCACCAAACGATCGAGTGGTATGGCAACGTCTTTCAGGATAGATATTATCTAGAAATGATGATGCATGACCACGTGCCTGGACAAAGTGAGATCAATGATGCACTCATCGAACTAAGCAGCAGCACAGGCCTGCCAATGGTTGTCACAAATGACTCTCACTATGTACGAAGGGAAGATAGCGAAGCACAAGACATACTCACCTGTATACAGACCAACTCTAACGTAAAAGACCCAAAACGTCTCCACATGGAAGACGACACTTATTACCTACGCTCAACAGAAGAAATGTATGCAGAATGGTCGCATCTACCCGAAGCGTTGCAAAACACTGTTAAGATCGCTGAATCGTGCGAACTAGATTTAAATTTCGGAGAAACTCACGTACCCCGTTACATAACGCCGAAAAACAAACCTTCAATGGATTACCTTAGGGAGCTATGCCACAAAGGACTAAGCAAGCGATTCAAAAATCCGACTGAAGAATACAGAAGTCGTCTCGAATATGAACTTTCAATCATCGAAGAAACCAAATTCGCTGATTATTTTCTAGTTTGCTGGGACATTTTCAACTTCGTCAATGAGAAAGGAATTTTATCCGCCGTTAGAGGATCAGCTGCTGCAAGTCTTGTTCTTTACTGCCTTGAAGTCACACAAATCGATCCCGTTGAAGCGGATTTGTTCTTCGAACGATTTTTGAACATTGAACGACGCGAAATGCCTGACATCGACATGGATTTCGCTGACGATCGCAGGGAAGAGGTGATCAAATACTGCATAGACCATTACGGAAGAGAACACGTTGCTCAGATCATCACATTCGGCACTCTAGGCGCAAAAGCCGCTATCCGAGATACCGCTAGAGCTTTAGCGTTACCGCTAGAACTAAGTGACAAGCTCGCCAAAATGGTACCAACAACACTCAACATAAAACTGAAAGACGCTATCGAAGAATCGACTGAAATTCAATCCGAAATCAGCCGCAACCCTGAAGCTAGAGAACTAGTCGATATGGCGTTAAAAGTCGAGGGGTCGGTCAGGCACGCGAGCACCCATGCAGCGGCCGTTGTCATATCAGAAAAACCTCTTACAGATTACGTACCACTACAACGTTCGACCAGCGGTAAAGAAAATTCAAGCCCAACTACTCAATACGCAATGCACCCAGTAGCCGACGTGGGTCTGCTGAAAATGGACTTCCTAGGTCTTGCAAACTTGTCGATTCTAGACAGATGCGTGAAGCTTATCGCAGAAACCACCGGAGAACATATGGGTGTATACGATGTTCCTATCGACGACCCGAAAGCTTTCGAAATTCTGGGAGACGGTGATACATTTGGTGTTTTCCAGCTCGAATCGGAGGGAATGCGAAAAAATATAAAACAGCTTAAACCTACAACTATCAACGACGTAGCAGCGATGATCGCGCTTTATCGTCCTGGCCCAATGGAACATATCGGGACCTTTATAGAGTCAAAACATGGTTTAGCAGAAATCTCTTACCCACATGAAGATCTAAAAGACCTCCTTGAGCCTACGTATGGCGTCCTTGTATATCAGGACCAAGTTATGCTCATTGCGCAAACTTTCGGAGGTTACACGCTTGGTGAAGCCGACATCCTCCGCAAAGCCATGGGAAAAAAGAACGCAACAGTCATGCAAGCCGAATACGAGAAGTTTTCTAAAGGGGCACTCAAAAACGGTTACACCAAAGAACAAGCGGACACAGTTTTCAACTTAATGGAACCGTTTGCCGGTTATGGGTTTAACAAAGCCCACGCTGTTTCATACGCATATATCGCTTACTGGACAGCATACTTTAAAGCTAACTATCCAACCGAATACATAGCCGCTGTTCTAGATTCTGCTTCCGGCAATCCTGAAAAAGTTTCAACAGCTATTCGAGAGGCAAATCGTCTAAATATTGAAGTCAAACCGCCTAGCATCAACTACTCGAGCTCAGGATTCACTATCGAGATAAATAAAGATGGTCAGGACGCAATCAGATTCGGTATGGCTGCAGTGAAAAATGTGGGTGCCAGCGCCGTGGAACCCATAGTTGAAATCAGACAGTCCGGTGGTCATTTCAAAGACATCGAAGACATATGCCGGCGAGTAGACTCAAAATCCCTTAACCGACGCACTATCGAAAGCCTAATAAGAGTAGGTGCCTTTGACGAGTTTGGAGGGCGCGGTAAATTACTTGAATCTGTAGATCGAATTATCGCAGCAATATCACGGCAGACAAAACTTCGTGAGTCCGGGCAAACTTCAATGTTCGATATGCTTGGAGATTCAGTTCCAGCGCCTATGGTAGAGATTGATATTTCGGATGATGATGACACCACGGATCAAGAACGAGTCATATGGGAACGCGATCTATTAGGTGTAGAACTCACGCAAAGCCCATTCACTCGTGAGATGCGACAACAACCCGAAAACATCGTTGTTTTCTCAACAGACATCACTGGCGATATGTCGGGTGAAAAGAAAGCTGCCCTTGGACAGGTAAATGGCATACGCCCATTAACCACAAAACGAGGTGAAAAATTCCTTTCGTTAAATCTAACTCTTCTGGATGGAGATATAGAATTGGTAGTCTGGCCAAACATACTCGAACATACTACCGATCTTTGGGAGAACGGAAATTTTGTGTCCATCAGCGGTGAAGTTCGCGAACGTTTTGGAAGGGTTTCTATATCGGTCGAAACCGCCAACCGATATCAACTTAAGGGCGACAGAAAAGCTGAAACATCACGTAATCAAGAAGCACCAGTAATCAGAGCTGGTTTCAACGAAGCAAGTGAACCACGTCCGGTCCTTAATGACCCCATGACAGGTCAAAACACCGTTAATAAAGATGCTGCTGGTCAAGAAGAATTTTTAAGACATAGCCAAACCAATAAAATCGATGATTCAGAAAGAAATAAACCTGTCAAAAAGCATGTCGAATCTATGACTGATGAGCATTCACCATCAGAAAAAACTACATTTGTTGAAGAAACTGTAACTCAGGAAGATTTCGATAGTCACGGTCCCATCCTAGTACGCGTTAAAGAAACAGGCGATGCCGCAGTTGACCGGTATCGCCTCGAAGACATAATGCGCCTCTTGGTCGAATTCTCTGGATCTGATGAAGCAATACTTGAGGTTGAAACAGGGCAAGAAATTATACGATTAGAAATGCCGTTTAAAGTTCAATCATGCACCGAACTAACCAACCGCCTCAACGAATTACTCGGTAATGGTGCAGTGCGTTCTGCAGTGAGCTAACAAACAATCTCAATAAGATGCAGTGGGAAGTACTCAAAACAGCTCCCGATCAACTAATTGCTGAGTCTTGGTGTGGACTCCTGCAGAAGTCCGGAATTGACTGCAAAATTCAACCCGGTGACGTAATCGGCTTTCTTGGAATTTCAGTATTTCCTGTACGACTAATGGTCAGGGAATACGACTTAGATTTAGCCAGTTCAGTGCTTAACACTTTCATAAATGAAGAACGGGCGTCGCAAGCAACTAATAATATTGAGAATCAAGATCTAGCCTAGTTATCGAGTAGCTTCCATCTCGAGCAACTGGGCTTTCAAGGGTAAACCGTCTCCTCCAAAACCATGCAGTGCGCCATTGGACGCCACCACACGATGACAAGGTACCAATAATGCAAGTTTGTTCCTTGCCATGGCCTGTCCAGCACCTCGTGCGGCTTTAACATTGCCTGCCTTACCCGCTAACCAAGCGTAACTACGAGTTTCACCGGGTGGTATAGATCGACACGCATTCCAAGCGTTTTTAAAAAAAAGAGAAACTTTGCGTGTATCGATAGGTATGCAAGTAAGATCGACATTTTCACCTGAGCAATATGCAATTATCAACTTTCTTGCATCTACATAATCTTCTGGAACATGTTCTGCGACGTTAACCTCTGGTTGCACAGCATCTAGGGAAGACTCTGGCGATAGTTCCGGGAGACTCACTCGCAAGATTCCATAATCACCACCAACAATTGCAACCCATCCCATATCAGTTTCGAAAACGTCATAAGTTATGTTTTTTTCATCATCAACCATTTAACGAATACTTTAACTGACTAATCACGTACGAATACCACTAATCCGCCTCAGCCTTTGAACTATTAAGCCTTTAGCCAATTTTCTCCATGCGCTATCTAGATCGTTTTCATATCCATCTGGTTGAGGATCACTTCGATTTGGCCCAGCATATACGCTCCTTTGAAATTCTGTAGCAATGTAAATTGCAGGTTCCATAACTGAGGATTTATGCCTGCCAAGCCTTGACGCAAATTCCAATGAAGTCTCATTAGGAAGACGCCTCAATCCAAGTATCCGCCCAATCCTTGTCATACGCACATAAGCTCGAGATGGTGCAGGCAACCTGCGTAAACTAAGCCACCAAAGGAACATAGCCAAAAGTGGACCCGAGGCTAATATTACGACCCCAATGATTGGCCACAACGGTAACGTTGTTTGATCAAGCGGTTCATCACTACTGTTAATACCATCCCCTCCACCTGCGCCACGTGCTTCGCGCGCTAAACGCTCAAGGTCAGCAATGTCATCTAAAAATTGAGGGTCTTCTTCAGCAGAACCTATGCTGCCAGCTGAGAATGGGTCGGTAATATCCGGCAATGGTAGTAGCTGCCCCCTATCGACATCAAGCATGCCAGGGGTAACCTCATAATCAATCCAGCCATAGTCTGGGAAGTAAACTTGCGTCCAACCGTGTCGATGGCGATCTCTAACCAAAAACATTTCGGCATCAGAAATGTATTCACCAGGTGACCATCCAGCAACAAACCGTGCGGGCACGTCAACTGCCCGAAGTAATACTGCAGCAGCCGAACCAAAATACTGACTATATCCTTTGATTTTGGTCGCATCACAATCTGGATTCACGCTTGGACACGACTCATTAGGAGTTTGAAAAAGAAAATAGAAGAGTCCGTCCACCCCAAACTCAGGTCCATCAATCTCAAGTGAATATTCCTGATCTTGAAGAAAATTTTTGATTGCTTCAGCTTTTTTAAATGGAGTATCTGCCTCTCCTTCACGAACAATCTGAAACGCGAGATGTCGTATTTCAGGTGGAAGATTAGTTGGCAGTTGCAGATATCTATCACTGATCCATTTCGGGTGCTCAGTACCTGCTTGATCTAGTTGCTCATCTGTTGCAAGAGTCACAAAGGTTTGAATCGAAAACGAGTTTTCCTTAGGAATCTCCTCTGAAAGGACGACTCCCACCTGCTCAATCGGTGAGATACGTCCGATAAAAACTTTATTAGCACGGCCCGAATTTGAATCTGTTTCCAGTTCGAATACGATTGTCGCCCAATCAATCTTTTCGTCGCTAGAACTTACAGGTGACAATACAGTTTCGAATGTTTCTTCAGAACCATCTTCATTTATGACTACTCGAGTAAGCACTTGATCTTTACCGGTTGTATCAGCGGTGACCATCACTCGCAGTACCTGACGCACTAATTCAGGTGGAAGAAAATAATCAACTGGCACAAGTTCATTTATTGCTAATCGAATAGAAGAAGCAATCAAATTTATGTCGGGCGGTAATTCCTCTAAATCATTTACTGATCCAGATAACTTAATCGGCCATTCAATAGGATTCAAAACTTGAACTTCAGTTTCACGGTCAACTGAAAATACTGCCCCTGATGGAACTACCGTGCGGGTATCAACAAGTGGGACATAATCTACTGACACACGTTCCCGCTCTAAGTCCGTCATTACTGGTGTCAATGACGTACGAGGGGCTGCATCTTTAACTGTGTTTGGGTCAGTTAGCCAGCCTTGAGGTGTATACGTCTGATACACACGACCTGCATGCGGAATGACATATTTGGACTGAACCCACATCAACGGTTCTTCCGTCAGATTTATTGAACCTCCGAAAGCCATAGTCTGCGAAGGAGTGGAAAATAATTTATTACTTCCTGGACCATCAACTCCTGCAAGCAGTCTATTCGCAGGATCCTGTAACGCATAGAACGGCGCTCGAAGTAAATGCCACGTCTTCTGAATCTCGACTGATCGCGGTTCCCAGACGGGCAAAAAGGCACTTATTAAGACAATAGGAAGAGCAAACAGAAGTCCATCTTGCACTGCTGCCCACGCAAGATTACGGGAGTACCCGATTCCCTGCGCAGTCCATCTCTGAATTCGCCTAACAGTAGTCAAATGGGCAAACAAAGCAATTCCACCGACAAGAAATAGGAAATATGTGTGCTCATGTTGACCATGTCGATAGCTGAGGTTGGTAAGAATCACCAAAGACAACAAGACGGTAGGGAGCCATGGAGAATTAAACCGGAAAGTTAGAGCAGTAACTCCATAACCGACCAACCAAGCTGCCGTCATAAACATTAGAGCAAATGGAACGGTATCCGTGCTGATACCACCACCCTGGGCTGTTTCAATCCACATTGAAAAACGCGAAATACCGTCGTAAGCCCGCTCAAAAACGTTAGTTCCTGAACTTTGTGGAGTCCCACGCCATATGACTACTAGAAAGCCGAATACCACCGCATAAACAGACTTAAGATAAAGATTTATGTTCAATTTTGAGGCTATAAAAGCCGCAACGGTTCCTAGCACTAATGCTGGTATTACAGATGGCAGATCCCCCCACCCAGCAAGCATTACTGACCAGCCCACATTGACCATCATCCACTGGAGAATAGTTAAACTCACCCAATCGTAGATCGGAGCGAACCGTGCAATCGCTGCAAGGATAATTTCAAAACGATTTTTCGAATAAACAGACGAGCTTACAGATGAAGGATCTGGAGTGTGTTCGAAAAAATCAGTAGCGGTACTCATTGATTACCGCCATACGTGTTCTCTGAGGTGATATCAAGATGGTCAGTTTGTCCCGATTGAATCCTGACTGTCGCTTGGCGTAAACCTTCTTGTTGCTCAACAAGAGGCATACTAAGAGCACTAGCGATCGATTCACCTCTGGACAATGGATAGGTTGATACTCCAAGAGTTTTCAAGTGGTCTAAAGCAGCGGCGTTAGATTCACCGTTAAACGATGCTCGATCTATCAACACGGTGCTCACCCTTACTCCTCGTCTAGTCAGCCCGCCTAACGCTTCGATCCAAGGGCCATCCATAGATGCGGTAATTACTACAAGTGATGTGTTCTGCCCTAAATCCCTTTCAAGCTCGCTAAGTGCTTGGAGAATTCCTATATTGCCAACCGGTTTACTAGAAGCGATGTGTCGCATGATCAATTCACGTTGATGAGCAGAACGGTCAGGTAGTGCGACAATTGATTTATTCCCATGGGCAACATATCCAACCGGCAAAAATCCCTGGTTGTATTTATCTATGACTGACGCAGCAACCGTCGCACCCATTTCATCAGTCGAGTCTTCACCATCAAAAACCACTGAATCTCTATGCTGATCAAACAGGACCCACATATTGCTAGACGAACCCTGATCAAATTGTTTAACCATCAAGTCACCAGTACGAGCAGTCGTTAGCCAGTGAATCCTACTCAGCGAGTCACCTGCTTCATATTCTCGAACTGAAGCTACCTCTGTACTCAATATTCGTGCACGTTGACGACGGGAGTTGTCCCCAATGAGGTGTATCGAAGGTGAGGCGAAATCAGGTATGTCTACAATTTTTGGATAAATTAAAACTTTTTCCGTTCCACCAAACTGGACTTCATAAGGAAACATCGCAAAAGGATCGGAGGTTCGAGCGACTAAGGGGCCAACGGTGTACTCTCCTCTGCGCGTAACCACACCACTCATATCAATACGGTCAAACGCCACCATCAACCCAAGGCTCGCGACCTTCTTGAACTGAACACCGGGAAGGTCAGTCTGATCTTCAACCTCTACCCAAGCTTTAGGAGTAGCGCCAGTGTTACGTAAAATCACCGTCTCAGAGATCGTATCGCCGACCTTATATGGCCCATTAAGCCTTTCGACCTCAGCACTCATATTACGGGAACTACTTCGAGCCCATAACAATCCGGATATTAGTAGGATGCCCAGTGCATAGTAAAGTCGCACAGAAAGATCAAATCCTGTCGCCATACCCGTCAGAAATTCAATCACCATCACAACAATGATTCCGTACAGAATAGGATTTTGCCTAAAACGACGACGACCGAAACTTTTACGCCCAGAATCAGAGGCTACAAAGACTGGAGGTGCTTCGCGATTATTGTCTGGTCTAATAGATCGGAGCATATGTTCCGTTTGATCAAAAATTTTTAAACAATCACTAGATAACTATATTTAGTGATTCGTTCATTTCGAATAAATACTAAGCACCTCGAACACTAGCACCTGGAACGGGTATTTGATTTAAAACATCAGCGATCACAGTCTCCTGAGTCACTTCACGCATCCTTGCTGAAGGCGTCAACAAAACTCTATGAGCAAGAACTGAGCTTGTAATTGCTTTAATGTCATCCGGGACAACGTAATCCCGCTCGTGTAATAAGGCGTAAGCCTTTCCACCTTTCATCAAATTAATTGATGCTCTGGGCGAAACTCCGAGAGCAGCCTCAGGATGATTCCTTGTAGCGTTAGCTATATCTACTATGTACTTCTTTACGAGCACATCGATAAATACATCATCTGCTTCGTTTTGAAGTCTAATTATGTCCTCAGGTTTACACACCGGTTCAAGTTCGTCGATAGGATCGGTGTGTTCTCGTCGATCCATAATCGAAACTTCCTGATCTACATCCGGATAACCAAGCGAAATCCGCATAAAAAATCGGTCTAGCTGTGCTTCTGGAAGCGGAAAAGTCCCTTCATACTCGACAGGATTCTGAGTAGCGAGAACCATAAAAGGATTCGGTAACTCACGGGTTGTACCTTCAACCGTTACCTGTTGTTCACCCATCGCTTCAAGTAATGCAGATTGGGTTTTTGGAGTAGCCCGATTAATCTCATCAGCAAGAACAATTTGCGCCATAACGGGACCCGGCCTGAATTCAAAGTTACCTATTTTCTGATTGAAAACAGAAGCACCAGTCACATCACTTGGCAGCAGATCTGGAGTGAACTGCATTCGACGATAGTCACAACCAGTCGATGTCGCGAGAGACCGAACCAACATTGTTTTGCCTACACCGGGGACATCTTCAATTAAGACATGCCCATTGCTAATCAAAGCGACAAGAGCAAGTTCTACGGTTTCGGTTTTACCAACAATAACCTTGCTGACGTTTTCAATCAGCGCGTTGATAAGAGTTTTTGAGTCAGCAGTAAGAGTCACAAAGGTCGTTCCTATCCTCGGCAGACAACCTTATTCAGAACAAAATTTGGCTTTACAACCCTAATATAAGTTGCTGAATTTACCCAAAAAAACAAAGCTTGCCTGCCTGACATGGTGCACGAAAACAACTTTACCGCTCAGAGGTTTATTTCCATTCCCACATATCCCAAGAAGCATTGCCTTCCGCGTCAACCAACCAATCATAAACAACTGCCATACCATTCAAGCTAGAAAGTGAAGGTGCCGATGTCTGAAAGTAAACCATACCCTTAAAACTTGAACCACCATCGTCAGTGAAACGTCCGATACCAGTCGCAGTAAAAGTTGCAACTCCATCTTGGGCCATGACCACACCCGAATTGGGGCATTCTCCGTAAAGAGTACCGTCTGCCCGCATATCGGACGTGTATGTAGCCATGCCTTGTACCTCAGCCCCTACCAAAGTCCCTGCCCCCATAGTTGTCGTTTCAAAACTAGGTAAGCCATCGATTGATGGAAGTACTTTGTTACTAGTTGTGAGTTGCATGGATCCTAATTTTTCACCCAACATTTTGCAGTCCTTTCAAAATAATTTTCCTACTAAACACAGTATGTCATCTGAATTTTTCTTTAGTGGTTTAGAGTAGTTCAAACAGTTCTATTTCTACAAAATCTCTAAAACCTAAACATTATCGAATCCTATCAATATATTTTGGAATCTTAAGGGCCATCTCAGGTCGATGTAGGTCATAAAGGTCCACCGGCTCGTAAGGACGTTCTAACGCTGCTTCTTCGTTGAATTCAACGCCTAAACCTGGGTTATCTGGGATCTCCATCCATCCATCATTCACCTTTATTCCCGTATGACAAACATCAAAACGCCATGACTCAGGTGGAAAATGTTCAAGCGCAAAAAAGTTTGGTACCACTGCAGCAAGTTGTAATGCTGCTGCATGAGAAACTTCACCGTTCGGGTTATGTGGGGTGAAAGCTGCATAATGAGAATCAGCTATCGCAGCAATTTTCATAGCTGAAAGGATTCCGCCAGCGTGAGACATGTCTGGTTGAACTATGTCCGCTCCACCAAGCTTAAGCAGTTGAGTAAATGCAAAAGGTGTAAATAACCGCTCACCCGTCGCTACCGGTATGTTTATCTTGCTCCGCACAAAGGCCATCGCATCAAAATTTTCATGTGGCACGGGTTCCTCAAAAAATCCAATATTAAACTGCTCAACCGCCTTCGCTGCCTTAACCGCATTTGCTGCCGTTTGAAAAATACCGTTGCAATCTATGAACAGATCTATGTCGGGACCAACAGATTCTCTAATACTTCCTACAGCATCAATGCCTTCGTTCAAAATCGCATTTTCTAGCCTGTAAAAATCAATACCATCGCGACCCGACCATGGATTAAATTTCAGTCCCTTGAATCCAATAGAAATCGCAAATTTTGCTGCTTCAGCAAACTCATCAGGGGACATGCCTGCTTTATACCAACCATTGGCGTAAAGCTTGACCTTTTCACGAGTTTTACCCCCAAGTAGCTCATACACAGGTACCCCCAGCGACTTTCCTTTCAAGTCCCAAAGGGCGGTTTCTACACCACTTATTGCGCTGTTCAAGACCTCGCCACCAGCATAGAAAGCGCGCCGGTACATCTCCTGGAAGTGTTTCTCAATAGTTGAAGGATTTTTTCCCGTTATATAACGAGCTAGTTCACCAACTGCAGCCCGTACAGAATCTGCTTTTCCTTCAAGAGTAGCTTCGCCAATGCCGTGGATTCCAGAATCTGTCTCTAATTTAACGATGACCCAGTTGCGCCAACTCCCACCTATAACGAATGTCTTTACTTTTGTAATACGCATGATTTGAGCATCATAGTCCAACAGTCATCACTTAAAGCTGTCAAATCAGTGGAAAAGAAAACAAGATGCTGTTTCAAATCCCAATTTGATCATTACTCTTCAGTGCACTCAAAAGTATCACTAACAAACAAAACAGCGATAACCTTCCGAATTATCGGAACACTACCTGCCCAAAAATCACATTCGAACATTCGAAAGTGATAATACATATTCAAATTTCAATCATTTTAAATTGACGGCTACACATAATCCGCGCATGCAACAGATACTCGAGGGGTCGATACCCGGAATGTTGCTGCGCCTTTCCGCTCCAAACGTTCTAGCTGTTACAACGATGACTGCAGTTACATTCGCTGATATTTATTTCATAGGCAAACTTGGAACAACTGCATTAGCAAGTCTGGCAATTGTGTTCCCATTTCA
>MDTE01087456.1_pt1 | contig 12293 bp, 14 predicted proteins | sample 811231 | NCBI WGS metagenome assembly MDTE01 (sample SAMN05326651, study PRJNA326480) | marine metagenome | isolation source: seawater | place: Indian Ocean: Red Sea | collected 2010
CGCAACATTTTAGAAATAAAAAAACTTACGAACTTTGAATAAAATAATAGCAATTGCAAACCAAAAAGGGGGAGTAGGCAAAACAACTACAGCAGTAAATTTGGCTGCAAGCCTATCAAAAACCAACAGAAAGGTGTTGTTAGTTGACATGGACCCACAAGGCAATGCAACATCAGCTTCTGGAGCAAACAAAACAAACACATCGTTATACAATTATTACAACGAAGACCGTTTAATAGAAAACTATATCTATGATAGTGTTGATGGTTACAAAATCCTTCCTGGCGGAGACGAGCTCATTGCTCTTGAGGTGCTTATTCGAAACGACAACAAACAGGGCTTTTTTAAAGAAAGTCTCCAGTCTCTCCAAGAAAGCTTTGATTATACAATTCTAGATACTCCACCAACATTAAATCAGCTCACAATAGAGGCTTTATTTGCCGCTTCAGGCACCCTAATACCGCTGCAGTGTGAGTACTATTCTCTCGAAGGTGTCACAGGACTTATTAATACCATAAAGACTCTTTCTGATAAAAACATGACCTCAAACCGGGTTTTGGGTATAGTTAGAACTATGGTTGATATGCGAAACAATTTGGCAAAAGAGGTTTCTGATGAACTAGTAACCCATTTCAAAGACCTTGTATTCAACACCCTTATTCCAAGAAACGTAAAGCTTGCCGAAGCCCCTAGCCACGGCATGTCTGGCATTAATTATATGCCAGATTCATACGGAGCGAAGGCTTATTTAGCTCTTGCTGGAGAACTTATAAGGAGGGTTGAACTTGTCTGAAAACAACAAAACATTAAATAAAGGATTAGATGCTTTGTTGGGCAACGTATCATCAAACCAACGCACCGTTAAAGAAATAGAGCTAAATAAAATTAAACCTGGAAGGTTTCAACCAAGAACAAATTTTGATAAAAATAAACTATACGAATTAACAGAATCCATAAAAAAACAAGGGGTTTTGTCTCCTATTTTGGTTAGAGAGCTTGGGTTAAATGAATATGAAGTAATAGCAGGGGAAAGAAGATTGAGGGCGTCGAAAGAAGCCGGCCTTCAAACTATGCCATGTCTGGTTGATCAAAAACAAGACCAAGATGCTTTAATTTCTGCTTTAGTCGAAAATTTACAAAGAGAAGACCTTAACCCGGTTGAAGAGGCCAAGGGCTTAGATAGGTTAAAAAGAGAATTTGGCTTAACCCAAGAAGATGTTGCTGAAGCTACCGGTAAAGCAAGAAGCACAATAGCTAACTCACTAAGAATATTGGGGCTACCAAAATTTGTATTAGACCTTTTGTCGGACGGAAAAATAGAAAGAGGTCACGCAAAACTCTTAGCCTCAATGGACCCTAAAGAGGCAACAAATGCAGCCAACAAAATTATTAAAGACGGATTAACGGTTAAAGATTTAAATAACCTGTCTCATAATAAAAAAGTTAAAACTTTACCCAAAAATCAAACAAAAGACACAGACGTGCTTAACGTTGAGAGAGAAATGTCAGAAGTATTTGGCCATAAAATTGAAATTGAAACTAAAAACAAAAAATCAGGAAAAGTAACTATTTCTTATAGCTCACTAGACGAGTTGGATACAATAATTTCAAAGATAAAAAATAAATAACAAACACCTTGTTTATAGAATGATATATTTTTATAATTCCCATCATTAGAACAAAACAATTAACCCTACATTCTCTAGCTTGAAAAAAGATAGCTCAAAATTTAAACTCGCGGTTATATGCGCCAACATATTAATAGTTGTTGCTGGCGCCTTAATTAATCCATATTTTATCTTGATAGCCTTGTGTTACATGGGGGCAATGTTTTCTGTGTATTATTTTGGATCAAAAATTAAGGACATGGCTTTAAATGTTGGTTATGTTTGGCTTTCTAAGTGGGCTCTATTCTCGATATTTTTAATAATCACAGGAATATATGTACCAGAAATATTTTTATATGCTTTAGCTTTGTTTGTTATATTCAACGTTTCAGTAAATCCAGCAATTTTTACTCTCAATAAGAAGGCTTCACAATAATGGCATCAGAGCTAACAACAGAGTCATATATAACCCATCATTTAACAAACTTAACCTGTGGTAAGACGACAGAGGGATGGACGTGTAATCCATACAAAGTTGATCAAATGGGTTTTTGGGCTTTTCATGTAGACTCTTTGCTATGGTCTATAGGCTTAGGGGCTCTATTTATATTTATTTTTAAGAGATCAATTTCAAAGAACAAAGATGCAAGCGTGGCCCCGTCAGGAATGCAGAATTTTATAGAAATGAGTATTGAGTTTGTTGAAGATAATGTTCAATCTTTATTTGGATTAACAAAAAATAAATTGATTGCTCCGCTGGCCTTAACGGTTTTTGTCTGGATATTGTTAATGAATCTTATGGATTTAGTTCCTGTCGACTTTTTGCCTGTTTTAGCTGGACATATAGCGTATGAATTATTTGGTAACAATCCCAATGCAGTTAATGCAGAAGGAATCCTAGAACCACACACAGGATTATTTGCTGCTGTAGAGTGGATCAAAGAACCAGAGTCTCTTTATTTTAAAGTTGTTCCCACCACAGACCCAAATATAACACTTGGAATGGCGTTTGCAGTTTTTATATTAACAATTTATTACAGCATAATAATTAAAGGTCCGAAAGCATTTTTGGCTGAGCTCACTCTTCACCCGTTTGGAAAGTGGTTGATCCCAGTAAATTTTATTCTAGAAATGGTCAATTTTATCGCTAAGCCAATTTCATTGGGCCTAAGACTCTTTGGAAATTTATATGCCGGTGAGATGATTTTTATCTTGATTGCATTAATGTTATTTTTTAGTAGCATACCCATAGGCGTAATGGGTTTTGGCTTACATTTGGTTTGGGCGCTTTTCCACATATTAATTGTGGCATTGCAGGCATTTATTTTTATGGCGTTAACAATTGCATATTTAGCAATGGCGCATGAAACAGAGGAACATTAATCCTCAACTTATAGGAGAAAAAAATGGAAGGTATAAATATTTTAGCAGCCGGGATAACTATGGGTCTTTCAGCAATTGGAGCTGGAGTCGGTGTAGGTGTCTTGGGTAGTAAATTTATTGAAGGAATAGCAAGGCAGCCAGAATTGGCACCATTTCTACAAGGCAGATTTTTTTTAATGATGGGTTTAACCGATGCGGTTCCCATGATCGGAGTCGGCCTTGGTATGTATATGTTGTTTGCTGCTTAAAGCTAGAAAATAAGATATGGATATAAACGCAACCCTAATTGCTCAAGCAGTTGTAATGATTGTATTCGTAGCAATATGCTGGAGGTACATTTACCCACCAATTCTTGCGATTATGCATGAAAGAGAGAAAAAAATATCTGACGGTTTAGAGGCAGCAAAAAAAGCAGATGACTCATTAGAGGAAGCCAAGCTGGCTTTTGATAAAGAGTTAAATACAGCAAAAGCAGAAGCTGCCGAGATAGTTGATAAAGCTAACGTTAGAGCCTCTAAGATAGTTAGTGATGCATCTATAAAAGCTGAAACAGAAGCAGAAAAAATAATGACTGCAGCATCCATAGCCGTTGAAAATGAAACCAACAAAGCAAAAGAAGAATTAAGACAGCAAATGTCAGAAATTATTATTGATACAACACAGAAAATACTGGGCGAAGAGATTTCTAAAGAAAAACACGAAGAGATTCTTAAGAAGGCTGCGGAGGAGCTATAAACAATGATAGAGTTAACGCCGCTAGCAAGACCATACGCAAAAGCATTGTTTGCTTCTGCGCATGAATCCAACAAATTGGATCAAATAGCAAAAGAGCTAAAAGCTATGGCAGCGGCATCAAAGACAAAGGAAGTAATTAATACTATCGACAATCCATCTCTTTCGAGACAAGAAGTGGTAGAAATTCTTACAAATCTATTTAAAGAAACTGTTTCCAGCGCACCTTTAAAACTTATAGAAATATTGGCAGATAATAAGCGATTGAATTTAATTGAACCTATATATTTTATATATCAAGATTTGTTAGAAAAACATAATGACCAGAATTCAATTGAAGTATTTGTTGCTGTCGATCCTGGCCCGGATGCAAAAGAAAACATAGAAAGAAAACTTAGATCTACTTATGGCGAAGATGCCAAAATAAATTTTTCAAAAGACCCAAAAATAATGGGCGGCCTATCAATTAAGATGGGCGACGAAACACTTGATCTTTCAATTAAAGGAAAGGTCAATAAACTTGTAAACCAACTAAATTTTTAAGGTGAAAAAATGAGTCAATTAAATCCATCAGAAATTTCCAGCGTTTTAAAAGAAAAAATAGCTGGCCTTGATCTTTCTGCAGAAAGAAAAAATGAAGGTATTGTTGTCAGCGTCTCGGACGGTATTGTAAGAATACATGGCATGGGAGATGTTATGTATGGTGAGGTTATAGAGTTTGAAAATGGAACAAAAGGTATGGCTCTTAACCTTGAACAGGATTCAGTTGGAGCTGTTGTTCTTGGAGATTACCTTGAGATCATTGAGGGACAAAAAGCAGTTTGTACTGGCAAAGTTTTGGAAGTTCCTGTTGGGGAGGCTTTGTTGGGAAGAGTGGTGAATACGTTAGGCGCCCCAATTGATGGAAAAGGAGAAATAAAAGCAGAACATAGCTCACCAGTTGAGGTTGTAGCACCCGGTGTTATTGCTCGTCAAAGTGTGGACCAACCAGTTCAAATTGGGCTCAAAGCTGTTGATGCGATGGTTCCAATCGGAAGAGGCCAAAGAGAGTTAATTATTGGAGATAGGCAGACAGGAAAAACAGCTGTTGCCATTGATGCAATAATTAATCAAAAAGGCACAGGAATTAAATGTATTTATGTTGCGATTGGTCAGAAACAATCAACCGTTGCAAACGTTGTAAGAAAGCTTGAAGAGCATGGTGCGATGGAACACACGATTGTAGTTTCAGCAACAGCTGCAGATCCTGCCCCAATGCAATACCTTTCAGCATACTCAGGTTGCACAATGGGAGAGTATTTTAGAGACAAGGGCGAAGATGCTTTAATTGTTTATGATGATCTTTCTAAACAAGCAGTCGCATATAGACAAGTATCTCTTCTTTTGAAAAGGCCTCCAGGGAGAGAAGCATACCCTGGTGATGTTTTCTATCTTCATTCAAGATTGTTGGAAAGAGCGGCAAGGGTTAGTGCCGAGTATGTAGAGCAAGTCACCGATGGAAAAGTAAAAGGAAAAACAGGATCTTTAACTGCGCTTCCAATTATTGAAACTCTAGCTGGCGACGTTTCTGCATTTGTGCCAACAAACGTTATTTCAATCACCGATGGACAAATATACCTAGAAACCGAATTATTTAATTCAGGAATTAGACCAGCAATTAATCCAGGGCTATCAGTTTCAAGGGTTGGGGGCTCTGCTCAAACTAAGATAATGAAAAAGTTAGCAGGGGGAGTAAGAACAGCATTAGCTCAGTATCGTGAACTAGCTGCTTTCTCACAATTTGCATCGGATTTAGATGAGGCCACAAAACAACAGCTTGCAAACGGAAGAGCATTTACCGAATTACTCAAACAAAAACAATATGCTCCAATGAGTGTTGCTCAACAAGCCTTAAGTTTATTTGCCGCTGACAGAGGTTATATGGCCGACGTTGAAGTTGAAAAAATCTTAGACTTTGAAGAAGCTCTTCATAACTATTTAACTTCTGAGAAAGGTGATTTAGAAAAACAGATAAATTCAACAGGAGACTGGAATGACGACACAGAAAGTCAATTCAAAGATCTTGTGGAAGATTTTAAAAAAACACAAACTTTTTAAATATAAATAATGGCTAATACGAAAGAAGTAAGAAAACAGATTGCGAGCATTAAGAGCACGCAAAAAATTACTTCTGCCATGGAGATGGTTGCTGCAAGCAAAATGAAAAAAACTCAAGATACTATGTCTGAGGGTAGACCGTATTCCTTGAAAATTAAGGATGTTATTTCGCATATAGCTTTAGCCAGTTCAGAATACCCGCATCCTTTTTATGAAGAAAGAAAAGCTAAAAAAGCTTGTTTTGTTGTTGTTTCGTCGGACAAAGGCCTTTGTGGAGGCCTGAATATTAATTTATTTAAGCAGGTCATTGCAAAGTCTGCTGAATTAAACGGCCAAGAGATTGAGTCATGTTTTGCATTAATAGGCACAAAAGCAGCAGGTTTTTTTAAAAGCGTTGGTGGAGAAGTTATTGCAGTTGCTGAAAAACTTGGAGACAAGCCTAACCCAGACGATTTAATTGGTCTTACTAAGGTGGTTCTTGATATGCACAAAAACGGTGATATTGATCAAGTATATTTATGCTCAAATATTTTCGTAAATACAATGACTCAACAACCAAATGTTGAACAGCTAATCCCGCTTGCCTCAGAAGAGCAAGATAATCCAACTCCGTCACAATGGGATTATATTTATGAACCTGAAGCCAAAGAACTTTTAGATGGACTGCTAACTAGATATATAGAATCATTAGTTTATCAAGCAGTTGTGGAGAACAGTGCATGCGAACAGGCAGCAAAAATGATCGCAATGAAAAATGCTACCGACAACGCGGGCGACTTAATTAAAGAATTAGAACTTTTATACAATAACGTAAGACAAGCAGCTATCACTCAAGAGCTCTCGGAGATAGTTGGCGGCGCAGCCGCAGTTTAAGGAGAAAAATATGAGCAATGGAATAGTTACACAGATTATTGGAGCGGTTATTGATGTCGAGTTTGACAAAGATAATATCCCAAAAGTATATGAGGCGTTATTGGTTGACGAAAGCGGTACAACCCTTGAAGTACAACAGCAACTTGGTGATGGGGTTGTTAGAACTATTGCTATGGGAGCAACCGAAGGATTAAAAAGAGGGTTAACAGCAACAAGAACCAATGCCCCTATTTCAGTTCCTGTTGGACCAGAGACTTTAGGAAGAATTGTTGATGTTTTAGGTAATCCAATTGATGAGAAAGGCCCAATTGGCGAGAAACAAAAAATGCCAATTCATAGAAAACCTCCTTCATATACAGATCAATCAGCATCAAATGAAGTTCTTGAAACCGGCATTAAAGTTATTGACTTGATGTGTCCTTTTGCAAAGGGAGGAAAAATTGGATTATTTGGAGGAGCCGGTGTTGGAAAAACCGTTAACATGATGGAGTTAATTAACAATATTGCTTTGCAGCATTCTGGTCTTTCAGTATTTGCAGGAGTTGGGGAAAGAACAAGAGAAGGAAATGATTTTTATTATGAAATGCAGGAATCAGGAGTTGTTAATATTGATAAATTGAGTGAGTCAAAAGTTGCTATGGTTTATGGGCAAATGAATGAGCCTCCAGGAAACAGGCTGAGAGTTGCATTGACCGGACTGACCATGGCAGAGAGTTTCAGAGACGAAGGAAAAGATGTTCTTCTGTTTATCGATAATATTTATCGTTATACCTTAGCGGGAGTTGAGGTATCTGCTTTGCTTGGAAGAATGCCATCAGCAGTTGGATATCAACCAACATTAGCCGAAGAAATGGGCGCGCTTCAGGAAAGGATAACATCAACAAAAACAGGCTCGATAACATCTATTCAAGCAGTATATGTTCCGGCCGATGATTTAACCGACCCATCTCCAGCAACTACTTTTGCTCACTTAGATGCAACTGTTGTTCTTTCGAGACAAATTTCCGAACTAGGTATTTATCCTGCTGTAGACCCTTTAGATTCAACCAGCAGACAGTTAGACCCTTTTGTGGTTGGCGATGAACATTACAATGTTGCACAAGGCGTCCAAAAAATTCTTCAAAGATACAATGAGTTAAAGGATATTATTGCTATCTTGGGCATGGATGAGCTTTCTGAAGAAGACAAGGGTCTTGTTGCGCGAGCAAGAAAAGCTCAAAGGTTTTTATCACAACCATTTTTTGTTGCTGAAATATTTACTGGCACACCTGGCAAATACGTGTCATTAGAGGACACTATTAAAGCTTTCAAAGGTATTTTAGATGGCGATTATGATCATCTTCCTGAGCAGGCTTTTTATATGGTTGGAACTATTGAAGAGGCAGTAGAAAAAGCTAAAACTTTAGAAAAATGAGCACTATCAAAATCAATATAGTTTCATCAAGCGAAGAAATTTATTCTGGCGAAGCTACAATGGTTTATGCAACTGGAAGCCTAGGAGAACTTGGGATAGCGCCAGGTCATACACCACTTTTAACAGGCTTAGCACCTGGACCAGTTAGAGTACAGAATGGATCGGAAGAAGAGGCTTTCTTTTGCTCTGGTGGATTTTTAGAAATCCAACCCGATTTAGTCACTGTTTTATCCGATACCGCTGAGAGAGCAGAAAGCCTTGATGAGTCTGAAGCAATAAAAGCAAAAGAAGCTGCAGAACAGAAATTGGCAAATAAAGAAGCTACTATCGATTATGCAAAAGCTGCCTCGCAATTAGCTGAAGCTGTTGCTCGTCTAAAAACTATTCAAAAACTTCGCAAAAAACAGTAAGGTATCTATTTAGCCTTTAAATTGTGGAAATTCATACTGTAATACTGGCTGCAGGCGAAGGCACCAGAATGCTTTCATCTAAAGCTAAAGCTCTCCAAATTCTTGGTGGCTCCACTATGTTAAACCGCATATATAAAAAGATTGCAAATATCTCAAATAAAACTTCGATAGTTGTTGGCCACCAAAAGGAATCCGTCATAAATGAAGTTAAAGATCTCGAAGGTAAGATTTTTCTTTGCGAACAAAAAAAACCTATTGGTACTGCTGATGCGGTTAAAGTAACTTTAGATACAATTTCTGATGAAGCAAAAGTAATAGTTTTATATGGAGACGTCCCATTGATAAAGCTTGCTTCAATTAAAGACCTGATTGCTAAAACTCAAGACAGTCTTACCATAATGACAACTCTGATCGATGATCCAACAGGATATGGTAGGGTTAAAAAAGATGAAAATGATTTCGCTACCTCAATAATTGAAGAAAAAGATGCTTGCGATCAAGATAAAAAAATCAATGAAATATTTACCGGCATCTTGTGCGCCAATAAATCGTTATTAAAAGAAGCAATCTCCGAAGTTAATAATGAAAATGCATCCAAGGAATACTATTTAACAGATATTGTTTCTATAATTAGCAAAAAAGGGTTTAAAATTAAAACATGTGTTGTTCCATACAAAGAAGTTATGGGGGCAAACACGAAAACAGAGTTAGCGCAGCTAGAAAGTATACATAGAGAGATGAGAGTAGAGGAGTTATTAGAAAAAGGGGTTACAGTTGTAGACCCCAAAAGGACCGATATCAGGGGAACAGTCTTTGTGGGTAAAGACTGTTATATTGATGTAAATGTCATTTTAGAAGGAGATGTTGTTCTGGGCGATAATGTTTCAATTGGAGCTAATACTATAATAAAAAATGTTGAGATTGGCAGTGGATCAAAAATAGAGGCATTTTCGCATTTGGTTGGATCTAAGGTTGGAAATGATTGCATTATTGGGCCATATGCAAGACTTCGCGAAGGAAGTTTTATTGATGATCAAGCAAAAATTGGAAACTTTGTAGAAACCAAAAAAACGAAAGTTGGGAAAGGCTCTAAATCCAATCACTTTGCTTATTTAGGAGATGCTGAAGTGGGCGAAAATTCTAATATTGGAGCCGGAACAATTACTTGCAACTATGATGGCAAGAATAAAAACAAAACAAGAATAGGAGATAATAGTTTTGTAGGAACAAATTCATCTCTTGTGGCTCCGGTGACTATTGGATCGAATGCATATGTCGCAGCCGGATCGGTCATCACTAAAGACATTCCAGATAACGCCCTGGGTGTGGGAAGATCAAAACAAGATAACATTAAAGATTGGTCTAAGAAGCGAGATTAGGTATGTGTGGAATTATAGCGGCGGCTTCAAACAGAAACGTTGGTAAGCTACTTGTTCAAGGCCTGCATAAAATGGAGTATCGAGGATATGACTCCGCTGGTATAGCGCTTCATCAAAATGACCAAATAGTTCATTTAAGAACACTGGGCAAAGTTCGTTTGCTTGAAGATAAAATGATAGCGGAAAAGCCAAAAAGCAAACTCGGGATTGCTCACACTAGATGGGCTACTCATGGAGAGCCTTCAGAAGAAAATGCGCACCCGCATAAGTCCAATGAAAGAATATACATTGTACATAACGGAATAATAGAGAATTATTTGGATTTAAAAGAGTTTTTAAAAAACGAAGGATACACTTTTAGCTCTCAAACCGACTCTGAACTAATAGCGCACATGTTGGAATATTTTCTTGCTCAGGGCAACAATATGATTGAGTCGATGTACCTTACTAAAGAAAAACTGGAAGGAGCATATGCAATTGCAGCAATTGACCGAGAAGACAATGAAAAGATTATAATTGCAAGAAGCAAATCACCACTTTTAATTGGTCTTGGAGAAGATGAACATTTAGCAGCCTCAGATCCTTTGGCTATAGCGCAACTTACAAATGATTTTGTGTTTTTAGAAGATGGCGATGTTGCAGAAATCACGGCAAGCGGGTATTCAATTTTCGATCAAAAACAACAAAAAATTGAACGAGAGGTTACACATATTGATATATCTTCACAAGCAACATCTAAAGGTGAATATAAGCACTTTATGGAGAAAGAAATTTTTGAGCAGCCCGAAGCTGTTTTAAATACTATTGACGGAAGAGTAAGTGGAGATGATGTTCTCGATAATATATTTGGATTAGGCTCATCAGAAATATTTGCAAAAGTAAAAAGGATCCAAATTGTTGCATGCGGAACAAGCCTGCACGCTGGAAGAGTAGCAGCAAATTGGTTTTCAGCAATTTCTGAACTGCCAGCTCAAATCGATTATGCTTCGGAGTATCGATATAGAAATCCTCATGTAGACAAAGACTCATTGTTGGTAACCATATCCCAGTCTGGAGAAACTGCTGATACTTTAGCTGCTTTACGCTATGCAAAAGAAAAAAACTATCTTTCCACTTTAGCCATATGCAATGTTCCGACCAGCTCTCTTGCCAGAGAATCAGATTACCGTATTTTCACTAATGCTGGACCAGAAATAGGTGTTGCATCAACAAAAGCTTTTACAACACAGTTGGCTGCACTTATGTTGTTAGCTTTGTCATTGGCTAAAAGCAGAGAGAAGAATCCCAAATTAAGAACAAGAGTCGTTACTGCAATGAGATCGCTTCCCGATATTGTTCAAGAAACTTTAAAATTAAAAAATCAGATTCTTGAAATAGCTCCTGAAATTGCCAATAAAGACAATGCTTTGTTTTTAGGAAGGGGCATTTTTTATCCTATAGCGAAAGAGGGCGCCTTAAAGTTAAAAGAGATTTCTTATATTCATGCTGAGGCATACCCGGCAGGAGAATTAAAACATGGCCCGTTAGCTTTAATTGATGAAGATATGCCAGTTATTGCTTTAGCTCCTGAAAGTGACATCGCAGAAAAACTTGTTTCTAATTTAGAGGAAGTTAAAGCCAGAGGCGGAACTTTGTATGTATTTTCAGATCCCTCTATTTCTATGGATATTAAATCTGGCAGATTGATAAATATGCCCAAGTGCGATTTTTTACTTACCCCAATAATATACACTATTCCTTTGCAACTCTTGTCTTATGAAGTAGCGTTATTGCGCGGTACTGACATAGATCAGCCAAGAAATTTAGCTAAGTCAGTCACTGTTGAATGAAATGGCAGAATATTTGCCGTTTTTAATTTTCTTAATTCTTCAGATAATCTTAATTTATTTTTTTCAAAAAAATTTAAAAGAAAATTTTTTTCTTCTAAAAGTTAATATAGTTTGGAGAATTTTCAATAGACAAAAATTTAGAAAATATAAAGATAATCTTGATAAAGAATTTAATGCGGCTGTGCAAAAATTAGTCTTGGAAAGATTAAAGGAAGAACAAACATTTAAAACTAAAACAGATAAAAAAAACCTCTTACTTCCTTCATTAAAAGCCACCCTGAAATAGATATTAATTTTACATTTAGCTTTGTTTCTTTTTTTGTAGCTTTTGGGGCTATACTTCTTCAAGCCGAAGTTGGGATCAACATATTTTCTACAGTTTTTGGGGGTACAGCTGCATTATTTTTTTTATATTCAACCCCAGTAGCAATAATTCAATTTATTGGAATACTTCATAAATGGCGATCTCAAGTTTAAAGCAAAATTTTGGGTGGGTTAAGAACACTCAGTTACTGTCGAGTAGTTTTGAACAGTTATTTAAAAACTTTAATATACAAAACAAAACTCTC
>MDTE01114152.1_pt1 | contig 12293 bp, 10 predicted proteins | sample 811231 | NCBI WGS metagenome assembly MDTE01 (sample SAMN05326651, study PRJNA326480) | marine metagenome | isolation source: seawater | place: Indian Ocean: Red Sea | collected 2010
ACAAATTATTAGTTGGCCAATGGATGGCGGTGCTTTCATCACCTTGCCTCAGGTTTTGACCGAAGATCCAGAAAAGGGAGGTTTATTTAATACAAATCTAGGTATGTATCGGGTACAGCTGTCGGGTAATGACTACCGATACAATGAAGAAGTTGGGCTTCACTACCAGATTCATAGAGGTATTGGTATACATCACGCCAAAGCCATCAAGAAAAAGCAACCTCTGAAAGTATGTATTTTTGTTGGTGGCCCCCCTGCCCACACTTTGGCTGCCGTAATGCCCTTACCAGAAGGCTTATCTGAAATTGTCTTTGCTGGTATGATGGCTGATCGTAATGTACGTTATACTCGTTGGAACGAGTACCCGATTTTAGCTGACGCTGACTTCTGTCTGGTTGGAACGATTGATCCCCAAAAAACCAAACCAGAAGGCCCCTTTGGAGATCATCTGGGTTATTATAGCCTAACTCACGAATTTCCTTATATGAAGGTCGAAAAGGTTTTCCATCGGCCAAATGCTATTTGGCCGTTTACCGTCGTTGGTCGTCCACCACAAGAAGACAGCACTTTTGGTCATTTAATACACGAAATTACCAAACCTATGGTACCAGTTGAAATACCCGGTGTAAAAGAACTAAACGCTGTTGATGAAGCAGGGGTACATCCATTGCTACTCGCCATTGGTAGTGAGCGGTATGTGCCTTATCAACAACGATTACCAATGGAACTATTGACCCAAGCTAACGCAATTTTAGGATTCAATCAATGTAGCCTAGCTAAGTATTTGTTTATCGTAGCCCAAGAAGATAATTCTGACCTGTCAACGCAATGTACCCAATCTTTTTTTGTTCATTTATTAGAGCGAGTTGATTTGAGTCGAGATCTTCACTTTCAAACCCAAACGACTATAGATACCTTAGATTACTCTACCCCTGAGCTAAATCTCGGCTCTAAGGTCGTGATTGCTGCGGCCGGCTCAAAAATTAGGGACTTAGCAACTGAAATCCCACAACAGTTAGCTTCACCTTTTAATCATTCAAAGATCGTTATACCTGGCATATGTGCTGTGGGAGCACCAAGATTTACTGAAAATTATGAAATAGCAAAAGGTCAAGTTGAGAGTCTATGTTCTGCTATTGAACCACGTCGATGGTCTAGTCTTCCATTAGTCGTACTTGTAGATGATATAGAATTTTGTGTAGATGATTGGTCAAATTTTCTGTGGCTGACATTCACACGTTCTAATCCTGCTACCGATATTTATGGCGCCAGTTCATTCATAATAGATAAGCACTGGGGAACGAAAGGGCCATTAGTGATTGATGCTCGTTTCAAGCCCCACAATGCACCTCCACTTATAGAATCAAAATCAGTTAACCAAAGAGTTGATCAAATAGTGGAGAATCATCCAGAACTTAACCAAATATTCAATTAGAAAAAATTAAGAGTATCATAGAGTGATGAATATTACTATTATTAGTTGTTCGCTTCATCCGCAAAGTCGGTCTTATGTGCTAGCTAAAGAATTAAGTGAAAAACTATCCCATTTGGGAGCAGAAGCACCTTTGGTTGATCTACGGAAACACCCAGCCCCACTATGCGGCACAAGCGGTGCATCTGAAAATCCACATGTGCAGTTTCTGCAAGAAAGTATCGAACAAGCTCGGTCAATTATCTTAACTGTACCAATTTATAACTACGACATTAACTCTGCTGCCAAGAATATGATCGAATTAACTGGCCGCAGGTGGAGTCAAAAAGTTGTTGGGTTCGCCTGTGCTGCAGGTGGTCATTCTAGTTATATGTCGGTAATGAGTATTGCTAATAGTCTGATGCTTGATTTTCGTTGCTTAATTAATCCTCGATTTGTTTACGCTACTGGGGATGATTTTGGTAATGACCGGACGCCACAAATGTTTGTACAGTCAGAGAAGATCAACGAAAGATTAGATGAACTAGCAAAATCAACTTTTACGTTAACCGCGGCCTTGCCATCACCTTGGGAAAACACCTAAAAATTAGTCTTGCTTGAGCAAAATGAAAAAACATGACATTAATCAATTTCCACGAAAACCCTTGCAAACTACCGTTATTGGTAGCTACCCATTGCCAGGATGGTTAGAGTTTTCAGCACAAAACCTAGATCAGTTTGGCTCAGAAGATTTAGCTGAATTGCAAAGTGATGCGGTTACAACCGTAGTTCAAGATCAATTGAGAGCCGGTTTAGATATGATCACAGATGGTGAGCAGAGTCGACTAGATTTTAATCTCTCATTTTATGGTTTTCTACAAGGCATTAAAATGGAGTCGACTACATCCCGCCTTTTTGGACCTCCTGCTCACGACCAAAGAGGTAAACATCAAATTGTCGGTCAGCTATCAGCACCCAAAGGTCTTGGAACCTTATCTGATTTCAAAAAACTGAAACAGTCAGTTGCACATCTAGATACTCCACCCATTCTTAAGGCCTCCGTACCAGGTCCATATACGCTGAGTGGTCGATTATTACCAAACTCAGACTATATCGATCGGTACGCCATCACTGAAGCACTCATACCTATTGTCCAACAAGAGATAGTAAATTTAGTGAATGCCGGCTGTCAAGAACTTACCGTTGACGAGCCATCTATGAGTTGTTACGCACACCGAGAGGATCCAATTCGGTTGGTTGATATTTTCAACCGAACAGTAGCACCTGTTTCTGGGAAGGTTAGACTCTCGATTCATCTTTGTTTTGGAAACTATAAGGGAAGGGCTGTTGGGTTGCGCCAATATAAGCCAATGTTCCCTCATTTTCTAGAAATGGATGTAAATGAAATACACTTGGAAATGGCTAGCCGTGAATTTTCTGAGCTGGATATTATTAGTTCAATAGCCAAGGTAAAAGATGTAGCTGTCGGTATTATCGATGTAAAAAGCTACTATATAGAAACCGTATCAGACATTGCTGACCGAGTACGTAGATGCTTGGCTTATGCACCAGCGGAAAAATTGTCTTTTGCTCCTGATTGTGGATTAAGCCAAACAGCACGTTGGGCTGCGAGGAAAAAGTTAACTAATATGGTAGCTGGTGTAGATGTTGTCAGACGCGAACTCGGATTATGTTAATTCAGGACACAGGAAAAGATAAATATGAAAGTAGGTATCGTCGGTTTACCTTTCGTAGGGAAGACTACCATTTTTAATGCTTTGACCCGATCGGATGCAGAAACCGGTAATTACGCTGCTAGCCAATCCTCGAACGTAAATTCCGTACAAGTACCAGATCCTCGTTTGACAAAGTTAGCAGAACTTTTTAAGCCTAAAAAAGTAACACCAACTACCATTGACTATATTGACGTGGCGGGGCTTTCTAAGGGCGACTCTGAAAGAATCGGGTTCGAAGCCAGTTTTCTCGCGGACCTAAGAGAAGTTGATGCTCTAGCTCAAGTTGTGCGTGTATTTGCGGACGAGTCTGTGCCACACATCGACGGTTCAATCGATCCAATTAGAGATATCGAAACAATCGAGTTAGAATTTGCTGTTGCAGATTTACAGATTATTGAAAAACGAATTGAACGGATAGAAAGAGACTTAAGGGTTCAAAACAACGCCGATCTGCAAAATCAACTTGAGGTGCTACGTAGGTGCGAAGAATCCTTACAAGGTGGTACAGCTATTCGGGAGTTAAATTTCTCTGAGGTTGAGGAAAAAATGATCCGTGGTTATCAGTTTTTGTCTCAAAAGCCATTACTGATCATTCTAAATATCGCAGAGGATGAAATCGAACGAGTAGAAAAAATTGAAGGTGTTTTTTCATCTTATGCTGAAAGGTCGGAAACCGAAATTTTTGCATTGTCAGCTCGACTTGAGATGGAAATTGCTCAACTGGAATCAGATGAGGCTATTATATTTCAGGAAGAAATGGGGCTACCTGAACCAGCTCTTAGTCGATTCATTCAAGTTTCTTACCGATTGTTAGGCCTAATTACATTTTTGACCGCTGGTGGACCAAATGAAGTTAGAGCATGGACTTTGCCAAAAGGATCAACAGCAATAGAAGCTGCTGGTGCTATTCATAGCGACCTAGCACGTGGATTCATTCGGGCTGAAACTATATTTTGGAAAGACCTAGTTCAGTTGGGTGGTTTCAGCGAAGCCAAATCAACTGGGAAACTTCGTTTGGAAGGTAAGGAATACGTGGTACAAGATGGTGATGTTCTAACAATTCGATTTAACGTTTAGACTCTAGGGTTTACTAAAATTAGTCTAGATTAGAAGTTTCACGGTTCTTTGACAGCTGTTTTGTTTTTAGCAACTAAAATATACAATTCTTGCCCTTGATTAAAAACTTCTAGCACCTGTACTTGGTCAATAATCTGATGGTTAAAATAATTACGCAATTTATTTTTGGCATTCAATATTGCTAATTTTTTATTATTAGCGGTTCCGACTGCATAGACGATATTCTCTTTTTCCCAAACCGTTTTGTACAACCAATCTGGTGGTCTAACTTTCTGGCCTGCGTCAGTTTTTGATAAAATAAAGTTCACTCGTTCCTCTAAAGCTTGCGTTCTTTTTTCTATTTGGGTGATATTTTGATCTAAGGTCGTTAGTAATCGCGATTGATTTTTGAGGTCCGTTAGCTGCTTTTGTATTAATTGAAGTTGAATTTCTAGGCCTGTTGTTACTTGATCAGGTTGTATTTCAAGGTCCTTCGACTCTTTTTTATTGTACTCGTTTCGTGCATTCACCCAGGTTTCAATAGCAGTTATTCTCTGATTTAGTTGATCAGTTCCTGAGACAGTAATTGGTGAGTTAGGAGTTGGTTTCGCTTGGCATCCTACTGAGGACAGCATTAGAATTAGTAATGCTGGTACCATAATAATGAAAAACAATACAATTCTAAATTTTAATGATAGTGAAAACATGAATACATTTTTCGAGTCTTTATCCATACCCACAGAGGAACATTTACAGGATTTGGTTAATTCTCTCAACAAAAATGACGAGCCGACTATTCGTTGGGTTAAAAGAGCTAGTGGAGATCATACCATAAAGCTAAAAAAGGTAGGAATCTTTTCCGCATCTTTCAACCCTCTAACAATTGCGCACGAACAAATGATGAAGTTAGCACATAAAAAATTCCAGCTAGACGAAATCATTCTCCTATTAGCTAGGAATAATGTTGACAAAAGTGTTTTTGGTTTCTCTTTGTCTGAACGATTAAGGATGATGGCTGCGTATGTCGACCCTTTGAGCAATTATTCTGTAGCGCTGTCTAGTCATGGTCGTTTTATTGATAAGATCAAGGCTCTGAAACAAGAATTACCTCAGTTTACCGAATATAATTTTATTATTGGTTACGATACCTTGGTGCGAATTTTTGATTCCAAATATTATAAGGACCTGAATAAGGCACTGAAACAATTGTTCGGCCAATGCCGTTTAGTCGTCGCAAATCGATCAACTTTCAACAAAGAAGACATTAGTAGTTTTTTGTTGAATTGGCCAGATTTTGTGCCTTTTGTAGACTTAGTGGAACTCGAGGATTGTTATACTGAGATCTCATCGACAGAAATTCGACAAAGATTAGAATCTGGTCATTCCGTTGACCATCTCGTTCCATCAATTATTGAATTTTTTTTGAATAATCGGATAAAATCAAAAAGACCGACTAAACCCAATGATAGTTGACCACAACTTGATTAGTTGGCGGGCAAACCAATACTTGTCGATCCAAATAATAACATCCTTCGCAGCTAACAGGACCACCAGACCAATGTTTAATAGCGGAAAAATAGTCGCATTTTTCCGCTATGGTCCGCATCATTTTCTGGTTTTCTGGGCTGTGTTGAGATTTGACAGCTGGAGCTAACGCCAAATCAATAATTTGTCCAGTTTGTTGGTTTTTTTGCCAAATACCATCGATAATCCCACCTAACAAGGATCGATAGGTGTTTTGGCCATTAGGTTCCGGAGAGTGGAGAGTAAGATCGTTTTTTAAACTGTATTCAGCAATCCTTTTCAACTGACTTAGTTTATTTGTAAACTCCTGCCGCATTTCATGCAAGTATCGATTCTTGAACTCTGTCCACGCAATCGATTTATCTTGCCACAAAGTATATAGTGGTTCTGTTGGTGCCAGTTCTGGAATCGTTGGCATGTCCTCCGTCGTTTTACGGCAAATAGCAAAACGATTCTCTGGATTACTCAGGGCTGAATTCTCTAGTGAGTTAAGATAAAGCATTTGATCATCTCCATCTAGGTTGTTTATCTAATTTTGATATCAACTCCGACAGATACAACGATGAAAAATCTAATTTGGTATCATTGATTATCGATTTAGCTGTTTCCTAACTATAATTTTCAGGAAGAAAGATCTAAAATTAGAAAATTGGTTTCCTAAGAAATAAAAATGAAATTGCTACAACATTACCTAAAAGTCATTTTAGCAATTGGAATTGCGCTGATAGCTGTTGCCTGGTTGGTAACTAAAATTGAACTAGATCAGGTAATTAAACAGCTTAACAATTTGCCTATTTATTCATTATTTATTGGATTTGTCTGCTACCTATTTTTTGTTGCAACTAAGGCTGGTCGATTTAGTGCCATTTTGGGGTTAGATAGATCAATTTTGGCTCTCTTTCCTATATTTTCCATTCATACCTTTCTTTCTAATATATTACCCTTCAGAAGTGCTGACCTCTCTTATCTTTACATGATGAAAAAAGAAGAATCAGTTGGTAGCTCAAGTGGTGTAATTTCTCTGATTTTAGCTAGTGTAATTGATCTATCATTAATTTTAGTAATTTTAGCAATCACCAGTTTCTTCGCAGGTATTGCGAATTTATCTTATGTCTTTTTATTTTATTTGCCGATTTTTTGCAGTTTTGTATTCATCTTAATAATAATTATAGTAGGTAACTTGGCCTCGAAACCTATGTTTCCTCTACGATCTTTTCTTGAGAATTTCCTGATCAATACCAAACTGGATTTTCTCGTTTCACGATGGTTCTTACCCGTTTTAGATAATCTGTGGGCGTCATTAACTAATCCACAAATCAGGAAGCGACAATTAGGTATTTGGGTATTATCAATACTTAGCTTATTCGTAAGGTTCAGTTTCCAAGTCTACTTGATTCATCTTATGGCAAGTGATCTTTCTATTTCAGAAATTATTTTTGCACTTTCATTTACAAATCTTTGTAACTTATTACCAATCCAATCGGTAGGGAATTTAGGAACAATAGAAGTTCCCTTCACATGGGCGTTAATTACTTGTCACATTCCTTTTGAAACGGCCTTAACGATCGGTTTGAGCTTACACCTTATTATTCTAACTTATGCTACATTGGTCGGATTGATTGGTTGGGTTAGTCATAATTGGCCCAAGTGAATTGCCCAAACAGTCAATCTCAGTTATAATTGAGGGCTAGTTAAAGGGCTAAGGCTTAAGATCAGATTGGATTAAATGAGTTGGTAACCGCTAGAAAAATCACTTCAAATCAGATAATTTTCTGAAAAAAAATAGTAAAGATTATGAGAGGATAATTAACCATTGATCGTCTCTCGATTAGGCTGGAAAAAATATAAAATTTTGGCTGAGATCGTTTGTGGACTTTCTGTGTTTTAGCGACATATGTACCAGAGATTTTTTGATCGACTAATACTTACCTATTCAAATCCGACTATTCTACCGTTGAATTTACCAGTTTTTCACTTTCTCATTTTTCTTCTACCGATTTACTGCTTTTCGGACTCTCTGACTTACCAAATTAAGCCAAATGACCAATTGCAAATTGTGGTTGTTGACTCACCAGATTTCAATCAAACTGTTACTGTACAGCCAGATGGAAAAGTCAGCTATTTCGGTGGCGATATAATGATCGTAGGCCAAGGAAAGGCAGATTTGCTGATTCGAGATCACCTGATACAGCTAGGGCTACTCACAAACCCGGTAGTCATGGTTGCTCCGATTCTAAAAGAGAATGAAATATACGTAGGAGGAAATGTAAAAAATCCAGGTCGTTATAGTATCGGACTAGAAGAAAAAACTGACTTGTATAGAGCAATAGCTTTGGGTGGAGGTACTTTAATTAACTCTGATTTGGAATCGGTAATTTTGATCTATAAAGGAAAACTCAGCTCTCATGACTTCACAGAAAACGATAGAGAACAAATCCTAGTTCATTCAGGTGATCTAGTTTATGTGCCTTTATTACAAAGAGCCGAGGTTCAAGGGGAAGTACAAAAACCTGGGCCGGTTTTTTTTAGACAACAGATTCGGATTGATCAAGCGTTAGCTAAATCCGGTGGCCCTATTCATGATAAGGCTGACCTACATAATTGTATTATTATGCGCCAAAATGGAAAAATTGAAACGATCTCTGCTACCGAAAAATTTTGGCAAGATTTACCACTTTCAGACGATGGATCGGGCTCCGTATATTTATTACCCAACGATGTTCTGTATATTCCTAATGCCTTCAAAATTGAGCCAATCTACGTTTTAGGTCGTGTTAATCAACCTGGCCCACAATTAGTACGGGTAACATCTGAAGGCAATCGAACGCAGGTTTCGGTTCGTCAGGCTATTTCTCTAGCTGGTGGGATCGATCAATACGCGAATCGACGAAAAGTCCTAGTTTATAGAAAAGAAGGTAAATCAGAAGTGTACGATCTAAGGAATCAGTCGTCAGGACAAATTTGGCTTGCTCCTGGAGATACAGTCGAAATACCAGAAAAGTTCCAAGTCAATTGGTCTCAAGTTTTGAGCTTTATATCCGTGACTACCTTGATCATAAATATGATTAACAAGTGAAATTATTGTAAAAAAACTCAGGCTGTTTGACGATTCCGTTTACAATAAAATGATCAACCGGAAGAAATTGAAAAACAAAAGATACATTTGGAAACATGGTGAACCAAATCTAAGTCTAGCCAGAGAGATAAGGTTTTCGAAACAGGTTTTGCCTAATCAGAGTGTGGGGACTGTAGTAGACCTTTTTACAGTAATGAAATTCGTATGAATAGTTTGATAAGATTCTTGGTAGTGGCTCTTTCAGTTTTTCTTTCGTAGAATTGGTTATCAATATCTTTAGACTACAGACAATACCAATAAGACCAAAATCAGACATATCTAGATCTAGAATTAACCTTCATTGAAATACTAACAAGGATGAAGAACAAAAATCGGTCAATTTTATGAATAACTCTTGGTCCAGACATAGTAACGAAGTTTTGGCTAGATTACAGGATTTAGTATCTATTGAGAGTGTCAATCCTGGTTTACCTGGTGGTCAAAGAGGAGAGGTAGAAGTAGCTAACTACATTGAAAAATTCTTCACAGATTTAGATATTACATGCCAAAGACAACCTGTTTACCCTGGCCGAGATAATGTGATTGCTACTTTACCAGGAAAACGCTCAGACCGGACTTTGCTCTTTGAATGTCATATGGATACAGCATCTGCTGAAATGATGAATATACCACCTTTTGATCCACATATCCGAAAAGGAAACTTGTATGGTAGAGGATCTTGTGATACTAAGGCGGGTGGCGCAGCCATGATGATGGCCATGAAGGATCTGAAAATTGCGGGAATTAAGCCAAATTCTACCATCCAATATGCCGGAGTTGTCGATGAAGAGAATGGGTTTGGTGGGGCCTTAGCATTGGCCAACGAATCATCAGTTACGGCAGTGGTGGTAGCTGAACCAACTGATTTATCCGTGGTTCGTAGCCACAAGGGATTAGCCAGATTCCGTATCCGAGCACAAGGTGTCGCTGCCCATAGTTCTAAGCCTTATTTAGGAGTCAATGCTATTCTTCAAATGACAAAGATAATTAAGGCAATTGAAGAACAAATTCTTCCTACATATCATGACCAGGACCACCCACTAGTTGGGAGCCCAACATTGAACATTGGACTCATTTCAGGAGGAACGCAAATCAACTTTGTTCCCGACCAGTGTGTAATTGAGATCGACCGTCGTACCATACCCGGAGAGAAACCATCTGATGCAATATTACCATTCCAACAGTTAATTGAACAGATGACCAATGAAGATAGAGAATTTGAAGCCACAGTCGAGGCTATCATGTTAGATAATGCGATGGAAACTAAAGAACATGAGGAAATTGTTCAGATTAGTCATCGGGCCTGTCAAAATATCTTGGGACAGTCAACTATTACTGGTGTGCCTTATGGTACTGATGCAAGCAAATTTACCATTCGTGGTATTCCATCGATTGTGCTTGGCCCTGGCAGTATAGACCAAGCCCATTCGGCAGTAGAATGGGTGGAATGTCAACAGGTAATTCAAGCCGTCGACATTTATCGACAGATAATGCTTAATTTCTAGAACCGAATCAGTTCAACTCTATATAATCGAATCATATGAAATCGAACAGGATTAGCAAGGTTCAACGGACGAAAAAATAGTATTATCTAGTTGTGTATTATTATTCTCTTTTGGTGTGTTCGTTTTCAAATCATTCCAATAAGTCAGTCTACTTTAAGAAAAATAGGTCTAAAAATTTGATCAACTGCGCATAGTACGATGAACCGTGTAATTCATAGTTGTCAATACCTAATTTGTCTATCTTATTACACACCTGAACGTATTCTTCTCAGAATATAAAAGCTGACAAGATGTATTTGAGCTATTGGCTCCGAGATTTTTAATCTCTTTTGAAAACTCACGCAATGATATTAAATTATACGAGAGACGCTAGAGCTATACTGGTTTTGTTAGATAAAAAATTCATAACGAAATTGTATCAATCATACAGGTAATCTGTGTGTCAGCGAAGAAAAACTGAATATCTTCAGTATAAAATTTTTACGTCATTTACTTTGTAAGTAACGTTGTGTGAAGCGATTCTCGATTGTTTTTGACCCGAGATGTACAGTGGAATGTTTACTTCATAAGATGAGAAATTTCTTACTTCTCTGATTTCTTCTGATCCACTGATCAAATTATGTTGATTAACAAGATGTAGAGGAAGAATACCCAAATTGTAAGCTTGACTTTGATCTGTATTTCAGTTTACCATAACAGCCTATTCAATGAAAAAAGAGCATTTAGATGACGTTGGGAAAGGTGGTTGGCACGCTAGTTGCCACTCGGAAAGATGAGAAACTAATCGGTAGCAAATTGATGATTGTTCAGTCAGTTGATATAGACGGTCATTTAGTACGTCAATACACAGTTGCAATGGATGCTGTGGGAGCTGGTATTGGCGAAATGGTTTTGACTGCAGCGGGTAGTTCCGCTCGATATACCGATTCAACGAGTGGGAAACCAATAGATTCGGTAGTTATGGCAATCGTGGATATGGTCGAAATAGAGGGCCAAATCATTTATAAGAAGTAGAGAAAAAGTAGGATGAGTACAGCGGGTTTAACCAATCCTTATTTGACACAAGAGAAGTTCCCTCCTGTTGCCCAAAGCTATCGCTATCGAAAGTGGCTAGAGCGAGGATACCAACCGACTTTGGCTCCCATTGGAGTTGATAGCGAGATCGGAACATTGATCGGGCAGATGGGCTGGGCTGGTAGCCATGCCCATCGTAATGGATATTTATGGGGGTCAGCTGGTAACATGGGGGCTCTAATGACAGAAATAGTCGGGTCGGATTACCTGCTACCTATCGAAGAATCTCCACGTGGTAGATTACCTGCTGCGATTACTGTCAATAACCTAGTTGGTCGTCATGTCTTGTTGACTAAGTCCGGATGCAGATTAGACTTGGTTGGATTAGAACACCCTTCCCTGAACGTAACAATATTAGAAATGGAATCAGATGGTGTTCACTACCGGATGAGGTATGGTACTCCAACCATTTCAGAACTCGAAAGAACAGGGAACAAACTACCTAAACCCACCAGTGAGTTTTTTCACTATATGTTAGTTTTTGATCAGCTCGGGGATTACGAATTTAATGCTTTGGTACACCTACAACCTAAGTTTCTAAATTTGATTTCTCGATCAGAACATGGTGTTCCTGAGAAGTTTTATGATTTCTTGAAGGGTTATGAACCAGAGACACCGATAATATACGATAGCGTTGGTGGAATTGGATTGGTGATGGAGAAAGCTCCAGGTATACCTGAATTGTCGTTTCAGAGTCTACGACTATTCCAAGGGAAGGATCTTCCAGATAAGAATTCTGATCAATTTCGTCATGTCGTGTATTGGACTGGTCACGGTACTTTCTCCCGTGGTGTTGATATCCTCGATAGCTATCGTCATGCTGAGTATTTCGAAGCTGCTGCTCGGATGGCCTGGGAAGCAAACCAAACTAG